>Ga0315282_10000787_pt1 | contig 61950 bp, 46 predicted proteins | sample YL17G07_20_MG_FD_203693 | JGI IMG/M metagenome (GOLD analysis project Ga0315282, IMG submission 203693) | Sediment microbial communities from Yellowstone Lake, YNP, Wyoming, USA - YL17G07_20 | ecosystem: Environmental > Aquatic > Freshwater > Lake > Sediment | place: USA: Wyoming | collected...
GATTGAAAGGAATTTTGCGCATATTATTTAATATATATAAGATATATATTAAGATTTAGGTAGTGAAAAATATAGATTTTTTATTGACGAAAGAAATTTAGGTTATAGTGGGTGTGCTAATACATACTTTTTTTAAAGCTGCATGACAAAAAACAAATACTACACTAAATAATGTTGGTTCAATCGATAAATTTAGTTGAGCGTGATTTTTTATTTGATTAGAAAAACCACCAACAAGGGTAAAAATTGAGTGCAGAGGAAAAATCCGTTATGAAGTTCAGATTTTTCCTTTGCGAATGGGATTTTACGAAGTAAAATCCGTATTTGAACCAATTGTTGTTGGTGGCTTTTCTTTAAGGTGATAAAAAGAGAGTTAGTTTACAAATAACAAAAATTTAAATAGACTGTACAATTCATAAAGAAGCATGATAGAAGTTATATTTTTGGGAACATCATCCATGGTTCCAACAAAAGAAAGGAATCATAGCTCTGTTTTGATTAGATATCAGAACCATGGCATCCTAATTGACGCAGGAGAAGGAACCCAAAGACAGATGAAAATAGCAAACATACCCTTGACAAGAATAACTAAGATCTTGATAAGCCACTGGCATGGTGACCATGTTTTTGGGTTGCCTGGGATAATTTCCTCACTGGGCGCTTCAGAGTATACAAAAACCCTTGAGATTTATGGCCCAAAAGGGACAAAAAAGTACTTTGATGCAATGTTCAATGCATTTGTATTTGATAAGAGGATAGATGTAAAAATAACAGAAATTAAAAATGAAAAATTCTTTGAAAATGAAGAGTTTATACTTGAAGCAACAGAATTAGATCATGGAATCCCTACATTAGGATATGCATTTATTGAGAAAGATAAAAGAAGGATTGATATAAAAAAGATTAAGAAATTTGGTATCCCAGAAGGCCCGCTGCTTGGAAAACTTCAGGATGGAAAAACTATCGAATTCAAAGGGAAAAAAGTTACTCCTGAAGAAACCACATATGTTGTTGAAGGAAAAAAGATAAGCCTAATAGCTGACACAGCACCATGTGCAAACTGCTGCAATTTAGCAAAGGATTCTGATCTATTAATCTGCGAAGCTACATTTTCCTCCAAATTTGAAGAAAAAAGTGAGGAATATGGTCACATGACTGCTAAGCAGGCGGCATTGATAGCTAATAAGGCGAATGTTAAGCAATTATTTCTTAACCATTTATCTGCAAGATATAAAACTCCGGATGAAATTATTGAAGAGGCCAAAACCTATTTTCATAACAGCAAAGTCGCAGAAGATTTTATGAAGGTTAAAATATGAGTAGAAAATCAAAAGGCATTAATGCAGAGCGTGATTTGATACATAAATTCTGGGGGTGTGGATGGGCAGCGCTTAGGGTAGCCGGTTCTGGCTCAATGAAATATCCTTCTGCAGATATCCTTGCAACAAACAAGCTAAGAAGATTGGCAATTGAATGCAAAACAAGCGGTGATAAGAATAAATATCTGACAAGAGAGGAGATAGGCCAGCTGAAGGAATTCTCAGATTTATTTTGCGCCGAACCTTGGATTGCAGTTAAATTCGATAGGCATGATTGGCTTTTTATAAGCATAGATGATATGAAAGAAACCGGCTCTTTGCATTTAGTATCACTAGAAATTGCTGAAAAAAAGGGCCTTCTGTTTAATGAATTAATAGAAAAATTTAAATAAATCATTCTTCAAGGAGCTATCAGGGGGTGTAATCAATGCATCTTTCAAATAGGATAATAGAAGCTGTCATAACTAAAACAGCTGGGAAAGAGTTTCTTCCCTTGGTAAATGAATTAAGGGGTAAAAAAGAAGAATCTGAATTAAGGCTTGCCAATGCTATTAAAAGAGATATCAATGTTACAAGGAGCATGTTATATAAATTGTCTGGTGCAAATTTAGTTGAGTCAAAAAGGGTAAAAGACAAGAGGAAAGGCTGGTACATCTATTACTGGAGCCTGAAACAGAATAGCATAAAATACCTTGCAAAAAAATCCAGGGAAGATTGCCTTAATAGATTAAATGCTCAGCTGAAAAGGGAGAAAGATGTTGATTACTTTAGCTGCTCTGGCAGCTGTTGCAGGTTATCCTTTGAAAAAGCTACTGATCTGAACTTTAAATGTCCTGAATGCGGGGCTTTGATGCAAAAAGAAGATAACTCTTCTAAAATAGAAATAATAATAAAAGAGATAAAGAAGATAAATGAATCAATAAAGTGTGGGGTAATCTGATTATCTCTTCTTTTTAATTGAACCTACTAACTTGGCTTCATCTTTTTCTAGTTTTTCTGCAACCCTCTCAATGTGCATCTCTATTCTAGCTACTCTCCTTTCCATAAGAACAAGAACTCTTAGGCAATACACTATCGCAGCTAATGTGCCAATAATAATAGCCAATGTTACTTCCTGAACGCCTAATTCAGCCCCTAATGCCATTTTTCCACCTCTTTTTTTAGATTTTGATAATTTAGTTTAAAAAAGAGGTTGTTATATATAAATGTTTTGAAAATATACTTTCAATTAGTATATAGTTAAAAGTCGAGAATTTTGAACTATGCGGCCTTAAAACAGCATTTCAGTATAACCATAAGATATACGGCGCAACTGTATAATGCATTCACTATTTTTGCCACTCTTTGTCAAAAACGCATTCCAAAGCTTTTGCAAAGAATTCAGCATTAACCCATATCCCTGCATCATAGCTTGGGTGCACCTTCTCATCATCAAGGTACATGAATAATATTTCTTTTCCATCAATAACACAGAATCTAAGCTTAAGATTGATATCTTTTATTTCCCCAATCTTAGAAAGGTCCTTAACGCTTTTTGCATTATCCTTTGTAAGTGGGGCGGCTACCCTTATTTTTACCCCTTTTTGCTTTGCCTTTAATAACATTTCTTTTAAAGCCTCAGTTTTTCTTTTTAAACCATCTGCTGTTGTTGAAAAGATCACAGATTCCTTTGCATTTTTGATCATAGATTCAAGATGATTGTAAAGGTTGGCTCTTCCTTTTATAGAGCCTGCAAGCTCACCCGGCTCAACAAGATCGATTCCTTGGCTGTAAAGCAAATTTAGTTCGTCTATAATCTGCTTTGATCTTAGTTTATTTATTAGATCTATCCTCTTTTCAGAATTTTCCTTCACTTGTTTTTTTATTCTTTCTATGACTTCTTCTGGAGGTACTACGACATATCTTATTGGTTTGCCTGGCTTCATGACGACAAACCCCTTCTTTTCCAAGCTTTCCAGAACATCATAGCTTCTTGATCTTGGAACATTCGCTATATCGCTCAACTCTCCTGCTGTGGAAACTCCCCTGCTCAACAAGGCAGTCCATATCTTTGACTCGTAGCTGTTAAGGCCAAAATCCTTTAATTTAGTTAAAAAATTCGTTTGAACCATCATTTTTATCTGTACCTGCCAAATTTTACTCTCTTTTTTTAAGTTAGGAAGCGCGAGTAATTTATAAATCTTTCGATTGTTTAACTATTCTCCAGTAGTTAAAACATAAATAAAGGAAAGCTTTAAATAGAAGGTTTAAAATCAGATTTGTTATGACAGATTCCATATATTTAATAATAATTTCTATAGTAGGAATCTTAATTATAGCATAAGCTACATTCCTCACTTGGAATTGTAGCCATTGTTTCTTAAGGTGATAAAAAATGATAAAGATTTTTGACACAACTCTCAGAGATGGAACCCAAAGCCCCGATGTAAACTTTTCAGTCAGGGACAAGATTGAGATAGCTGAGGCTTTAGATGATTTTGGCATAGACTATATTGAACTTGGATGGCCTGGCTCAAATCCAAAGGATAGGGAAACATTTTTAGAAGCCTCAAAATTAAGGTTAAAAGCAAAGATAGTCGGATTTGGGGCTACAAGAAGAAAAAACCTTAAAGCTAAAGAGGATGCTAATCTGCAGGCTATCCTAAATAGCAAGGCACCTGTAGCCTGCATATTTGGGAAAACATGGCTTCATCATGTAGATAAACAGCTAAATATGAGCGGGGAGGAAAACCTTGCTGCAATTAAAGATAGCATTGAATTTCTTAAGAAAAAAGGATTAACTGTATTTTATGACTTAGAGCACTTTTTTGATGGATTTAAAGACAATAAAAAATATGCATTGGAATGCATAAGGGTGGCTGAAAGAGCAGGGGCTGACTGCCTGGTATTATGCGACACAAATGGGGGAAGCCTTCCAAATGAGGTTCAAGAAATAATAAAGGAAGTTAAGGTGGGTAAATTAAAAACAAGGCTAGGGGTACATTTCCACAATGACTCTGGAACAGCTGTTGCAAATACCTTAGTTGCAGTTGATTTAGGCGTAGATGAGATTCAAGGAACCGTAAATGGCATGGGTGAAAGAGCAGGCAATGCTGATTTATGCCAGTTAATTCCAAATCTTATGTTAAAGAAAAAAATAGGACTAAAAGTCAAATTAGACAAATTGACAGAACTTAGCAAATTAGTCTATACATTGGCAAATATGAAACCCCTAAATTCACAACCTTTCGTCGGCAGAAATGCATTTTCTCATAAAGGTGGGATTCATGTAGATGCTGTTATGAAAGGGGCTTCGTATGAACACATAAACCCTGTTAAGGTAGGAAACAAAAGGGACATTGTGTTATCAGATCTGAGTGGAAAGGCAAATATTGTTGAGGTTGCCAAAAAATTTGGATTTAAGTTGGACAAGAACAACCCACATGTTGCTTCAATGCTAAAAGAAGTAGAACTATTAGAGAAAAAAGGCTATGATATAGGGGATCTTAATGCAGAGCAGTTTTTGCTTGTTGATAAATATTTTGGAAGGGGCAATCAATTCTTCAAAATAAAGACATGGAGGATAACCTCTGAAATGAGGAACGGAGAATTTTCAGAATCTGTTATAACAGGGACAATAGATGGAAAAGATAGGGAGGTTGTTGCTCCAGTAAATGGCGGGCCTGTAGATGCAGCATATCGGGCATTGATGAAACTCATTTCATCTAATTACAAACAAATAAAAGAGATTAAACTAATCAATTATAAAGTAATGATAGCAGAAGATCAGGGAGCTGAAAGCTCTGTAAGGGTCTACATTGAGTTTAAAGATGGAAAAGAAGAATGGGGAACAGTAGGAGTATCTCCAAACATACTAGAAGCATCACTTGAAGCAATAGAAAAAGGATTCAGGTATTTCTTGGTTAGGTATTGTTAAACTAAAATAAGTCTGGTTTAAAGCCCTCTAAATAAGCAGATAAATGTAAAGTGGTTAATATTAACAAGAATAATTTATTTGTATCCAAACAGTTTATTATAATCCTTATGGTCAACAATATTTAGAATGAATAAGAATATCTCCACTTTGTTGCCTTCAATAGTATAAAGCATTCTCCAGTAGTTTGACAGTTCAACTCTATACAAGTTTTGGATGCCAATACTCATCAAGGATTTTGGAATTAGTTTTTTAGCAATAGGATCCCCGAACTGAGGATTTTCTTTAAGTATCCCTTTTATCCTTTCTATTGAATTTAAAAGAGATTGAGACTCTTTATCATCCCTCTTTTTTAATTCAAGATAGGCATCCTTTGCCTGGCCTTTCAAAAATATCCTTATTTCTTTACCAAAATACATTTTAGATTTCCAAAGTATTTTCCATCATTTTTTTCAAATGTTCAGGTTCTGAAAATATCCATTGTATCCCTTTAGGCCCATATATAATTTTTCCGCTGTTAAAAAGATACTCTAATATTATTTGCAATGTCTGGTGCATAACCTGTTTCGGTAGCTTCTGTTTTAGTTCAGTGATTTTTATTGGAATATCCCTATTTTTTTTTAGAAAATCCTCCACCATAATTACAGTGTTCAAATTAGGATACCTTTTAATTCTATGGCTGTTTTTTTCTATCATTTCATTTTTGGTAAATTCAAGTTCTGGCATTTTTATCCCTTATAAGTATTTTTTGATAACTTAAAAGTATCATCTTATATATAAATGTTTTGATTTTGATGCAGTCAAATTCAATGAAGGATTCCCTATTTCAAGTTTTATTGGATTGAAGAATTTGAGCTATGTTGACAATTGCATTAATGCTACTCAAATCTTGCTAATATTTCTTATGCCGAAATTTTAAAATCTGCGTATCCATCGAAGCAATAGAAAAAGGATTCAGGTATTTCTTGGTTAAGTATTGTTAATTTTCTAATCAGAACATCTGTCTAGCTCTAAATGATTTACAGACATAATTGTGTTTGTAGGTAGTTGCTTCATCTGATCATATTCTAACTGGATAGTGTTTTGTCAGGGCCCCATTTAAAAAAGAAAATTTTTACGAGTTATAATTAGCGTAATACTGACATATGTTAAACCAACTCCCAAATCTCCACAGGAAATCATGGGGGTTTATAAACTGGAATATAGCTATTTATAAATGAAAGTATTTAAATACTGATAATCATTTATAAATGATTATAAATAAATTGGCAAAATAAACTTTAAAAAACCTTTAAATTAAAAAAAGAGGTTTATTGGGGGTGCAAACCATATGGTAAAGAAAGAAACTGCCAAAAGAGACATAAAAGTAGTAAATATAGTTGTATCTTCTTCTTTGGAGCATGATATACCCTTGGAAAAGATGGCAACAACATTAAGTAATACTGAATACAACCCAGAACAGTTCCCAGGACTTGTAATTAGGATTAAGGAGCCTAAAACATCTGCTCTAATCTTTAGCTCAGGTAAAATAGTCTGTACTGGCGCAAGAAGCATGGAAAAAGTCCATGAATCCATCAAAAAAATAATAAAAAGCCTTGAAAAGATAAACGTTAAAATAACTGTTAAACCGCAAATAAATATCCAGAACATAGTCGCCTCAGGCAGCATCGGCATGGATCTAAATCTTAACACCCTTGCTATGAAGCTGGAAAATACTGAATATGAGCCAGAGCAGTTCCCTGGTTTGGTTTATAAGTTAGGTGGAACAAGTGGTTTTGCTAAAGCAACATTCTTATTGTTCAGCAATGGAAAAATAGTATGCACTGGCACAAAAAGTGAAAAAGAAGTGCATTCTGCTGTTGACCAGTTAGTTGCAAGATTGAAAAAAGTCAAGACCTGATTTTGATTCTGAGCTTATTAGGGGGATAAGCACTGGCACAGGACATTTTGCTGCGTAGCATATTTAAGTAACCCCTATATAGCGGGTTAAAATGGAAGCAGATGAACAAATCTCAAAATTCAAGGAGTTTATCGAGACAAATTATTATTCTAAATTGCTTGAGAATATAAGAAAGGAAAACAATTTCTTGATTATTGACTTCAATGATTTGTCTAAATTTAATCCGGATTTGGCAAACATCCTTCTTGAACAGCCTGAAGAAGTAATAAAGGCAGCAGAAGTGGCAATAGAACAGTTTGATTTAGAGGTGCGTAAGCTGAGGATCAGATTCAACAATTTGCCGGAAAGCCAAAAAGTGAAGATAAGGGATATAAGAAGCAAACACATAGATAGATTGTTGCACATAGAGGGAATTGTAAGGCAAAAATCTGATGTAAGGCCCCAGGTTACATCTGCAAGATTTGAATGCCCAAGCTGCGGTAATGTTATAAATGTATTACAGCTTGACTCTGCATTTAAGGAACCCACAAGGTGTGGTTGTGGAAGAAAGGGAAAATTCACTTTGCTTGCCAAAGAATTAGTTGATGCCCAGGGCCTTGTTTTAGAGGAAGCATCAGAAAATCTTGAGGGTGGAGAACAGCCTAAAAGGATGAATGTTCTCCTAAAAGATGATTTAGTAAGCCCAATGTCAGAAAAGAAAACAAATCCTGGCTCAAAAGTTGTTTTAGTTGGCCAAGTAAAAGAAGTTCCAATAATACTAAGAAGCGGCGGAAAATCAACCAGGTTTGATTTAGTTATTGAAGCGAATAATGTAGAGGCAACTGATGAAATGTTTTATGAGGTTAACCTAACAGAAGAGGAAGAAAAACAAATTAAAGAATTGGCGCAGGATCCGCAAGTTTACGAGAAATTGATTAATTCAATGGCTCCCTCCATCTATGGTTACGAGAAGATTAAGGAAGCGCTGCTATTGCAGTCAGTTGGTGGAATCCAAAAAATAAGAAAGGATGGAGTTGTCAGCAGAGGGGATATGCATATCCTGCTCATAGGAGATCCGGGAGCTGGAAAGTGTAGTTCAGCTGACACTAAGATCATTCTTGAAGATGGTGAGATTACATCTATTGAATCTTTTTATGAGAAAAATATTTCATTCAATAATCCTAGAAATGCAATGAAAATTTTCTCAATAAATCAAGATGGGTTGAATTTTGCATCACAACCCACAAGATTTTGGAGAAGAGAAGCACCTGAAAATATGCTCAGGATTACAACATGCACTGGCAATATCCTAACTGTAACAAATGAACATCCGCTTTTTACAACATATAATGGATTGATCTTTTCAAAGATGGCTTCTGAATTTAAAGCAGGGGATTATATTGCAACTCCTTCTAAGATAGACATAAAAGCATCCTTGCAGTTCATATCAAAAGATGCAATCCCTTCTAAATCTAGAAATAAGGTTAAGTATTCAATAAAAGGGTTATTTGATGAAGAATTTGCCAGATTATGGGGGTATCTCGTAGGTGACGGTAATGTTGAACTTAGTAAAATAAAAGGGGTAATCAGATTTACGAATAGCAACATTGAGTTATTAAATGATTTTGAGAATTTAGTGAAGAGAGTGTTTGATTGCAAGGTCACAAAAACAAGGAAAAAAAATACCACCTGCTGGGATTACCGCTGTCTCTCAATAGAGCTAGCGAGAATTTTGAACAAGATTGACTGCTGCATTACCAAAAAATCTGAGTCGACGAGAATATGTCCGTTGGTTTGCAAGAGCCCAAATTATGTTCTTAAAGAGTTCATTAAAGCGTTATTTGATTGTGAAGGTTATGTCAAAAAAAATAGAAGGGAGATAGAACTTAACTCTAAAAGTAAAGAGTTAATTTATGATCTAAAGAGCCTATTGCTAAGGTTCGGGATTAGCTCGCAGGTTTCTTCTTCATTAAAATGTGCTACTAATACCCTAAACAAGATTAAAAGGACTTATTACAGATTGAGGATAAGCGGGCAAAATGTTATTAGATATTATGATGAAATCGGATTCTTGACAATTAAAAAGAAAGGGCAATTGAGGGACTTAATAGAAAGCAAGAAGAAATTAAACACTAATCTAAATATCGTTCCTGGTTTAAAAGAAATATTGAAAGTATTAAGGGAAAAATATTCCATAAGCCAGTTCTCATTTCCTATCAAAAGATCAACTTATCAGCATTATGAAAAGGGAGATAGGTTTCCGTCATATGAAAAGTTAAGGCAGATATGCAAGGCATATAATGGATTAAAGGTGTATGATCCCTTAATAGATATTCTTAATAAGATAGCATATGCCCATGTATTCTGGGATAAAATAAAATGTATAGAGGTTGTTAAAAGTTGTGACGAATATGTTTATGATCTAGAAATAGATAATGTCCACAATTTTGTTGCAAATGGTGTTGTTATCCATAATTCTGCCCTCCTAAAAAGAATCAGCAGGATTGCACCTAAGGGAAGATATGTCTCTGGAAAGGGTGTGTCAGGAGCAGGTCTTACCGCTGCAGTTGTAAGGGATGAATTTCTAAAAGGGTGGTCTTTAGAGGCAGGAGCGATGGTGCTATCTTCAAACGGTGTTTGCTGCATAGACGAGATTGATAAAATCTCAAATGAAGACAGAGCAGCAATGCATGAGGCACTTGAAAATCAAACAGTAAGTATTTCAAAAGCAAACATTCAGGCAACATTAATTGCAAGGACAACTGTTCTTGGCGCAGCAAATCCAAAATTTGGCAGGTTTGATCCTTCTGAGATAGTTGCAGACCAGATTGACCTGCCACCCACGCTGATAAACAGGTTTGACCTGATTTTTCCAATAAAAGATCTCCCAGACTCGATAAAGGATGAAAGAATGGCATCACACATTTTAGATCTTCACCAAAAACCTGAAATGCAGGAGTCTGAGCTTTCCACAGAGTTTCTAAGAAAATATATAATGTATGTCAGGCAAAAAATTAAACCAAAATTGACCGAAGGCGTAATAGAAGAGCTGAAAAAATATTATGTTGAGATGAGGAATAAAGGGAATTTAGAGGAGGGCGGCTTAAGGACAATCCCGATTTCTCCAAGGCAATTGGAGGCCCTTATTAGACTTTCTGAAGCATCGGCTAAGATAAAATTAGCAGAAGAAGTGACAATTAAAGACGCAAGAAGGGCCGTGGAACTTCTTGAGTATTGCCTGATGCAGGTGGGCTTTGATAAAGAAACTGGAAAAATAGATATTGACAGGATTGTTACGGGAATCCCTACATCTCAAAGAAGCCATATCCACAATGTTAAGGAAATAATAGCTGAACTGGAAAAGAAGATTGGAAAAACAATACCGATTGACGACATCATAGCAGAAGCAAGGGAAAAGGGCATTGAAGCAGATAAAGTTGATGAGGTTTTGGAAAGGCTGAAAAGAACAGGGGATGTCTTTGAGCCCAAAAGAGGGTTCATACAAAAAATATAAAATGGACGAATCACAAAAAAGGCAGGTTGCCCACAAAATTTGTGTAAAAGATATTATAGAAAGCAAGTATTTTATAGAGGAAGGCTGGCAGCCTAATTATATCATTTCAAATGGAAAAAAGATTTCAAGGGTTAATCTCATAGGTACTATCGTATCAAAGACCTATGGCGAGGACCCCAGCTACAAAAGCATAGTTATTGATGACGGAACAGCTAACATTGCAGTAAGAAGCTTTGATGAGATTATCAGTAATTTTAATATAGGTGATATGGTCTTATTGATAGGGAAACTCCGGGAGTATGGGCAGGAAAAATATATTTTACCGGAAATTATTAAGAGAGTAGAAAATAAATCCTGGGTTGAATTAAGGAAACTTGAACTAGGTACAGAGGGCAATGAAGATTTAGAGTTTCGCAAAAATGAAATCAAAAAAGAAGAAAATGAAGAGATATTAAAACCATTCAACATTTCAGAAAAAGTTCTAACCCTTGTAAAGGAATTAGATAGTGGCTCAGGAGCAGATATACAGGAATTAATAAGCAAAAGCAGCATAAAAGAGGCTGAAAATATTATAAGAATATTGCTTGAGCAGGGAGAAATATTTGAAATCAGGCCTGGAAAACTAAAAATCTTAGAATAAAGCAATTGGTTTAGTTATTAGTTCTTCTCATTTCGGCACTTTTACTTATATACTTTTGAAGTGAGATTTGATATACTTCAGCTTCTTAAAACAATAGAATGAGAAAACAAGCAAGCGAAAAACTTAACATATTGCTGGAGGACAAAAGGCTCCTCCCTGAGCAAGCTAGTATAATAAAATTGTGGTCCAAACACCTTAAAGCCTCTACAAAGAATGATAGGATTCTTGAGCATGCATACACCCTTAGGGAGCTTGCTTTGTTCATTAAAAAACCCTTTGAATCAGCTACAGGGGCAGATATAGAGGACTATATCAACCATAAGATAGCCTATACGGAAAGTATCACAGGCGAAAGGCTAACCCACCTAAACAAGCATTCACTTACGATTTACAGGTTCAGAATAATTCACTTTTACAGATTTATTCTTAAGCATACTACCCTCAAGATAGACCAAGAATTGGCTTATCCCACCCCCAAAATAAAAAAGAAACTCGAACAGTCAGAGGAACAACTGTGCGAAACAAGGGTGAAAGCACTGCTCAATAACGAGATTATTGATACCTTTAGGAAAGAGGACAGAGAACTCAACCGGCATCAGCTTAGGGCCAAGTATTCCCATCTGCTTTTGGGTGAAGCAAATCTCAAGATATTGAATGATTACCATAAGTATAAGATTACAAGTGGCAAAGTTGAGTCTTATATGGGTTTTGTGGGTAAGCTATACCTGTTGAAGCGCTTTGGCTTATTCTTAGAGAGTAAGACGTATAATGAGGCAACAAGGGAAGATGTTCAGAACTTTCTTGATAAGATATATGAATCTGCTAAACTAAAGAAAATAAAAAATGGAGTATTTGATACTACAAATAAGATAAAGGTTAACACCTCATACAAAGCTAACCTGCTTGATTTTTACAGGTTTGTTTATGGTTATTTTGGTGAAGAAAAGCCAAGACAATATCCCGAAGTAGTATCTTGGCTTTACCAAAAAAAGAAAAAAGGACATGACAAGGTCGCTAAAGAGATAATCCCGGATACTGAGATTAAAGCCATGATTGAAAAAAGTACTGAGCAGAGAGACAAGGCATTAATCTCATTAATGGCAGACAGCTCTGGCAGAGTGAGTGAGATTATAAGCATTAATCTAAAAGACCTCAAAATAATCCCACCCGTAAATGGACAGATACACTCTATAGCTACAGTTATTTTAAGAGGGAAAACTGGAGAGAGGACGAATCAATTATTCTATTCTGTGCCCCATTTAAGGTTATGGTTATTGAACCACCCGTTGAGAGATAATCCAAGCGCCCCTTTGTTTATTGCCACAAAAGAAGCACGGTACGGACTTAGGCTTAGTGCTGTTGGAATCAATAATGTTCTCCAAAGGGCAGCCAGAAGGGCAGGAGTCAAGAGGCACATACACGCCCACTTATTCAGACACACTAACCTAACAAAAATGGCTAAAATTCTGTCTGAATCTGAATTGAAAATACACGCAGGATGGGGGGAAGGTTCAAAGATGGCCACTGTATATGTTCATTTAACAGAAAAGGATGTTGCTGCAAAAATTCTCAGAGGATATGGTGTTGATATAGGAGATGGACTGGAGGAGATGAAATCAGTATTGGATAAGAAAATATGCCCAAACATGATATGTAATTATGAGAATCCTTCAGAAGCCAAATTCTGCCTTATATGCGGATACCCCCTAACACTCGATACTGCTATTAACCTGCAAAGAATTAAGGAAAAAGAGGGTAAGTTACAATCTGAAATAATGCAGAAAGGATTAGGTGGTATTGATTTAAGTAACGCTACTGATATAAGAGAAGCCATGTGGCAAGTTTTGAAATCGGACAATAAGTTGCTTGAAAAATTAAAAGAGATATTTGAAGACAGCAAGAGATTAGATGATACAAATGGAAAAGTATCAATCTTAGACAATAAAGAAAATATAATAGAGGGGAAACAAAATGGAAACAAAAAATATAATTAGATTAGAAGAGGGGATAGCTCTATTAAAGCGTCAGGTTGACCTGCTACAGCGTCTGGCAGACCCAAGAAATGATGAGTGGGCTAGCTTCTTGCTTGCGAATAATGTGACGGCAGAGCAGGAGGTTAAACTTTGTGATTTGATGGATAATATCTCTGACCTAATCAACAGGGGGGTAAACCCCAGTTATTCCGATTTTGAAGAAGCCTTGTTCAAAATCTTTCATGTCTATCCTGATGAGCATTTTCTGGCAGAATCAGTTCTTTTTACCTTGAGCATGGCACGAAGATGGCTATCTGTCAGTGATTATTTTAAGAAGGGAGGAATGAATCCAAAGAAGAACTAACTATTATCCTAATAGTTTAGCCAATTCAAGTATCTCTTGTGTTGCTTCATCCATCTGATTCACAGAATTATTCATAGAATTTTGATATACCCCTAACGATTGTGCATTTAAACCCCCTTCAAAGGAGTTTAAAGAATCCAGATATAGCTCAACTGTCTTGACGGCCTTGGTTTGTATGTCTTGCTCTTCCGCTTTAGGTTGCAAGTCTTTTAAATCTTTGAAGGTTTTGCTTGCTAGTAGCTTTTCGTCTTTAATAGCCTGTTGAAGTTCTTCAGAAGTCAATGAACCGCTACGCCATTCTGTAACTGTTGCAGTAAATTCTGTTGTAGATGTGCTAAACTCCGCTATTATTTCTCCCACTTGCCTTTTGAAATCTAAAGGTTTATTTGCTTTATCAAGAAATTGGTTTGTATTTTGGTCACAACTTGCATCCTTTAATATGGTTGTTATATCTGCTTTTTTTTCTTTAAAGTAAGACAATTGAATCATAGTCAACTTGCACGTATCAAAGTCTATTTCATAATAGGGGTTATCGGTAGGTTTAAACTTAATTTTATAATCTAAAGACAACAGACATTCGTTACCCTTCATTCCATTGAAGTCTATCAAATTTACTGAAATGCTTTTGAAAATAGGTTCGCTTTCTGGAAAAGAATAGTCTCCTGTTTTACAATCGTATATAATATCATTTGTATAAAATAGATTTTCCTTGCAACCAGATAAAATAAAAATTAAAAACAGACTAAGGACAATATTTTTCATTTTTGTTAATCTTTTATTCTACCTTCCAAGATAAAAGCTTATCCCCAGTATTAGAAGAACTCCCATAAAATATTTCAGTTGCTGGTTTCTCTACATTTTTAAAATAAATGTCACCTTTTGCTATCTGATTCGGCCCTAATTCCTGCCCTTCTAGTTTATAATACTGAATATCACCAACCGCACCTATTGATTGCTCATAAACATAGTTTTCATCTGTTGATATGACTTTGAATAAACCTATGCGTTGGGTTTCATTCCCAATATTTTTAATCTCTATTTCTGCAACAATATTGGCACAAGCTTGATTTTCACATCCAACGATATAAGTTTCTTTACTATCTTCTTGCTTAACAGAAATCAGAGTAATTTCTAAATTATTAGGGGTTGTTGAAGTCTCACCCATCCTAAGGTTCAAATGTTCTTGTTCATATAACTCTCGTTCCCGTCTGTCCTTTCCCTCTTTCTCTTCGGATATTTTATTTCTTAATTCTTGTTGTTCTACACTCATATATTTTTTGAGTTTCTGCCATAAGCTACTAGAAAGCTGACCTTTCTGACACTCACTTATTTTATCTGCCGCTTCTTCATTAGTCAAACCAAAATAATCTAATGCTTGACAGTATTGCTCAGATTCGGAAATAAGCCCCCATTCTTCTGGAGTTATTTCAACTACTTTTTCTTGCGTGTTCTGCGTGGTTGTTTCTCCACTGCATCCCACAATAATAAAAACAAGAACAAACAACCCAAGAAAAATACAAACCTTTTTCATAAAACAGCAACTCTTTTAGACAGCTCATTAAAAAATTTTTTTATGTTGCTTTTAGATTGTAGATTGCCTCCCAAAGAACCCATAGCACCTAGTTTATCCTTTGAATGTATTTCTACAATAGTTTTACCACCAGCACTTTTAAGCGTTATAAAAACGTTGCTTCCAAAAGACATTAAACTCATTCCTGTGCTACATCCTATTGCGTCTCCACTCTCGTCTTTTATCTTCCAACCTAATGAGTTAATAGTAGATTTTACTGCTTCTCTTATGTCAGAAATCTTTTTTCCGAAGGTCATCTCATTTTCTACATCAACAAATCCTCCCCCTTTAGAACCTCCAGATTGTCTTGCCCCACAAGATGGACAAGAACTTGCTGTATCACTAATCTTCTTTCCACATTCACGACAGTATATCATAGCCATTTATAACGCCTCATTTGACATATTTATCTTGAAATTCTGCATCAGTTTTTGTCAAGTAGGTAATTCCTTCGATAAGACCTATGATTGATGGGATAAATGTCCAGCAGAAGACAAGATAGAGTATTCCCCTACCTGTTTTTCCAAGATAAAATTTATGTGCCCCTACACCACCTAAAAGTATTGCAAGTATTCCTGCTGTTGTCTTATCCTTTTCTCCCCCACCTTTAGAACCTCCAGAACCTCCAGATTGTCTTGCCCCACACTTTGGGCAAGAACCTGCCGTCTCACTAATCATATGACCACATTCCCGACAATGAACCATAGCCAATTTAATCACCTCAATTTATTTTTGAATGATATATACTATTTTTGACTTCCGGCTATATAAACTTATTGGTCACATCGTGGTCTAATTGTGATATATATTGGTCTAATTGTGGTTAATATATGGAAAAAGAGATATATCTCATCACACATATTATGAGGTCAAAGAACAGAAAGGCTATCCTTAAATCTTTGGAAAGTAGAACTAAAACTCAAGCTGAATTGCACAAAATCACAAAGATGTATAGGACGCATGTAAGAAGAAGTCTAAACGAATTGATTGATAAGAGGTTAGTTGTCTGCTTAAACCCTAAAGACAGGATATTTAAGCTATATGAGATAACTCAAAAAGGAAAAAGAATCTTAAAAAAAGTTGATGAGATAAAGAAAGTGAACTCCAATTAATCCGAGAAGAATTAAAACTTCTGAAGGAGTTGATGCATGTAAGAAAACCCTAAGCTAATAAACCTATGATTAGGAGATAGGACATTCTTTAAACTGCATAAAATTTAAATATCCCGACATATTTCTTCATAATATGATTACACCAGAAGTATGGTTTAGTATATTTCTAGGTTTTTTAGTAGCTCTATGGTTCGAAAAATATTATGTTAGCAGAGTGACTGTATTACCTAACGTCATTGTTATATTTTTTTTAATGTGGCCTGATTGGAAATTAGTCAATGTATATGTCAAATGGTACATCTTGATTGGTATTCTTTTAGGTATTATTGCACTCGGGCTTCGCATTAAAGAAAGAAAAGTTCCCGGATGGATATATGATTCAACTTATCCATTTTACTGCGGTAAGACCCTCATGCCAATATATTCCTGCATAATTTTGTTTAAGGAGTATCTACCTACACAGATTTATTTGACTAGTTTTTGGATAACCACCACTATCTTACTCATTATCACTTGGTTTGTTGGTGTGAAATATTTGAACAATAATTATCCTTTTGAACCTTTCTTTTCTTAATTTAAGTATCTACGTAGCTTGTTAACTCACAATGAATTTAATCTAAAATTTACCCCCTTCCAAGAAATGATGTATAATTAAATGAGCCTGTATGCTGATAGGTTTGTAGTCTTTCCATTATTGACAAATTGTGCTGAGGAGCTGGTCTGTCTGCTACTGCTGAAAAATTAGATATTAATGGCGTAACCTTTGAGAATTTAATTACAAGACTTAAAGCAATCACACAATCATCGTGAAATCCCGGAGGAGCATTATAAATTGTTCTTCCTGTAGTTTCACTTCTTTCATAGCTGAAGGTTTTTAACTCATTAATCAATTCAGGTATATCTGGAAATGAAACTTCTTCATCTTCAAGCGCAACAGCAAGATTTTCTATCAGGTTATTTTTGATTGTATTGCTTGATAATTTGAATGGCCTTACATTTATCCCTGAATTGCTCAAATCTTCATAAATTGCATCACCTATCCCTGTGCTGTCCACAATTACTGTCGCATCATTATACTTTTTGGCCATAGAGACAATTCTGCTTTTTTGGATTGACCAGTCTATCTGATTGAACCTGTCCAATTTTACTATATGGAGATGTGTGTCTTCCATTCTGCCAACAATAAGAACTGTAAAATCAGTATATTTGGCCAAGTCCACTCCAATAACATAATTTTCGCCATCTTTTGGCTCTTCAAAGTCTCCCTTGATACATTTGTCAATGTTGCGGAAAACCTCCCCAAACTCACTTGTAAATTCAGCCAAGAATTCCTGACGATATATGCGTTCAGGCATAGTTCTTTTTGCTTCCTCAATTTCCTCTTTTTTAAGATAAGGATTTTCATATGATGAGAAACACCAGCTTTCATAAGCATTGTTATCTGGTTTTTGGCCTAAAAAGAACATATCACGAAACCAGTTATACCCTTGAGGTGTCGATATGAATAAACACTTTCCTTCTGTATCAGTAAGGGTTGGTCTGAGTGCCGCATACCACACATTATTTGGAATCCTTGCGCATTCATCAACACAAAGGAAATTTATCCCTTCACCTATTAGCGAGACGGGATTATCTGCTGATTTGCATTCTAACCTTGAGTCATTAACTGCCCATAATTTTAGTTCTGATTCGCTGCTTTTCTTAATCCAATGAGGCAAATAGCGATGGAAAGCCCAATAAACTTCCCTGAACACCTTTTTCGTGAGCTCATAGGTCGGGGCCACAATCCAGACTAAATGGCCCGGCTTAATCAGCTCTGCCATGCATTCCCTGCTTGCAAGAAGGGATTTGCCGAACCTTCTTCCCGCGCAAACAACCCTGAATCTTGCCTCTGAATCGTGGACTTTTTCCTGAGCAGGGTGTGGCGTATATCCTACATTTTTGAAAAATTCATATTTGTTTATTTTCCTCATTTGTAAACCACTTCTCAAGGTCTTCTCTTATCCTTGTATCAACGTTGATACTAACAATCCCGTGTTTTTCCCCATGATGCGCCCTATGCCATGCCACCATCAGGTTAGCCAGCCTAATTTTTTCATCTGTTGCAAGCTCCTGAGTTCTTATTGATTCAATAAACAGCTTTATATCAAGTGCGCTACAATCTGAGTCTTCAATTATATCCATTAACCGCTCAACTGTCTCATCAGTAAGCCCCTTTTTCTTTAATTCCCTTAATCTTGCAGCATATTTCTTCTGTTGTGACACTGTGCTGCCACCCATAGACTGAATCTGTCTTGCCTTTTCCTTGTCCATTACATTAAATGGGATTAAATGCTCTTGTGACATTTTAAGATAATATTTTCTCCTTTATTGTTTCTGCTATTGCTTTCATCTGATTGGGCATTACCGCATTTCCAATCCTTGCCCATTTGTCCTCAAATTTGCCGGTAAACTTAAAGTCATCAGGGAAAGTTGAGATTCTCTTCAATTCTGATATGGTCAAAAACCTGTTTTCCGTGGGATGAGCCAGACCGCACAAGCTGGGATTCATCATCTTGGTTATGGTATTTGAGGGCTTGCAGTTGTGCAGCCTCATAAAGTTATAGAGGTGATTCTTCGGATGATATTTGCTTGCGGCCTCACCCTGTCTTGTCTGAAAAAAGTATCTTGCATTATTACCCGTAAACTGTTTTATTTCATTATCTTCGGGGACACCTTCCAGAGCCTCTTTCACTGTGATTATCCTTTTTGAAGGCATTAGGGAATACAGGTTCTTTTTCTAAATCTTTTCTTACCCCTATGAAGAACAGCCTTTCTCTTCTCTGAGGAACGCTATAATACATTGAATTCAATATCTTGGCTTTAACCTTATAATCTAAAACTTTTAGTGATTTCATTATCTCAATAAATACGCCCTTCATTTTACCTTTCGCCATACCTGAGACATTTTCCATGACAAAGACTCTTGGCTTCAATCCGTTAATCAGGCCGACAAAACTAAGGAATATATTGTTTCTTGGGTCGTTTATATTGCGCTTTCCTGCTATTGAAAATCCCTGACAAGGGGGGCTACCATCTAAAATATCCAGTGCTCCTGTTGCCAGTTGGCAGAAATCAAGGATTTCCTGAGGCTTAATTTTTTCGATGTCTCTATTCCAGAAAGGGACTTCTGGAAAATTCAGCCTGAAAGTTTCCTCTGCGTTTCTGTTCCAGTCTATTGCCAGCAACTCCTTGAATTCTACCATCTTGTAGCCCAAGCTGCTGCCCCCAGCTCCTGCAAACAGTGAGATTACTGTATGAGTTGTCACCATCTGTAACCACACTTAGGGCATTCAAAATTGGTGGGAATTGTTTCATCTATTTCCTTCTGTATGAGCTCGTTATCAACGTTGATAGTGGTTTCCATGGCGAGAAGCTTATTCAGTTCAGATAGTTTATCACTTTCAAATATAAACTTGAATTCCTCATTATCAAGAAATTTGTCATGTCTACCTTTGAGCTTATTTAAGACCTGCCTAAGAATTCGCCTATCAACTTCCTGTAAAGGCAGCACTATTGCAGGAATCTGACTTAATTGCAATTCCTTAGCTGCAAGATACCTATGCTGACCATCTGCTATTAGGTATTCCTTATTGGTGATTATCGGTACTATAAATCCAAATTTTTGGATATTTTGCTTTAAAGCCTCAAATTGCCGGGAATTCATGCTATTTGGATTGTAGGAATCAAGCTTAATCAACTTAGTGTCTACTAGTCTAATTTCTGGAATTAATATATCACTCATGAGACTCACCTCCTTTTATTAATTTCGTTGTCAACGTTGACATTGTCGTAGATAAAATCCCCTTTCCCACATAATCTAATCAACTTATCAATGTCAAACTTTCCAGCTATTATGGCTTCAAAAAAATCAGTAAGTCGTAAAAAATCTTCTGAACTATATCTGGGTTCTATTAATTCAAACTCATTTACAGATATAGATGAGTCAAAGGTTATTCTATTTGACCTATACCTAATTTCAAATTTAGAGGTAAATTTAGCCAGTTCTTTATTGAAAATTGCATGTTCCTGCCCGATTATCGCTGTCTTGGGCAAATCAAAAACAAAGCCATCTTTCCTTAATGATTGACAAAAGGGAAACACGTGATTCAGACATACCATGACTGCGTAGTGGGGGTCAGGGGCATAGCATTCCTTAAAATAATATATACCTGTGTTTTGGGTTATCATTAAGTTAAAATATCTGCTTTTATACATCAACTGTGGCATATTCCAATTCAGTTTATCACTTTTATCTGAGGCACTAAAACCTTCTGGAACAACCCCTTTGGGCCTATACTTAATAGGTACTATTATTGTGATTGCATGGGCCCTGTCAAAGAAGGTATTGACATACTGGCCGTCAAATTGTAAATCATCCAAGAATGCCTTTATGTAGTCTTGGGCTTTTTTGGTAGGCTCTATTAAAATAACTGCCTTTTCAATATTTCTGAAAAAGCCATTTTTTATTAATTTATTGATAAGATAATTGGTCTGTCTATAGCTTAAATTAAACTTTTTAGATATGTCTTGTTGAAGTGTTGCATCACCTCTCTCTTTAAAATTTGAGCATACAAAATATATTACTTCACGCTCAATATCTCTAAGATTATAGCTGGTTTGTTTACAATTTCGGTTACAAATCATTTTGTTACACTTTTAGTCTTGATTACCTTAAATTATCAATTTCTGTGGGGTTCATCAATTATAAGGTCTTCTTGAGCTCGCTTTATGAAATATGCTGTAAGTGGATTCAAAATTATTTCTTTAGATGATTTTGTTTCTTTCATTTTCTAACATCATATTTTGAGATGATGGCTTCTCTAATTAATTGAGACATACTGCAAGCATCATCAATTGCCTTATGTTTTAATTGAAGGTATATTTCCAAATCCAAGTCTATTGAAATCTTTTTTGTCATATTTATAGAAATAATATCTTTGAGGTATTTTATTTTTGCCAAAAAAAGTGTATAAGTTAGATATTGAGAAATATCAATCTGATTGACTGTTATAGACAATAAAATAGTAATATTTATATAATTGACTAAATATTACTATATAAGTATGAATGAACTGAAGAGATTTAAAAGAAATAGCGGTTTGTTTAGTGTTATACTCCACTTAATAAGAAGTAATGTAATTGTTTTTAGTTACAAATCTTCTCTTTCTCAAATTTGCGGTATTCATGTTTGGCAGCAGAAATATGAACCAAATTTGAAAGCATTGGGTATAATTTGTAAGGAAGATAAAGGTAAAAAAGGAACATATACGTTTAATGAGAATAAATTCTTTTATCTTATTTATAATTCAATAATCCAAGAGGAGAAATCAGAAGTTATTAGTCTATTAATGAAATATAAAAGAAGAATCTTAGAGAAGTATGAACCCTACTTCTTAAAAGATAAAGTTATTCATAAAAAATGTATTTTTAGTAAGTATAAATCTCCGATAGTTACTGAATTATTAAATAAGGGAAAAATAGGGAAAAATGATATAGCCTTCACAGCAAAAACTAAACTTGATGTTAAATCTGAAAAAGAAGCTAAGGATATTAATTGGATTACAAGACAGATATCAGGGCTCAAAAGAGAGATTATGACCGAATTAGGAATGCTATTTAGGATATTTGCAAGAGAAGACATTCTTATAGGGATTAAAAATTCAATTTATGATGGAATAACTCAACCAAGAAAAGGGATTAAAAATAGCTATCCCACATTAAGGGAGAGAGTATCTTCTGTATTAGATGAGTTGATTGAATATGTTGAAGAGTCCTTTTCGATTGATTATTTGGGGGGAGATGCTCAAGGGTATTTTATCAAGTCTTTCTATGGAGCACTAAAAAAAGGTGTAACCAACTACGAAGAGTTAAAGAAAGAATTAACAGAACTGTGGATTACTGACTCTCAAACAAAGATACCTGTTTTAATGGCCTTGCCCTTCATTAAAGAACGTTTAATAGAGCTACAATGAACAAAATCCAACAACTATTCCATTTATATCAAAAACACATAGCGGAGGTAAAAACGGAGCTGAAGTATACGAACAAAAGTGCTCAATACGGAAAAATAAGTAACTAAACCTATTGCTTTAGAATAATAACGGAGTTATAAATACTTCTATTAGTGCAGCAAAAAATAAGATGGCTAATGATAAAATCATAAGGTCTGTTGAATCAAGGATTATATGCTCAAATTTCTTTGAACCAAAGTCATGCCGGATAACTGCAATCGAAATTATGCTGCCTGCTAAGCCGGCAGTAAAATATGCGGCAATCTCAGGTATTCCATGTAGCAAATACCTTAACAAGCCTAAAGGAGCTATTGTAAAATAGGAAGAGACTGAGGAAAGGTTGCTCCTGATGAAGTTTCCAATTGCTGCTGAAATAACAGATGCATTCCATGTTAAAATGAAAATAGCCCCAACCCCATAAATAAATGAGAATAATAAACAAAATATCATTACCTTAATATTATTGAAAAATACTTTCACAAACAAACCCAACTGAGCAATAACATTCCCGGTTATTTGGCTGTTAATTTCTGCAATAGTCTTTGTTTGAACGCTAAAAATGGTTTGTGTTATATTGGTAGGTAAAACAATATACCATACGGCAAGTGAAATGGTAATACCCAAGAATAAAAATATTAGGAATTCCAGCGCCTTTGCATGCTCCTTTAATAATGTGCTTTCTTTTTCTATCAAAAGATCCTTTCCTTCTTCCAGCTTGATTGTGTTATAGATAAGAGGGACACAAGCTATTACAGTCAAAAAAACCATTACAAGGCTGGCATGTTGCCTAAATATCCAAAGTGAAAGGAACACTGCAACTGATGCGTAAACAAATCCTATAAAAAATAGCTCCCATGGCTTTTTCTCTGCATTAAAGGGGTCAATTATGGATTCAAGCACCATAGACTAAATCCCTATCTTATCTCTTTATATAATTTTTGATTATAATTTTCTTGTTCCAAGCAGAACTTATTATGTGTATGATACCAAGTCTTATTTTACCAAGTAGAATATTTGGTTTTTACACATAGTAGATAAAAACAATTAAGTTTATATAGAATATTTGGTTTCTCTTTCCCTAAAATGGATTATAAAAAATTATTAAAACAGGCAAGAAAAGAGCTCCCTGAAACTGCAACAACAACTGAACGCTTTGAAATACCCAAAGTAAAGGGGCACATACAGGGGAATAGGACAATAATTACGAACTTCCAGCAAATCGCAACTTTATTTAGAAGAGACCAAGAACATGTTTTAAAATACATCCTTAAGGAATTAGCTACTCCTGGCGAAATTAAGAAAAGTGGTTCTGTGATAATAGGAACCAAGGTTTCTGCAGGTAGGATAAATGAAAAAATAAAGGAATACGCTCATGAGTTCGTGTTTTGCCCAGAGTGCGGGAAACCAGATACAAAACTGGAAAAAGACGAAAAATTTACTTTTATAAAATGCTTGGCGTGCGGCGCAAAGAACTATGTTAAATCGAACATCTAGCCAAACCACTTTCCAAGCCCTTCCTGTTTTTCTTTGTCCTTGCCAAAGATGGATTCTACCCTAATCTTGGTAAGTTCAAGTGTCTGATGCAGATAACTTGGCAATGCATATTTCTTAGCTAAAGAGATTGCAGGCTCCAGATATTTTATAATGGAACCTTCTGAAACAGTAAAGATTATTCTCCCACCGCAGGATGTGCATTTTCCAACTAAGGGCGGCCTTCTAAATTTTTCATTGCAGTTTACACACCTAAACTGTTGTTGGCTAAATTTCCTCAGATTCCCCTTTATATCCCTTAGAAAATGTTTCTCAATCACCAACCTCGCAACGTCAGATGCATCAACTGCTACAATCTTATCTGCGATATCCATCTGCCCCTTTAGTTTTTCTTCCATTGATGGAAGCGTTTTGTAAGCAGAGCATTTTACTCCGGAATTGATATCAGAAACCGGGTGCGTAAATCCAAAGCCCCCATATTGCCCCTCGGTGCCTAATCTAGATCCTACTTGGTCAATTTTTATTTCTCTTGGATTTTTGTATTGGGAGCATGCTTCGTAAAAATCCAGATGATATCTCCATGCAACGTCCAAATCAAATACCATGTCATCAACTTCGGTAGGGACTAATTCAGATGTCAACACCAAAGGAGCATCCTGAGTTGCGCCTCTTGTGTCTGGCAAAAATTGTCGGGAAAAGTTCAATAAAACATCCATTAAGAGGGTTACGCAGGCTTCATCACCATCGCAATCTCTTCTTGTTGCAGCATGAAGCATTGGATGGGCAAAAAAACCTTGTGTCTGTGAAAACCCTATAATCCGCCCAACAATTGCTGCAGAGGTATGGGGTGCGAGTGCCGCAATAAGGTGGCCTATAAGCCCCTGAGGAGATTCTAGATTATAAAATGGCTTTAATCCATAAAGCTTTTCCAGCAGTTCGTCTATGAATAAGGTAGTCTTAAATAAAATCTTGTCTGCTCCAAGCTCAGGGCTTTCCAAAGACATGGGTAGAATTACATCCTGTATTTTTAGCTCCAAAATCTGCTCAGGATCGGTTAAATCCTTTCCGTAAACATCCCTTTCATATCCGAGTTCTTTTAATTTCTGCACGGAAACATTGATTTCCTTTGGTTTAAAATGGGTGATAGGAAGCTGAGTCATATCGTATCTTGTTGTGCCGTCTTTGTTTACAGTTATATCGTGTTTTGCCCTTATGATCCCCTTTATGAGGGGTTCTGGGATATGGCACTTATTGGAAGTTCCTCTGACTCCCTTTATCAAATCTGGATAGCTATCAAATCCTAGCTTTTTTAAAGCACATTGAAAATGATGATTGATATCAATCTCTTGTTTCTTAAAAGGGATTGTCTTGCCGTGCTTGGGGCATTCTTTGGATTCCATAAGCCCGCAAACATTGCAGTAGAAAAGAGCAGTGGTTTGTTTCCCGCATTGCTCACAGATAGGAAAGATCGTTTCCTTATTGCATTTAACACACTTATATAGTGGAAATTCTGCTGTGATTTTTCCAGCCTCTAATGCGCTTTGGAAGCATCTTAATTTACCCCCTTCTTCAGCAACAGGAAAAAGAACATGCGGACTTCCAGTGAGTTTCCTCATCTTTGCCTTTTCAGGCCTGCCCATCCTGGCTCCAATAAAGGTTCCTGCATTATCCCTCATTTTTATTTTTGACATTATGTGTAAAATATCTAAAATGCCTTTTTCCCGGTTATCCTCCAACTCTTTTTTCAGCTTAGCTGTATCTGGTTTTTCTGCTTCTTCAAAACCCAAAGAAGCGGCAAATGCTCGTGCTTCATCTCCCTCAACAACTATGTTTTGTCCGGCAACAACAGCATGAGGCAAACCTATCAGCTCAAAGAGTTCTTTCATGGGTTTGTCCAGAGGGAATATTATTTTTATAAGCTTAGATTCTTCCCTGACAATTTTCGCATAGGTTAAGAACTCAATCAAACTGGAAAGCTGGTCAACCGATAGGAGGGTCCAATAGTAAGTGTATCTAGGGTAGAGAGGGACGTTTAATTTTCTTGATAAGTTAATTGCAATATCTGCCTTTAATTTATGCGACAATGGCTCCTTCAATAAGGTGTCTAAAGCCTCTTTAGGTATCTCTACCAGCTCAGCAAGTTTATCCAGGTCAAGAGCGCCAAACAAGTCTACAGTGGCTTTCTCAAGTTCTTGTACCCACCACTCTTCGCAATAGCCGGCAGGGATTAATGGGTGGGCCCTGTTAAAGAAATCTCCGTAATTGAATAATATATCACCTAAAAATAAAATCTTTTCGACATCTTCTGAACATTTTTTAGCTAAAGCTAGACTATCTACTCGGATAACAGAGCCATCCTTTAATCTTACAATTGGCCCCCATATAGAATCACATGCTGTGATTGATGCTGCCTTTCCAGGCCGCTCAACTTTTAGCTGCGTTCCTATGGCAATATACTGATTTAATATCCACATTGTTGCAGGATGTATTGCCGCTGCAGAATAACCAGTTACCCTTGTCCTGCCATAACGAAGTCTAAATCCCCTTTTCCTCAACGGATAAGTCAATACAGGTCTCCCAGCAGGCAAATCCTCAATATAAGTATAAACTGGAGTAAGCCCCTTTGTCTCGCTTGATTTTCCCTTGGATTTTATCTTTTTTTGTAAGGAGATATATTCTGAAAGAAATGACCACTGCCCTAAATCAAAATCCTGCCCCCATTTAGATAATTGAGCCCATACCTTAGTCGCTTTTTGAGCAAGACACTCTCCCATAACAAGGCAGGCTCCGCTCCGTATCCTATTTGTCCCTATTCTCGGCAGATCTTTATCCTTGGATACCTCCAACTTTTCAGAAGGATCTCCGCTTATTTGCACAGGCAAATTTTTTGCTAAAAACTTGATCTCTTCTTTGCTTGGCAGATACTGCAGGTTGGTGACCCTTTCATGGTAATCATACAGCTCAGTAACCATCCTCTCTGCTTCCTCTTCAGTGGGGTCATATGCATCGTAACCCATCTTTTTTCTCACATAGTCAGCAACTACAACAGAAACCGCGCCTCCAGTGCCCCCTGCGCTCCTGATGGGCCCAGAATACATAAGGCAAAAATAATCCTTGCCGTCCTTTCTTTTGTTTATCTTCAGCTCCACAAATCCTTCAAGCGGCGAAGCGACAATACCCATAGTAAGATAAGCCAATCCTGCCCTTATGCCTATTTCAATTGCCTTAAGTTTATCTTGGAACTTGCAGAACTTTTCTTGCGCGATCTCCAGTGCAAGAGTCAGGGCAACCCTCCAGTCCAATTTTCCATATTGCTTCTCCAATTCAAGGATCCTTTTTGGAATGCCGGATTTTACTATTTCAGGAGCAATTACTGATAACAGCCCCTCAATCCTCTCAGCCATATTTTTTGCCAAAGGCACATCAACCCTGTCCTCAGGATCATACCCTTTTTTTCTTGCTTTGGTAGCTACATCATACGCTAATCTTACCTGCTTATCAATATCTTGGAAATATTGCTTGGTTTCTTTTGCTAGCTCGATTTTATTAGAACCTCAGTATCTTGATCTCCCTTGTTTTAAGATTTACAATAGGCACTCTGCTTGGCTCAGGATTGTGGCCTACTTTTTCTTGAAAAGCAGTTTTACTTTGCCAGCAGGACCCGCATATTAAGGTTACATTCCGGTAATTTGCAGCAATTGATTTATGGATATGGCCTGTAACAAAAAAATCCGGAACAGTTTTTATAAATAAAGGGTCCTTATTTGCGTCAGGTATTCGGAGATTGGACTCATGAGAGGGAGCAAGATGTCTTCTTTTTAATAGGAACCTCATAACAATGTCCGCCCTATCATAACCGCCTTTGGTTCTAAGGCCGTCCACATTTGCAATAAAATAGTCAAATGAAAAGCCATGGTACATCAAAACATCAAAACCTGGGAAATTGTCTGAAGAATGAATATTGACCAAAGAGGGATTTGACACTAATGTGACATTAGGCAGGTTGTAGAGGGATTTGGCAAAATTAAGATATAGTGGTGGCTGAGGCTCCTCAATCTGCACTGCGTCGTGGTTTCCTGGGCAAATGATTATATTTATATTACGAGGAATCTGCCCAAGTAACCTTGCGCACTCTTCGTATTGTGACTGGACATCCTTGATGACCAATTCTTGCTCTTGGGAAGGGTAAACACCGCAGCCATCAATGGCATCTCCTGCAATAAAAATGTATTTAACCTTGTTTGCTATATTCTTTTGGGTTTCGTTCCCAAGATCTTGATTGATCCATCTGAGGAACTTATTAAAATCCTCGGCCAAGAAATTATTAGATCCCACATGCATGTCTGACAAGAATAGGGCATATGTCTCATCTGGGCTTTTTTTAAGTTCTTTGATGGCAGGGATTTCAGGCCACACAATATTATTTGCAAAAACGATCTTATCCCCATTAACACCCACAATACCAATAACCTCATCTAAAACAACATCATTTGCCAGGTTAAATAGCTCCGGCTTGTTTTTATTTACCAAAACCTTGATTGAGCCAGAAGGGTCCTCCAATACCAGCACTATATTGTTATTTTTTGTTTTTTGCTTGTCAACAACCATACCTATTAAAGAAACCTGCTCGCGATCCTTCTTCGGTATTATTCTGTTGATGGACATGATGTTCTGCATCTCCTGCCTCTGCCTCAGTATTTTCTCAAGGGACTGATATCTTGAGTTAAGGTGGCTTACAAAATCTTGGATATCCCTTTTTTTAGAATCTTCTCCATATGAAATGATTATTTTTACCTTTTTTTTCTCAAGGGGGGTTTGCTCCTTGACTTCGGCCGGCTTTTCCAAAAATTGGATGAATTGCTTGTAAACTTCATTGTTTTTTCCTTTCTCAAACTCGGCTCTTGATTTTTCTAATCCCAACCAGTCTATCATAAAGTCTTTGTTTTTGGCCAGAAGTTCAGATATGTCTTTGTTGAGAACTAAAAAAAGCTCAGATTTGATTTTTTCATTGATTAGACTGTAGATCTTATCAGAATCTTGCTCTTCTATATCTTGTGCATAATCAGAACTAACAAGTATTCCCTTCTTAAAGAAGAAATTAATAATCTCTTTCTTTTTAGTTAATTGTTCCATTTTCGGGTTAGATGGACTATTCTTAGTTAGGCTAAGATAATCCTAATCCATCTTCCAGTACATTCTTTATTTTAGGGTTTATGGAAGGGGGTACTGATAAAGAAAGTTCCCTGGTCCTGCCATACCTTCCTTTTGAGATAACCCTCATATGGATTATCCCTAGCATATCAAGTTCGCTTATAATTCCTGAAACCCTTCTCTGGGTTAATATCCCTAAACCAAGTTTTGAGCATAAGGTTTTGTAGTTTTCATAGACCTCGCCAGTGAACACATCACCCTTCCGCGACAGAGATACAGACAAAAGGGAGTACAGCACGGCTTGGCTTTGCTTAGGTTGGGTTGAGACAATATCCAAAAACCTGTCTTTGTCTATCTTCTGTTCTGCCTCGTCTATATGCTTCATTTGAACCTTATTGCAATTATTTCTCTCAGCAAGCTCTCCAGCTATCCTCAATAACTCTAATGCCCTCCTGGCATCTCCGTGCTCTTTTGCAGCATATGCTGCGCACTTTTCAATAACTCCTGGCTCTATAGCATCATCCTTAAAAGCTTTTTCTGCCCTTTGTCTAAGGATATCTTGGATTTGGAGCGCATTGTAAGGTGGAAAGATTACTTCCTCCTCTGACAATGAAGATCTTACTCTAGGATCAAGCTCATCAACAAAACGCATATCATTTGATATTCCAACTAAAGAAAGCTGTGATTTCTTTAACTCTTCGTTTATCCTGGTCAGATTATACAAAATTTCATCGCCAGTCTTTTTGACAAGTTGGTCTATTTCGTCAAGAATCAAAATAGTCAATGATGGCCCATTATCTAAAGCATCATAAAAAGTATTATAGACTTCTTCAGTAGGCAAGCCTGTTGCAGGTATTGCCTTCCCAAATTCCCTGGCTAATTGAGCAATTAACCTGTATTCAGTATCAGCTATCTTTTTTAGCTTGCAGTTGAGATAAACTACTTTTAATGATTTATTATTTTTTGAGGATAACTCTAAAAGTTTATTCGTAACTTGCTTTGTTACTAAAGTTTTGCCAGTTCCGGTTTTGCCATAGATAAACGCATTTGATGGTTTCTCTAAATTCAAGCTGGGAGCTAAAATCTCAGCTACCTTTTTTTTCTGTTCATCCCTGTGCGGAAGGTTTTCAGGCGAATAACTAGCCTTTAAAACCCCTTTATCCTTAAATAAGCCTTCTTTAGTTAGAAACTGCTCAAAAAAGCTATCTAATACCTCTTTTACCATATATTTCCACAAGAAATGGAGGTTTATAAATATTATTGTTTTCAAAGATATGTAACCCCTTCATTTCCTATGGAACTAGTTTATATTTTATTTCTTTTTTGTTAATTATTATATTATTATTAGTTTCTATATAGAAAATAAAAATAGATGAAAAAACCAAAAGGTAACTAAAAAAGTATATAACAAACAATATAGCCAAAACACAAACCCTCAAACAACCAGTCGATCTCCAGTGGAAACAAGCGGGTAATACCTTAGAATATTTTTATTATATAATAATTGAAACGAGTTAGAATGAAAAAGAGCCTCTTATTGGTGCGTACGGTTCATTTTAATGAGTCTTTAATAAAATTCCAATATATCAAATTAATCAATAAAATATCTACAATTTTTCCCTCAGTAAACAACTTTATGAATTAAACTAAACTAAAAAAACAAAAAAATTATATAGAAACAAAACTGCTAGTTTATTCATGGGGGGGAAAAGGTTAGATATTAAAACTGGATTTATTTGTAATAATAATTGTAGGTTTTGTGTTCAGGCTGATAATAAACGCAAAGGGAATAGGTCTTTTGAAGAAATAAAAAAAGATTTGATAGATTCAAAAAAAAGATGCGACTCCGTTGTCTTGACTGGCGGAGAAACAACTATCAGAGAAGATTTTTTTGGTATTGTTAATCTTACAAAACAGCTTGGTTATAAGACAATTCAAATTCAAACAAACGGGAGGATGTTTTCGTCTTTAGATTTTTGCAAAAAAACAATTAAGGCAGGAGCAACAGAATTTAGCCCAGCATTGCATGGCTATTGCAAAGAGCAGCACGATTTCCTCACCATGGCGCCAGGAAGCTTTAATCAAACAGTAAAAGGGATTAAAAATCTGAAATCCTTGGGTGCTTATGTCTTAACTAATACAGTAATTGTTAAACCGAATTACAGGAATTGCCCAGAAATCGCTAAATTACTTGTGAAGCTTGATGTGGATCAATTTCAATTTGCATTTGTTCATCCAATGGGAAATGCATGGGCAAATTTTGATAATATTGTGCCTTGTATCTCTTTAGCGGCCCCTTGCATACATAGAGGACTCCAAATAGGGATTGACGCAGAAAAAAATGTAATGGCTGAGGCAATGCCTTACTGTTTGATGCAAGGTTATGAAAAATATATTGCAGAAATAATTATACCGGAAACAGAAATTCGGGGTAAGAAAGACCAGAACGCGAACAATTTCAATCAGCAAAGGCGCGAAGAAGAAAAAATGAAGTTTAGGCAATGTAAAAAATGTGTTTATAATCCAATATGCGAGGGGGTTTGGAAGAAATATTCCTTCAAAAAAGGGGATGATGAGTTTTTTCCAATAAACAAATGATAGGACAAGAACAAAGGGAATTTGCTGTTTTTGACAAAAGGAAACATATAAGAATCACTCATCTATGCAATAATAATTGTCTATTTTGTTTAGATGCAGAAGGATCTGATAAAACACATAAAAGCCTCGAAGAAATAAAAAAAGGTCTTGAGGCAGGCATAGCAGAAAATTGCACAAGACTAATTTTAAGTGGTGGTGAAGCCACAATACATCCAAATTTCTTTGATGTTGTTCGACTAGGCAAACAAGCAGGTTACAAAAAAATTCAAATAATCTCCAATGGCAGGATGTTTAGCTATACCTCTTTTTTAAAAAAAGCCACTTCTGCTGGTTTAGGTGAAATCACTTTCTCAATCCACGGCCATACCCCCGAACTGCATGATTTTTTAACCAACTCGAAGGGGTCATTTAACGAAACCGTGAAAGGCATTAAAAACGCATTAGAACTTCATTTGATTGTTAATGCAGATATAGTGCTAAACAAACAAAACTATAAATTTTTTCCACAAATAATGGGTTTCTTGCTTGGTTTAGGTATAAGGGAATTTGATATATTACATCCCGTCCCTTTTGGAAACGCATGGAAAAACAAAGAGATGATATACTATGATATCAAAAGGGCGTTACCATACATTCACGATGGTTTTAATCTTGCCGAAAAAAAAGACGCCATTTTATGGACAAACCGATTTCCCGCGAAATATCTTGTTGGTTTTGAACACTTGATTCAAGATTCACACAAACTATCAGACGAGATAGAAGGTAGGAAAATTCTTTTTCAATCCTGCTTAGAAACAAATAATAATTTTCCATGTTATGGGGGAAGATGTGCGCTATGTAACATGGAAAATGTCTGTTGCGCGTTGATTAAATCCAACAAAAAACTAAAAAAAGGATTTCCATCAAAAAAACAGCCACCAATAAAAAAAGTAATAATCAACCAATCCAATTATACCAAGCTACCAGAGATTGCTAAACGACTAAAATCCCCAAAAACGTATTTATATATTTTTGATTTCGGAGAACCCCCCGAAAAATTAAGTGATTACAAAAGAAGAGTGGTAAGATTAAAAGATGTTATACCCTATTTAACAAAAACTGCAGACATATTAGGCAATAAGCTAAAAATAAGGAATATCCCCGCATGTTTTTTGGGAAAGGATCTCATAAGGCACATAGATTATAATATTGGTTTAGATCCTGATCCTTTAACAAAGGATAACCAACTAGATATAACTAAGTTTGTTAAGGATTTTGCTAAAGGGCTTAAAATAAAAGGATTGTGTTGCAAAAAATGCAAATATACTGCTAGATGCAAAGGCATTTTCCAAAAATATATTATTTTATTTGGTTTCAAAGAGTTACAACCGCTATAAAAATGAGAGAAAAAGAAATCAATTTAGGTTATATTCAAATAACCAGGAAATGCAATAACTACTGCGCAATATGCTCTAATCCTCCCTTAGACAAGGAACTATCTTTTAAAGAGATTAAGAACCAAATAAACAGCTATCTTAAGAAGGGCATAAACACCATAATTTTAACTGGAGGAGAACCTACTTTAAGTCCTTTACTCATCCCCTCCATTCAATATTGCAAAAAAATAAAAATCGATATTAGAATAATTACAAATGGCAGGCGGCTCAAAGATAAAAGATTATGCAAGGAACTGAGAAAAAGCGGTTTATCCAAACTTAACATTTCCTTTAACTCACATATAAATTCCATATTTGAAAAGATAACCAGAACAAACGGATCATATGAAGAGACTTTGGAAGGCATTAAAAATAGTTTGTTGTATATTGGGGTGCCGTCAATAAATTTAGTTATCACTTCCTTAAATTATACAACTCTACCTGAGACAGTTCAATTTGTAGACAAAAATTACTCGCAGATAAACCATTTCAGTATAAATTTTATAGACCCGACTGGAAGGGCATTAAAACATAAATCTGTAGTCCCTTCATATTCAGAGGCCGAACTGGGAATAAATAAATTGTTAACTACGCTAAGTTCATTAAAAAAAACATTTAGATTGGAGAGGGTCCCTTTGTGTTATATGCGGAATTTTGAATGTTATAGCACTGAAACTATTAGGGCTATAACAAAGCAGGAATCTAGTGTTTTTTTCTTGGATGAAAGAAAATTCAAATCAATTAATTTTCGGAGTATGGAGCACGAATACCGAAAAAAAGAAGGTTGTGATTATTGTGCGGTAAAAGATATATGTGTTGGGGTAAATAAAAATTATATCAAACTTTATAATCAAGATGAAATCTATCCATTTTTTGGAAATAAAACAAGGTTGGGAATTATTAAGGAAGTTATCAACCTTTAATCATGCGGGAGTTTTTATTAAATGAGAATTTGAAAATGGAGCCAAATAAATCTCGGATAGATAAACTGCATCTTTTCCTAACTAAACGATGCAATATGGAATGTGATTATTGTTTTGTAAAAAAGAAGCACTCTGATATGACTTTTCAAATAGCAAAAAAGTCTATAGATTTCCTAGTCCAACAAAAAGGAAGTAGAAAAGAAATAATATTTTTTGGTGGAGAACCTTTACTTAGATTTGATATTATAAAAGAAGTTCTTTTTTATGTTCGGCATATCCGAAGATCTCTTTCGATAGATTTCTATTTTAGTTTAATAACAAATGGAACATTGCTAAATAAAAGAATTATTAATTTTTGTATTTTAAATAAAATTGATATTTACATATCCTTAGATGGAACCCAAAAAAACCACGATTCGCATAGAATTTGCACAAGCTGTTCTTATAAAGAAATACTATCAAAATTAGACTACTTAATACGAACCAATCAAAAATTCTATATTATGTGCACCACCCATCCGGAAGAGGCAGAAAATTTATTTAAGGATATTCACTCCTTGTTTAAGGGGGGATGTAGAAATTTTGTAATAAATCCTGCATTAGGTATTGATTGGAAAACCGAACAAGTAAAGAGTTATCTTATGACAATGAGCGATTTAATAAATTTTTATAATAAAACAAATAAAAATAAGAAAATCCTATACCTTAATTTAGTTGATAAGTATAATCGTTTTCAGACCAACCATTTAGAAATAGAACATCCATGTTGTGAGGGACGTTTATTAGCAGTAGACACAAATGGCGACATATTCTATTGCCCATACAAAATGGAGCATAAAATTGGAGATGTTGTAAGTGGTATACTTGCTAAACAATATGATAACTACGTATGTAAACGTGCCTATGCTTGTTCGAATTTCTTTCATTTTACTTGCAAGAATAAAGGATGCTTGCAAGGGTGTACAAAGAATTTTAATTCGTATACAGAACTTTTTAAGGGTATCCAAAAGCCACTCTCAATATCGTTAAGGAGAAATATATGACAGCATTTAATGCAAATCTGATAGATTATAACTTATTCGTTAGAGATGGATCCAATAAATATGTGAAGCATTCGATAATGATAAATAGCAAGTGTAATTACAATTGCATATACTGTTTAGCGGAATATAAAAAAGAGAGATACTCTGAAAATCCTGCAGAAGTTTATAAGAAAATTGAAAACTGTGGGGATAACTCATTTGTTTTTTTTAATTCTTACGGAGAGGCTACCCTATCACCGAATTTGTTAGATTATATAAAATATGCAAAAAGTAAACACAAATTTAAATATATTGGACTTGCCACAAACGGATTTTTTTTATCTGACAAGTCTTACGCTGAAAATTTACTTAAGTCCGGCATAACGAACATTCTCTTTTCTTTTTACTCATCTAATCCTATCATTTATGAAAAAACCTGTGGTAGAAAAGGCGCCTATTACAAATCTTTAAAAGCTCTTGAAAATCTGAGGCGTTTAAAGAAAAAATACAAATTTCATATTACAATTAATACTGTTGTAACTACAATCAATTACAAATTTCTCCCACAAACAGTTTATTTTTTAAAAAATTATAATGTAGACAGAATAAGACTTACAAAGTTTGTTCCTGTTGGTATGGCTTCAAAAAATTTTGAAAAGCTCATTGCAAAAGAAAGCATTAGGAAATACTTAAAAGATACGATAAATGCAGCCAAAAAAAGCAATATTGAGTTAAAAATGCAGTTTCCATTAAAGGATGTGGATTTTCTTAAAACCCCATATAGATTTTTAACACCATTTTCAGAGACTCTTCAAGTATGGACTATCCATTGCGCATCAAGTTTTTGCCCAAATTATAAAAACTTTATTCCTAAAATAAATGGGAAATGCAGGGAGTGCTCTCTAAGCATTTTATGTGTAAATTATTCAAATCTCTTGAAGATGGGAAAAAATGAAAGAAATAGAATAACTCAAAAGAATGGAAATATTGTAAAAATTGATGAAACTCATGCCTATAGATATAATAGGAGTTTGCCAGAACTTATAAAAAATTTTAAAAAATGTAAGGTGGTTTTAGAATTAAAGGATTTAAGAACCATTAATTCAAAAACAACGGTTAAATTAATAAATGATACAATAGATGATTTAGATAAACATAAAATCAAGGTTTTTTCATCAATTCCATACTGTTATTTAAAAAGAAACAAATCAACCTATTTTCACTATAGAAAATCAATTAATACAGGGGAGATGAAAAGGGCTATTAATGGATTATTTTTTACATCAACTATAACTGGGACAGGATGTAAGGATTGCCCTCATTTTAATAAATGTGCCGGTATACCGTTAAACTACTTTTATTTTTTAGGGTTTCCAAAAAAATTCGGTAACTATGAGACTTTTGTCAGTTACCGGCATCAAACAAAACACTGTGAACACAATTTATAATCTTGAGTGAACATAGCATCACAATAATTCTTTTTTTGAACAGGCAACAAATCACATTTTGTTTTATCATTATTCTTAATAGCCATAGCTGTGATCAAACCCATATTTGTTCCAATGTCTATAGAACTACATTGCTCAAAGCCCCTATCAAGCTTACATTTGTCTACTAATTTTTTGTTTATTTCTCCAATTGAACTGGGGTTATTATAAGCCTCAAATACGTTTTTGCACAATTCAAACTGATTTTTTATCAGCCAACTAGTTCCATCAGAAGCATTCGTTATATCTATCCTATAATCTTCACACAATTTAGGTTCATTCTTTAAAAGAATGTAGGAAATAAACAATTGTTGGTCACTACAATTTTTTTCTATTAAATCAGTTTTACCCTCTACAAAATACTTACAACATATCTCTTCTTTTTGAACCTCGCAAAAAGAAGAAGCCTCTTTAAATTCATTAATATTTTCTTGAGCTTGTTTAGGATGATTACGGATAAACCAGTATGACAAACCTGTTACAAAAATTAAACATATAAAAATTAAAACTATTTTTTTTACCATCAGAAACACATTCTATTTACAAAAAAACCATATACCAAATTTAAGCTCACTAAATACCTCCTAAACAAGCACCGTGGCTTCCATGAGATCCATGACTCCCATGACTTGCATGGCTCCCATGGCCATGCTGATGAGTCCCTGTTGCAGTTTCTGTAGATACTGTGTATCCTAAATTTAATTGATTACAATGGTCGTTATGGCTCCTAGCCGGAGGGGGGCAGTCAGCATTAACAGAGTTTAAAGATGCTACAGCAGCGGCACTTAATAAAATACCTGTTTTAATCAAACTTTCCTTGCTTATCCTACCTTCCTCTTTTGTTAAGAACGCACTTATCTTCTTTTTTAATTTAGGTATTTTAATCATTTTAATATCTTACAATATTTTATTTATTATATTCCTTGTTTATAAACTTTTCTTTAACAACCCAGTCAAATTGTTCCATAAATACCTTACATCTATCTGCTTCTGGTATCTTTCCAATAACGCTTCCTTGTTCTGCATAGTTGCATACAGGGCATATGCCGCAGTAAGGCTTATATGTACATTGATCACATACATACTGATCATTTATGGAAGCTGCAACAGTGGCGCATGCTTTTTCACATGTAACAATCTCTTTATAGTTATCCTTTTTAACATTCCCTATCAAAAAAAGATCATCACCAATCATCCTTGCTTCATCACATGTATAGATATCTCCGTTATAATTATAAGTTAATTGCCCAATAACAGCCCCGCAAGGGCTTCTTAAATCCAAATAATTAGGATCAACTTCATTATTTATTTTATTAAATATTATACCTACCATTCTCTCATTTATATCTTTTCCATCTTTTTTCAACTTTCCTATATACTTAACAGACTTTTTCCAAAAATCAAGATATTCCTTTACAGAATAATCTATATCAGGCCATGCTATCTTGGCAACACCTAATCTATTTAAGAATCTTAAATGGATATTGCTTAGCCCCAATTTAACGTATTCATCCACTATCCTTCTTGGGTAGTTTAGGCTTTTTCTTGTTAATGTGACTAGAGCGTTAATCCTTCTGTTTTGTACACCCTTTTTTTTGTATTCCTCTTTAAATCTTTTAATCCATTTAACGACATGCCCATAATTGCTTCCTCTGATATATTTCCTGTTATTGTCATGCAGTTCCTTTGGGCCATCTAAAGAGGTACATATATCCACATTATGCTTGATCAGATAATCCATCTTTTCTTCGTCCATCTCTGTTAAATTAGTTACTATTGTTACCAAGAGGTCTTTCATTGCCTTCTTGTTTTTTTGTTGGGCGTATTCAATAACATACCTAATAATATCCCAATTCAACAAAGGTTCTCCACCCTGAAATTCGATAGTTATGGCTTTGCTAGGAGTTTGAAAAATAAAATCAACGGTCTTTTTTGCAATTTTTTTGTCCATATCAAACCCTTTTTTATCCCTAGATTTTGAGCTAGCATGGCAATAAACACATTTCATATTACATCTTAATGTAACAACAACTATATGCAAAGAGGTACCTGAAAACAAAAAACTTTTTCTCTTTCTTGTTAACCTCACTGATTCATCCATATTGCCTTCTGTTAGGATTATCTCCTTTTCTTCTAACTTATCCTTTAAATCTCCACTGATATTATTCTGTTTTAATTTTTTAAATTCATCAATAGAAAGAACGCAATAACTACCATGGTCAGTTGTCACAAAATATTTATTCCCAAATTTTTTACTTCTATAATTATTTATAAGATAATCCATTTTAAACTAAAGTTTTATTTTTCATCAAACCTAGAACATAATTGGAGAATTCTTCTTTTAATCTAACTACCCCTTCCTTAGGTGATAATTCTACCTCTATATCATTATTTAATATTTTACCACTACAAACCCCTTTAAAATCATTTAAAGCTTCTTCAACAACTTTTTTATTATAGAATTTTTTATTTAGCTTTACCATTATTCTTTTTTTTCCCTTTTTTCTTTGGCTTGTTTCCATATTTTTCCTCCCATGGTATAGCTATTCCTTCAGGATCCTCTAAATAATCTTCATCCTCTTCTATTTCCTTCATTACATCATCAAATTCTTTGCTGTCTTCTAATCTATGGTTACCTACAACTGAAGGATCATTTGTGAGCAAAGCCCTCTGCAGCAATAGTTCCCGAATGTTTTTAGTACTTTTTGCCCTATTTTGGTAATCTGCGTAATTAATTAATTCATTATTAAACTCTCTTCCTAACTTTTCCAGATTTTCCTTGTTTTTAGGTTTTAACTCTATCAATATATCTTTTTTTGGATCACCATCCAACCAAACATAAGCACGATCCAAAAATACATAAGCAGCAGAATAAACTGCATCTAATGGATAGACCTTCGGATTTATGGATAAAACTACACAATCGTCCTTGATATTCAGATTACTTTTTTTCATTTAAACCCCCTTAAAATAAAAATTTGATAAATATTAAAATGTTTCCTTTTGCTATTAAAGTTAATATCACTCCTAAAAACATAATAGGGGCAAATGGGATTGTTTGCGCAACCATCACACTTTTAATTCCTGTTCTTTTAATCTTATTAATTTGTTCTATAGTTAATCCTTCTGCTTCCTCATCAATAAAGCTGTCAGATATAAAGCCAGATTTTGTTTTTTTTATGTAGTAAGCCTTGTTATTTTTTATTATATCTATATCACTTTGTTTTTTCAATACACATAACTCTTTTTTACTCATTTGTTCTTTCTTTTCTATGGTATCATTAAGAAGCATGCCCGGTCTTAACTTTTTAATTCCTATTTTTTTTGAAAATAAACTTCTGCTTAAATTAGTTACACTCATATCAATAAAGCTTCTTATCAACCCCCAGACCAGTACTAATACCAGGAAGTCTTTGATAAAACTGATTGAATATACGGATTTATCTAAAAAAAATCTTAATCCGCTTACTGCTAACATTATATACAATGAGTTTTTGCCAGATTTTTTTTGAAGAGCCCCCATCAATAGCATGGTTATACCAATCCTCAATAAATACCCTACCTTTATATTTGTTAATGAAATCAATATATTTATAACCCAAAAGATGGCAAAAAGTTGAATAACAGAGCTTAATAGTCTAGTTGGTTGAAAAAAATTTTTTGAAAAAGAGATAATTATGTTCTTAATGTCCCTTAGTTTCGATTTACAAATAATAACCGTTAGCATTAAACCTAAACCTAATACAAACATGTTCATAAGCAACGTTAAAGAAGGAACCCATTCTTCATACCCATATTGATAAGTAGATAATGGTATCAAAGCAGAATATGCTATAAATAATTTACCATCCCCTGCAGTCCATACTCTAAAATACCATAAACCGGATCCAACTAATAAAGAAAAGCAAAAGTTGGTTATTAATTCAGTTATATAATTTTCATTAATACCTCCTTCCAAAAAATAATAAACTAATAATAATCCATTAACAATTAAAAAATATATTAGCGCAGAAACAATCCATCTATTCCTGATTTTTCCAAATTTGATGTCTTCATAACTGGTTATCAAACCCAAAACCAAAATTGCAGGCAAAAAACATAACAGTATGTTCATCATAAATATAGATTCAGATATTTTATTTAAATTTATTGAATAGAAACCCAATAGAAAACTTTTTATAGTGATTGCACTAAGGTTTAACTAAAGTTAGTTATAGCTATATTGGCAAATAAAAGTGGGAAATAAATGAAACCAAAAACGAGATTCTATGCAACTATGACTTTAATGATAATGTGCCTAGCGCTCTTATCTGAATCTACATTTGCGAAGTGTTGCTATTCGCCCTGGACAGGAGATTGCGACTCAACATCAACTAAATCTGACTGTGAAGATTGGGGTGGCACTTATTATGCAGATCCTTATACTTGTGTAGGTACAATTTGCAAACTCACCACCCCCCCTCAGGAAGTTTGTGAAGATATAAAGAATGCAACTCAGTATATGACATCTGGAATTTTTTATTACAATAAATGGAACATTACCAAGAGCTTAACATCATGTAACTGCAAATCTGGCTGCGGAAACTTTCCAGATGAAACAACTGAAGTTTCTACTGCTGTAACCTCTTGCAGCATTCTATCAGAAGGAGCCTGTAAAGTGGAAGGGCAATATTATGTCGGTATGAGAACAAAAAGCGGATTAGGTGTTAAACCAATTGACTGTAAAGGAGCAACATGCGGTCCAGTTGATTCTAATATGACTTGTAATGTTACAGCCCATTATGTAAATTATGATGATAATCCCTCATACTGTGAACTAACGGAATGTGGAAACGGTGTTTGGGAACCTAGTGCTCCAGGTTCTTATGATATTTGCCCAGGTCTCAATGGTTGCGGAAATGCTGGCTCTTGCTGCGGGGATGATGCAGCTGATGACCCTGATATGGGTCCGACAGCCTGCGCAAACTCTTCTGTCGGAGATAATAGCAGGCCATCGGAAGCGTATCCTCAATACAGAAGATGGTCCCCTTATCCAACTGCAGTTGTTCCTCAAAATATTGGGTGCTGCGGAGATGATATGATAGATGATTGCATGCTTTTTGGTACAAACCAAAACTATTTATGCGCAGGCATCCTTGGCCAGAGGACAGAAAATATTGAAACTCCAAGCCCCCCGCTAACAGGTTGTGAAGATCCTCCATGGTGTTATTTTAGTGGTGCTACTTGTTGCCCGCAATTTGGTCCAACAGGTGTAGACCCAGCCATCTCTCAATTTCCGCCATACAATACTTCTAAAGTTTATTGGTTTTGGGCTGGTAAAGACCAATATAAGGGGTTAATACTTAATATCACATGTGCAAACTATCAGACATTAGCAACACCAAATGGATGGGTATCCTGCAGCGATTACCTCCTCAATAGAGATGCATCATTTGCAGCTTATCGTGATGCAAACAAAGAAAAATATTTTAAATTGGATTCTGGTGATACCAATCCAAATGCATTGGCTAACCCTCAAAATATACTAGATATTAGTGGAAATCACCAATATTATTGTTACTCCGAAGACCTTAAAAATTATCAAATTGCAGAATGCTGCGGAGGTAATACCACAAATGACCCTGCTTGCCTTTCAGATTCAAGATTAGGTGGGTCTCAAAAGAACACAGGGGGTACTGTTATAATTGGCAAATTAAAACCAGGAACCATTCCAATCTATAAATGCTGGGGCAGTACTTATAGTGATCATATGCTTTCAAGAGATCGTACTTGTGAGCACCCAGAATCCTATGTATCTGAGGGCGTTATAGGTTATATGTACAATATATCTGGTGTATCTGGTACAATCCCTCTTTATAGATGCTGGAATAGCTCAAGTCCTTCTCCTCGTCATATTATCTCAAAACAAAAAGGCTGTGGTGGCCTAGTTGATGAAGGCATTATAGGTTATGTATATAATGATCCAGTGCAAGAGACAATACCTATCTACGGCTGTTGGAACCGAGTAATAAACGACAATATAGTTTCAACAGACTCCAGCTGCGAAGATCCTTCCTATACAAATGAGGAAACTCTAGGTTATGTTTATAATTCCTTAGACAACACTACTTTTTATTGTTCTGATGACTTTAGCTGGTCAACAGATTTAGACAGAAAAAGCCAGGACTCATGCAATTCTGCTGGCTTTGTTGCAACAGGTAAATATTGCTGCTCAGAAAATGATGATGCAGAAGAATACTATAATGACCCTGGAGGAATTGGATGCTGGAATAAAACCCCACAATCTAACGGTAATTATGCTGTAGGCGACAGGCAATATCCTGAAATTTTTGTATATAACGGAAGCTTCTATGGATGCGCGATTGACAATAATAATCCCAATTTTAATCCAACAGGAGATCCAAACAAGCCATATGAAGGCTCTATCAATCTTTTAGTTAATCCTGATTTTGCAGATGGATTAACCTCTTATCAATCCTATGGAGCAGACGCAAATATATTCCGCGAAGGTTCACTGCATTTTAAAACATTGCAGATCACATATAATGCTCCAGGAGATTATGTTTCTCAAAAAGGAATAATCCTTAAAAATGGCGATTCATACACAATAACCTTTGAAGCAAAATCAGATTATGCTGTAACCATCCCTTCTTATTATATACTTAAGGTAAATGGAGGTTCAGGGATTATCCGCTGCGGTCCATTTAACATAGAAGAAGATTGGAAACTTTTTAGATGCTCCGGGACATGGGCAAGCGATCAGCCTGCAGAATTAGTGTTAGAAACTACTGGAGATGCTTCGAACAGGATTTTTTATGATAATATAAGGGTATTTTCTAAAAATGATTTTCTGCTAAATATTGAAGACCAACCCAATCCAGGCGGTGGTGGTCCAGTTAAGGGGGCATTAATTAAGGACATGTCATATTGCCAGGGATTTGATACAGACCATGATGGGACAAATGACTATTTCTGCTCATACTTAGAGCAATGGAAAGCTTCTCCAAACAGGACAAAACTAAGCTACATAGCATGGACGCCCGCTGATCCAAACACTCAAAAAGCAGAATGCTGCCAAGTAGATTCCTGCTGGGCTGGGCAGGAGCCTTGCATCCCAAATCAAGCAGAAATCTCAGATCCAGAACAAGCACCAGCATACCCTATAGGAAGTGAAAATGGATTTAGGTGTATGAACGGCGAATGGAAGTATTCCATATTAAAGTATACTTGGAGTGGAGATTTGTCAGGATATTGTCAAAGCGATTCCCAGTGCTTAGTACAGCCTTATGGGAATGCTGATAATAATGGTAAACCAGAGACATATTCTTCTTATACTCCCATGCAATGCATTAATAACTCACAATACATTCTAGATCATTACTGTGAAAATGGAAAATGGACATCAAGAACAAGGTTATTAGCAACCGATCTCAGCGGCCTTGCTGCCAATATGGGTTTAACCAGCTATACTTTATTCTGCGAGGATTATACCGAGACTTTAAATATTTTCTCTAAAGCACTCCAATCCTATGACTTTACAATCAATCCTTTTGGTCCTTTCATAAATTATTTTAATGCTGAGCAATGCAAGTCAAAACAAGGTGAAGGTGTAAATTGCGTAAACAAGATATGCATTCTGAAATACTATCAAGGAAGTACTGAAAGGGCAATATTTGGCACTACAATAAATGTTCCAATAAACTCAACCACATTACAACCAGTAGAAGATAACCCTTATATACTAAGCGTGTTTGGCAAATATCAAGATGAAGTACCGACTTACTGCCAAAACGCAATCAACCCAGATGGTAACTACCATATGTGTAAAGGTAATGATATCTGGTATAATCATAAAACTCAAGCTTTAATCTACAATAAAGATGGAATCACATCGTTTCTCATGACCTCAAATCCATTTATAAAATTCTTTAAGTCTTTATTTGGCTTCATCCAATTTTGGAAGCCAAAAAATCCACTATATCCAGAAAAGGGAATTGACATGTCCTTTATTAATAAATCGGCAGATTTTAACAGGTTATATATAGATGTTAAGCTAACCACCTCCATCCGCGCGGTAAGAGAATCAGTTTATGATACTAACCTCAGACCACCAGCAACAGTAGATTTCATCGCTATTAATTACACTGGCTTTAATGCCAATATATGCGATACTGTGGCTCAACTTAATGAGATAGCGGGTTCCTACTATGAAGCCATTGTCTGTAATCAAACAGGAACCAGTTATTATGTAACTACTCGAGATATTGACTATTTCGATTTGAGGAATTATGATATCTGGGCACGGCTGACCTCTGAGCTAAGGGTTAAATAGTTAATATATTAACAGAAAGCTTTAAATACTTAAAATTTGTTAATATGTTAACATGGATAATTTATTTTATTTGTATAGTTACAATATTTCTAAGATTAATCCAAGCAACCGTGTTAGGTTTGTCTATGTCCTTAAAGGCCGCGGTGAAGAAAAGGGCCTTGTGAAGAATCTAAAAGGAAGATTTCTTGCTAATGCCTGCTTTATAATCCCCATTAAGCACGACAACGAGATTCAAAAAGTCTTTGAATATTGGAAAGTCCCCTTCAAAAGAATAAAGATTATGTTAATAGATTAACAAAAAAAGTCAAAAAAACATTATTAGTTAATGCATTAAAATGTTTTCGAAAACAAAATTTTTTAGTAAATCCCAGATAACAATATTCATTTTGCTGGGTATCATCATATTCATGATATTTGGTTTCCTGACCTATGTATCCTCAAGCCTTTCCGAATCAAGACTAGCCCAGCAAAGAGAGCAGCTAAAAAAAGAATTTTTAACTACAACGCCAATTAAATACTACATCACATCCTGCCTTCATGATGCAGCAGAAAACGGACTAAGATTGATAGGAGAGCAAGGCGGTTACATCTATGATTTTCAAGGTGGTCTGATAACCTGGAATATACCTTATATTACATATAATGCATCTGGCACTTTATACAATATATCCTATTTGATATACAGGAGCAATACAACAGAAGACAATTCTAATGCAAAAATATTAAGGCCAGAGATGTATCCTTGTTTGAATCCCTCACTTCTGCCAGGTCCGCCTGAATGCGACAGTACATGCAGTGCTCCTACAACCTGCCTGCCTTTCCCCTGTTGCAACGCGCCTTTATGTATGGCCTCATCACCTCTTTGTGATTATTGTAAATTTTATGGCGCAACATGCTATAAATCCTATGATCATACACTTGCCGAGCCAGGTGCAGGTTATTTTTTTGATTTTGGCACTATAAAAGATCCCACAAAACAATTAAAACTGGATTTGCTAAAGTCAAACATTTCAGTTGCCCTTCTGAACTATTATTGCGGTGACCAAAAATCAGATGATTGGCATAATAATGCTGAATGCAACTATTCAATCCAGCGCCAGCTTGAATATTATCTATCAAAAGAAACTAAAAAATGCATAAATCTTTCAATCTTCACAGGATACAACTTATCAGACGGCGACCTGTCAACAAATATCAGTTTCGGTGTAGATGACCTCTTGGTTAGCTTAGAATACCCTATAATAATAAGGAAAAAAAACCAGCCAACTGTTGACACAACCCTTTATTTCAGCTTGCCCACCCAAAAAATCAGATTACTAAAAATATATGAAGATGTCATAAAGAAGCTAATCACGGAGAAAGAAATAAAATATATTACTTTTAATCTTACAGAAGAAATAGAAAAAGCAGACACATTCCTTATTGCAAACAAAATCAGGTATTCTGACAATGCAACTATCATAGTAATAAATGACACTCTGTCAAATTTAGGGGCTAAGCCTTATATCTTTCAATTTGCAGTGGAAAATAGAGGTCCTGCCTTAGATTATATAAGCAGTTCTAAGGGTTATGCAAATGGAATTTCCTGCAGTGTTATGGGGATGGATTACGATGTTTGTATTGCAGCCAATAATAATATTGTATTAAAGCCTCAAGGTTACGATCCTGATGACGATTTCTTAACCTACAGCTACTCTGGCTGGCATAATGTCGATTTCTTAAATTCAAATTTGTACCGAAATGGAGCAACACCAGATTGCAGTGATAAGCGAAGATGCGCAGCCTATACACCAACTATTTCTGATCAAGGTGGTCATAACCTTACTATTACAATATATGATGGGAAATACACTGATTCGCAAAAAGTGGAAATATATGTTAGTTAGTATAATACATTTTTATCTAGAGTAAGAACACATGGTGGTAGAAGAGGCAGCATTAGTACTTAAGGTGTCGTAGAAAAACTTCCATTTCGGCGAATTGCAAGCATGCTTATTGTGCAGTATACGCATTAATCCAGCATATGCCCTGTATTACCCTGCCGAATCCAAAGACAGCATTTTGCATGGATTATCAGCTTCATGCAAAAAACAAAATGGAAAAATTTAAATACAAGACAACTAGTTATTTATATACTTTAATATATACAATTAAATAGACTTATTAAACTAAGTTAACTAACTTATTATAACCAAATGACAAGAATCAACATTGAAATTGAGGATGAGCTGCATAAAAAAGCTAAACTGCAGGCTCTTCTCAAAAACAAGACCTTGATTGACTATGTCCATGAGGCAATTCAGGAAAAGGTCAAAAGAGACGAAAAATAAGATGAAAAAAAGAGGTATCTCTTTAAAATGCAATAGAACTATAATCTGCCTAATTAGTTGCTCTCTCTTTTTCCTGTTGAATCTGTCTATTGCCAATTCAAATTGCTGCTTTCAGGATCCTTATTGGTGCACGGACGTTGATAAGGCAACATGCTGTAGCGGAGCAAGCTGTCCATGGTCTGATGGGACCTGCGCATTATGTGGGCTGCAAGGATGCTGTCTTCCTTCATGTGAATTCAAACCTTACGAAGAATGCCATTCTCCGGATTTTACATTTATGCAAACATGTGATGCAATCCTTGGGAACCTAGGTAGGCCTGACTGTCAGCAGGGATGTTGTATATACAAGGAAAATGGCGTGGAGATAGAATTTGGAGTAGGTCCTGAATATCAATGCAGGCCTTATGATCTGAACGTTTCCACCAATAAGTTTTACCCAGGAATAACAGATCATACACAATGCTCTAATCTTTTTCAAACACCTCAAGTAGGCACAATAAAAGGTTATATTTTTAATTTAACCAAGGGAAATAGGATAGACCCCTCAATACAGAAGCAGATTAAAGTTGGTGGAGCGCTTTCCAGTGTCAATAATCCATATAGGATTCAAAACATACCAATAGGTTTGCAATTAGTTAGGGTTTATGCTTCTGGATTTCAACCAGCTTATGCTACGATTTATGTGCAGGCAGGCACGGAGGTAGAACTAAATTTTACCTTAACTCCTACTTCTGAAACAATAGGCTATGTCTATGGTTATGTCTATAATCAATCTGTAAGTTACCCATTGTACAATGCTATTGTGTGGTCTGGTTATACAGGCTCTGAGACTTCAACAGACGCTAATGGCTTTTACACCGATATGCCAGCCCCTGCAGGATTGCAGCAAATAACTGCAAGCCACCCTCAGTTTAAAACAAACTACACAACTGTATATGTGATACCTGGCATTTTAGTGATGGCCCCTGATATCAAGCTAACTCCGCTTGCATCGCAACAGTGCGTTCATGATGGAATTATCCAGCCAGGAGAAGAATGTGATAAGTTAAATGATCAGTCATGTAATGGAAATCCTGGGATGTGTATGGATGACTGTACATGCGCTCAAATATGCTCGGATGTTGGCTCCTGCTGTATCTGGAACTTTCAATGCGCTGCAAATAATGGTAATGTATTTCCGACTCTTCAGGATTGTTCCGGAAGTATTCCTGGCGCAGATTATTCTTGCTGCAATAAACAGTGTTATCCAATACCTCAATGTTATTCAGATAATTTAAACAGCATATCTTCAAGCCAATCCCAATCTTCTATGAATTCAAAATTCCCATCATACACTGCTGCAGGTGGAAATATGTGCCTATGCGCAGGGAATTATTATAATTTCCTTACAGAGACCGGATTTTGCTGCGACCTAGGATCTGGAAATTATTTTTATTCTGCCAGCATCTGTAGTACAGATATTGGCGATTTAGAAGGTTATGTAAAAAACACCACAAAAGGACCAATAAGCGGAGCAACTGTGGAATTAAATGGCGGTTATTCTACTATTTCTGGTTTTAATGGATATTACAAGGTAACAAATGTTCCGGCAGGAACCTACACTGCAACAATTAAGAAAACAGGCTACATAGATAATGTGACATCTGGAATTCAAATAATAGCGAAAACAGTTACAAAACAAAACTTTACCTTAGAGCCATTTATAGAAAATTGTCCTTCAGGTTCAATACCCCCTCCAGTCTTGACTGCATCTCATGTAAGGGGTAAACCCCAAATCAGGCTGCAATGGACTCAGGAATGCGGCTTTAGAGTTGCGAGGTACACGTTAGTAAGATTTCCTACACTTATAAAGACAATAGACGGCGCAGCTAGAGAGTACTTGGATGAAAACCCTGCATGGGGCACCACTTATCGATATTATCTAATCGTATACTCAACAGAGACTGGTATCAATAATAGAAGCAACACTATCATAATCACTACAGGAGCTGCATCATGTGAAAACGTTTTTGATGATACTGAGGAGTGCATGGATTCAACCTATAACAAAAAGACAATGCCATATGTCTTAAGGACAAAATGCAATGCAAACAACACAAGAATTCTAGTTGGCAACTGTCAGCCTAATATGTGCATGGGTCCTGAAAACGGAATTACCTACTGTACAAATCTCGTTAATCCTGAAGAATGCGCCTCATTAGGATTGGATCAAAAAAATTTTAATCCACCCCAGGATATAAATCCTTTGGGTATCTATTATTATCGCTCATATGACTATGAAACTATTGCTGATGGTTTTCTATATAGACTGAACTGCACCTACAATATGTCTAATAGGTTAAGAAGATACTGCTTTTTAGATTACTCAGAAACAACGCAGGATTTATGTTATTCTTGTGATGCAATTAAGTCCTGTTATGACTATAAATCGCAATATGCCTGTTTGCAGGATAACTGCAATCTAGGAAGCTGCTCCTGGTATGAAGCCACTACTTACTATTCAGAATTGGGAAAAGGCATCTGTTATGACAAGAACTATGAGGGCACAGACAAGTGCAATCTATGCTCTTCCTCCAATCCATTATTTTCAAATGTCCACTGCACACCAGACTTATGCGCCAGATTGGGCAAATGCACTTCAACAGGCAACAGCTGCGGTGAATGCCAACCAGGGGCAAAATGCTCTGACTACACTACTCAGTATGAATGCACCAAAGGTATGAATAATTTTAATTTCATTGGCAGACCAGGTTCCTGCGGAAGTTCTTCTGAATTTGGCTATTCCGGTGATTCCTGCAACTTAGGAAGATGCAGGTGGACAGGCACATCATGCATAAAAGATGGAAATAACGATGGTTCAGTAGACACAGGGGAAGCTACAGACAATGCAGCTCCAGAAACTACAATTGTAGACGCACCGGAATCTGTAAACAACGATGATACACCTGATATATTTGTATTTAATATTAATTCAATAGACAGCCCTGTTGATAATCTATATTATTGTGTAGATGATAACAAAACATTCTGCTGTCCAACTCATCCTTTGGGCGTTACAGATAGTGTTTTACAGCTGCCTAACGAAGATTATCCTTTTGACAATATCGAGGGTAGCTACTATCTGAGGTATTATTCAGTAGATGTTAATGATAATGTCGAAGAGATCAAAACAACAGAGTTTTATGTAGACACAAGAAAGCCTTCAATAAAAATAAGATATGCTGTTAAAAACGATACCCTGCCAAAAAAATCCATATTGTTGATAAATATAACTGTAGATGAAAATTCTCTATGTACGGATCAATTAGTGCAAGGAACAGATGTTATCCGCTCAGTATTAAGAGGAACCCAGCTCTATGCATCAATGCCATATTCAATTAGTTATCCCAGTCTCAATGATGGTAGATACCAATACCAAGTGTGGTGCACTGATAGCTACTCTAACCAAGGCTACAATAGCTCAGACATATCTATTGATAGAATTCATGTCATATTGGATATAAAGCCCAATTCTACTATCAATACAGCTGCAACAAAATTAGAATGGAAGGCAACAGACAGTCTGTACTGCTACTATAATGATTCTGGTTGGATTTATTCTGGCTCACCTGTGGATTGTGGACCATATTGCGAGATATGTGGTCAACACAACGCAGAATTAGATACTGCATGCTTTCAATATACCGCTTGGGTTGCCACACCAACAACTCAGGTTTACAACTACCAGATTAAATGTGAAGATGATTATCCAACTGGAACACTTATGGATTCAGACAACATAATCTTTACAGTTGATAAAGAGCCTCCAAACACTACTATCTTGGCAGAAAACATTCCAGGCAGCCGCATATATGTTCCGCTCAATGAAACTAAAGCTTACAAGGATCCGTCAATTAAATTATCGTGCAATGATCCTGACATTCCAAAGGACAATCCTCTATTTAAACCAGGTGAATTTGAATGCAACTCTACTTCATTCTGTATTGATACAAAGCCATCATGCACTCCGAACAAGGCATATGATGGTCCATTTCATGTTAGTGAATTCGCAGATCCATTTGTCTCTGGAACCTATTATGTATGCTATTATTCAGTTGATTTTGGAGACAATAAAGAAACAGCCAAATGCAGCAAAGTTATCATTGATATTGATGCTCCGTCAGTCAGCACAACCTCTCCATCAAATAAACAGCCCTTCAATAATCCTTCTAATATTGCAGTTACAGGAACTTGGACAGACAATTTGAAGAAAGTTGATATTGATATAGTTGTTTTTGATAAATTGGGAACCCCACGTGTTTATCCGGCTGTTGTAGATACCATTTCAATGACCTACAGTGCAACTATTTCAATCTCAGAAGGCGAAAATACCATCAAGGCATTTATAGCAGATGAAGCAGCAAACACAGGTTATTTCCCTTCAGGTCCATTACCTTATAAAATCTACTATGATACACAAGCGCCAACATTCCAGGAAGTAATGATATCTCAATATGATAGCACGTCTAGCTCTTATTTTGATGTTGCATATAACAATTTATACTCTGCGCCTATTGAGCATGGAGAAGACATATTGATTACAGCTTATGTTGAAGACAAATATACTACCTATGGATATTATCTAAACATAGGAGAAGCGATACCTTATGTTAATGTAACTATAAGCTGTTTAGGGGGTTTATGCTCAGGTTATAAAAAAACATTTGAGCTATCCCCCGGGGTATTTCCTCCTGCTCCTGTTAACTTCTCAATTACACTTTCTCCGAAAGATGGCATGTCAACAGGTAACTATTCCTTGTTCTACTATACCGAGGATATTTTTGGACAAAAATCAAATTACACACAAAACATTTCAGTAGTAGATACAATTCCTCCAATAATAGATATACAATATCCTAATGAAAATTTAAAATATGTTTATAATGGGATGCCTTATTTCTGCCCTGCCGAAGCAGCTTCTATACAAGTTAACGGAAGCTACATTGAAAGCAACCTAGATAAAATAATACTTATTGTCCAGTCTGTTAAATATCCAGAGCTTAATACTACACACCCGGTTACAATATGGGAAAAATCTAATGGGACCCATACAACCTATTACTATAAATCAACTGTAAGCCTGTATGATGGAGAAAATAAAATAATAGCTTCTATCTTTGATAAAAGCAACAACCAAGACACAACTTACACATATGTAATTAAAGATGTGATTCCGCCTCAATTTCATCACATAGAATTGCTATACGATAATATTGAAGAATCAGATAATAGCTTTGAACATCTGGAGTATGGAAAAGAAAATAATATGTCCATCGCCGTATTTGTGTCAGATGAGATTACAAACAATGTCACCCTAGTTAATGCTGATATTTCCTGTTTAACTGACCTTTGCAATTATGACATTGGCCCATTATCTTTAGATTATAATGCAAACGAAGATTACTTCGAAAAAACATTATATCAAAACCAGAATCATTTTAGCACTGGAGATTATTCAATACGGATAGAGGCCATTGATCGCTGCGGCAATACTAACTTTACATCAAGAGCATTTACTGTAAACGATACAATACCTCCTAAATTTTACATCACACTATATAAAGATCAATCTTTAACTCAAAATACAACTCTAATTGGAGGCATACCAAGTGTCTGGTTTATTCAAATCAACTCCACAGAACCTCTAAGAGAAAAACCAGGAATATATTATTCATTCTATGGCGGCAGAAAATTTGGCTCAGTTGCCATCAATGATAATCCGCAAGATAGATCTTATCGTGCATGGAATGGCACTTTAGTGATACCTCCAAGTTCTGACTTTTATGCTTTAGATCCAGAAGGCCCTGGACTAGCAACATTCTTTATAAGGGGTTATGACAATCAATCCACTCTTGGAGAAGAAATATTGAAAGGACAACAGTTTGAAATAGATACTTTAGGACCAGAAGCCCCAATAATAACAATGCCAAATCCGGCAGAGACAATTTATGTGACAAAGCCTATAGGGGTTTCAGTTTATGGTTACGAGATTGACAAAAAGCAAAATGTGAGTATTCTGATGCAGTTTACCAATCAGTCTCCTTTATTGTCTCCTCCATGGGATGAGCAGCAACTCCGTACATCTCATGGGACAACTCTGATTAAGGTTTTTGGTGATGAACCTTCAGAAACTCTAAATGCAATTGGAGCAAACTATATTAGGGTTTGGCATCCTTTTGGAAATCCATTCACCGTAGATGATTTCATCGAATTTAAGGATTTCCCAAGATTGGATGGAAAATATTATGATATTAAATCTTGGAGTTCCTTAGGAAGCAACGTGTACGAATATGTTTTCACTGAACCAGTTTCTCAGGAAATCATTGCCGCAGGCTCATCTGCTGGCCTGATTAATGTTTATGACAAAAGAGAGGCAAATGGCTGGTTTAATAACTCTTATAATCTACAAAATGAAGCGCACTATTATATCAGGGCGGCAGGTTATGATGAATTTGATAATGTAGGCAAATTCTCTCCTATTGTTAACGTTGTCTATGATTTGCATGCTCCAACAATCGAGCCGCTATTCCCAACAAATAATTCAGTGACGTTTAGAGGATCTGCCCTTGGAGGCTCATTAGTACTAAAGTTTAGAATAAAGGACCTTAATTCTGGAATAGATTACCCAATACTTGGTACTGTAATGAATTTCTACTTCGATGGCCAACTCACTAATGATATAGGGATTGATGATAGCATGGCTCCAATTGAATATACAATTGAGCACGAGGCAGGATTATTGCATCCTTCAACAAGCTGCGGCCAGTATCAGCACAATATCTCAGTTTCTCTCTTAGATAAAGCAGGAAACTTGGCGCAGTCAGACTGGATATTCTTTATAGATCCATGCGGGCCAGAAATGCCTGAATACAATATAACTACCGGAAGCAAATATTCGGATATAGGGGCCCCTTACTCCTGGTATAGTAATAATCCAATCTCTATGGATATAAGGTTTGAGCAATATTTGAATACTTATGATATCAATATCACAGAAGTAAAACTATCTGGTGGTCTTCCAATAGCTTTGTCCCCCAAGAAGTATAATTGCATAGGCTTGAGCAGATATCAATGTTATCTTGCCTGTACTGCCGTAGGAACCTGCAACCCAACCAATTTCAATTATGATGATTGCGAGTATAGTTGCATGTTTAATGCGACCACAAAAGATTTGAATGTCATATTACAGAATGCGCCAACATGTTTAGGGTTAACTCCATACAACCCCTCAATATTTAGTGGAAACATGCCCTCTATTAATGATTTAAGCGAGAAAAAAATCTGCTTTAATGCAACATTGCCCCCGTTAGCAGAAAACGAATACACTCTTACAATCAGCGCAAAGAAGATGGGAAATAGTATTCTTGGATTGCCTCCTGACTTGCAATGGAGCAATATCTCAACATTTAACTATGCATACCTGGTTATAGATAAAACTCCCCCGCAGGTCTCAATAACAGCGCCAGATCTTCCAGAAAACATCACAGTTTACTCTAATGATATCAAATTATTGATACAATACCAGGATAACTTCGCTATAAATTTCATTGAGGTATCAGGAGACATAACTAATAGCGAATATAAAAACTATACCAGCGATGAGTTAATAAATCCGCTTAGTGGCAATTACGCAATAACTTCAAGCCTAAAAAATACGAACAATTACAATTTGATCACACTAAAAGCATGCGATAGGGCATATAACTGCAGGGAATCAAATATCACAATACTGCATGATAATTCAACTCCTTCAATAGAGATAATTGATGTAAGAGCTACAGATCCTGGTAAGGTAGTTATCCATCCTTCTACTGATATTTGGAAAACAAACGACGATTTAGTTACTGTTGTTGGTACATTCAACGATAATATGGGCATAGCAAATATAAGGTCAATTTATAATTTGGAAACAGGAGACAAAGCAGCTATAAACGGAAATCAATTCGTAATTAATGTGAGTATACATTCAATTAGTGGAGAAGAGGTTGAGAACCCTGCTACTATGGTAATAGAAGACAAAGCAGGCAATAAAGCTCAAATAAATACAACCATAATCTCAGATGATAAGGGTCCAGAAATAACAAGATTATTACCAGAAATACCTATAACTAAAGATGGCATTGTGACAATTAGGATTAACACAAGCGAAGCAGCAAAATGCAATGCAACTTATATTGGAGGTTTCACGCCTTTGGCATCTTTAGACCCAGAAAATACACTGCATCAGGTTCAAAACCTTAATTTGTACCCAGCATGCTTTGGAGGGGGAGCCGTAGATTCGTGTAACATTAAAATAGAATGCGCAGATATTCCGTTTGGAAAAACAAACAATATAGTGTTTACATTAAAGCTGGATTTAATACCTCCCAATATTACTTATTATTTTTTAACCAATCCTTATTCATGCAATAAAAATTGTGAAGTGACTGGTTGGATTTCGTACCCAAATACCATAACACAACTTTACCTTGGAACAAATGAGCTAACAAAATGCAAATATGCCTTTAGTCAACCAAGCAGTTACGGCTCCATGACATATTTTGAGGATAACTTTTATCTAAGTGAGCATTATCAGAATATAACTCCGTCTATTTTAGGCGGCTTTGATGGAAACTATACAACTTATTTCTTATGTGAGGATGGGGCAGGGAATGTAAAACCGATTGCAGAGGCTAAATCCATTAATATTAGTGTATTGATAATGGAGCTTTATTTAAGGCAGATCTCTCCAGCAACTTTAATCAACACTGATTCTGCAACAATGATTGTGCAAGGTACAAAAGACTTGGCATCCTGCACCTATGATAGCCCACAATACGGCTCTGGCTCTTTTGATACAATTAATGCTAACATGGCATACAAAAGCTTAGAAAATCTGAAAACAATAAGTTACAGATTTGAGGTTCATTGCACTTCTACTACAGGAATGTCAAAATCCTTTAATGTTACCTTTGCAGTAGACGTTACCCCACCTACATTTAGCATCACCTATTCAAAAAATCCAACAAATAATGATATAATAGACTTCTGGATTGATACATCAGAGCAATTGAGGGCAAGCCCATTATTATGGTTCGATGCTGGTGAAATAGCTGTGCTCCCATCCCCAGATGCCCTTCAACAGTACTCTAGTACGAGATGGTTTGGCAAGCTCAACATAACCTTTGAGAACCAATTTGACTTGACTAACTTCACAGCATCTATTGAAGGCTATGATATAGCAGGCAATCTTGGCACTCAAATAACATCTGGAAAAGTAATAGGCATTGACACTAAACCCCCATCTTTTACAATAACAAAAGTTGAGCCACTATATGCCAAACTTGGAACTCAGGTACTTATTGAATTTTCAGCATCCGAAGCGCTATCATCAGACCCAATTCTATATATAAATAATAACTATATAGGCTATGCATCTAAACTCTCTGAAACTAAATATTCTATTTCATATACAATAAACGAATTGGATAAAGAAGGTTATGCATTCATAAATATTTCCTCATTAGACGCCGTAAACAATATAGCAAACCAAGCATTCTATGGCAAACTTATAATAGATAAATCACCCCCAAATTTAACATACTCAAGACCTGCTAACAATTCAATAATCCCTACATTGATTGGCGGATATATTGAAATTCAGCTAGAAGACGACTTTGATGTTAATGAGACAGCCACTATTGCAGGCGCCACATTTGAAAAATCAGGCGTACCTCAAGATGGAACATGGGTTGTTGAAGAAAATCTCATCCAATTCCATCCAGTTAATGCCAACCTAAACGGAACATACTCTCTCACAATACATCCTACAGACTTGGCTGGTAATACGATAGAGGCCAAACTACAATTTATGGTGGATCCTAATGCCCCACTAATCAACATCATTAAGCCTCTTGCAGAATCTACAACAAATTCAAAAGAAATAATCTTTTCCATCACTGATCCAAACGGGGTGAATCTTGATTCAATTGGTGTTGCTGGTTCTTCCACATTTACAAAAAATAAATGCCTAGCAATCCAAAATGGGTTCATGTGCAGTTATAATGAGACGTCATTGCTTCTGGAAGGAGAAAACACCATTGAAATACATGGGGAAGATACATTAGGGAACTTCGGCATTAATCCAGTCACATTCATATATGATACAACCCCCCCAGCCGCATTAAATATAATAAGCATTGCTGATGACAAAGTTGCACCCTATTGGGATATCGTAGATGATGGTGAAACAATAGTACTGGCAGAATCATATGAAGAGGGCATATCATGTAGGGCATCTAATGAAGATAAAAACTACACAGCCATGGGTCCAGCATCCATACAATGCCTTGTAGTAAACACCACAGTAACATGTTATTTAGGGAATCTGCCCCAAGATGACAATAACAGATGGTATATAAGCTGCAAGGACAGCATTAATAATGAACAACAACACTATGAGAACACAAACCTTATTTTTGGAACTGACTTTGCAACCCCTATTAACATTTTAGACCCATTACCAGATCTGGTAAACTACAATTCAATAAACGTTTCTGGCACATCACAATTTAACGTTGATGTTGAACTCTACAATGGAGATACTCCTATTGATACTTTTTCTCTTAGAGAAGGAGGTAACGAGGAATTTGTTGGATTCGGCTCTCTAGGCTTCTCAAAAAACAGCATAACAATAACTACCGGCACAATCCTAACAATACAAAATACTGATCCTGCAGTGCCACATAGCTTTACAGGAGATTTCACGTTTAGTCTAAATCCACTGGAATCCAAAGATATAATAATTAATCAGCCAGGAAATTACAGGATAAACTCAGGAACATACACTCTAAACATTAATGTTAATACCAAATACTCCTTTAAATATGTTACTTTGAATCCTGGAATGAACAGGATAAGGTCAGTAGCAAGAAAACTATCTGGAAACTTGAATGAGCAATTTAAGGAAATTTATTATGATTCAGATCCACCTGAAATCGTTTCTTCTGAGCCATATGGCCTATTAAGTAAGACATCTTCAATAAGGATTGCAGCAAAATTATTTGATTCCTATGCTTTAAATCAATCTCCATCTTCAGCAACTCTGGAGCTTAAAAAAGAGGGCATAATTCCAATTAGTTTAGGAACTGTTAATTATAATTGTGTTTCTTCTCAGGAATGCACAATCAGCACTATTGTAGGCAATTTGGAGAATAATGCAATGTATGAAGCTACTGTAACATTTAAAGATGCTGCATCAAATATAAATAGGAATAGCTGGGATTTTTATATTGACACTTCAATTCCAGATTTCCCAGAAATCTATTACAATGATGCTTATGTTAGTAGGTATTTAGGAGAAATGGATTATATTCCAGCACAAATTGTAATATTTGATATAGTTTTTAATGAGAAGGTCAATTTAAGTGGAATTTATATTAACAACATTCTGCAACAAGCTGCAACACTGGATGATATAACCTACACAATCTATTTGATTAATCCGCCCCTTTCAGAAAATATCGATATTGCTAATCCTCACAATATGACTATATATGCTGCAAAATTAGGCAGTACTGTGGTTGGCGCATACGCCAGAAAATTCCTTGTAGACACAACACCACCAGGAATATCAGTAAATCAAAGAAATGGAACACTGACAAACACCTCACCATTCCTTGTCAGTGGAGCAATTAGCAATGAAAATGCAAACAGTATTGATGTTGTATCAGTTGACGGTGATAAAGCCCAATTAACATATCCTGATTACAAGGGAGATGTTTGGCTTAATGAGGGTCCAAATAACATACTCGTTCAGGCATATGATAAAGCGCTTAATTATAACGAAAAAAACATCACCATCATATACGATTCAATAGCTCCTAACATAGAGTTGACAGAACCAGCTGACGTATTAATAAACTATTCTACTATAACCCTAGAAGGATTTGTGGATGAGGCTTCAACAATCTATGTGTATATTAATAATATAGAAAGATCCTTATATACTCAAACTGATATTGAAGGATTTTTTAGCACAACAATTACATTAAGCCCTGGAACCAATGAAATCTACTTCAAAGCTAAAGACCAGGCAGGAAATATTGGAAAATCAAACAATATCTTGCTTGTCTACGATAATGTGCTGCCTCAATTAACTCCTGTTTATCCATTAAACGGAGCCATAAATGTTGATAGGACAACAGATATAACTGCAACAGTGTCTGATGAAAACGGAATTAATGAAAATACTATATACATGGCAGTGGATGGCTCTAATGTTACAGACAAAATAGTTACAAATAAGGTTGATTGGAATAAATACGAGATAATATATCAAACCCCTCAGCAATTTACTACGCCAGCACATTCGGTTTTACTTAGTGCAAAAGACATGGCAAGTAACTATAACTCGCTAGTTTGGAGCTTCACAGTTTTTATACCTTCACAATGCTGGAATGGAATTGATGATGACTTGGATGGAAAATGTGATTATCTCGTAGGATGCTCCTGTAATTTCGGCAATAATTATTGCGGCACTGGTAATACAAGCATCACTTATTTGCCTGCAGATCCAGGTTGCGATAACCAATATGATAATGACGAATCCAATCCGTCGTGCGGACCAGGCCAAGCCCAATGTTGGAATTGTGTTGATGATGATGGAGACGGCTTAATTGACTTTTTACAGGATACAGGATGTAACAATATATCAGATAACTCAGAAGCTGATGGAACTGAGGATACCGATAAAGATGGACTGCAGGATAGATATGACCCATGCCCTGATTCAGCTGATAATGACCTGGATGGAGATAAATACTGCGCAGGAGGAAGATATAATCCACCTATGTTAGGGGCAAATGATTGTGATGACAATGAACCAACGGTATATCCTGGAGCCCCAGAAATCTGCCAGGATGGATTAGTTAATGATTGTGGTGGAGGAATAGATTCTTTATGTAATTGTGTTGATCTAGATGGTGACTCTTTCTATAAATATGATGCTCAATCTTGTTGGTATGGCACTGATTGTAATGACAGTGATGCAAAGACCTACCCAGGAGCCCCAGAGATATGCCAGGATGGCATAGACCAGGACTGCAACGGAAAAGACCTAACCTGTCCAACATGCTTTATAAATTTGGATAGAGATGCCTTCTGCAGTGTTGATGATTGCAACGATACAAATCCCTACGTTAACCCGGCAGCACCAGAAATATGCGAAGATGGTATTGATAACAACTGTGATGGTGTAGATGCAAAATGCACATGTGATGATAAGGGGCTGCCAGACATTGATAGGGATAATTACTGTGCTGGAGACTCGATAAATCCAGATTGCAACGACCTTAATCCAAATGTAAACCCATTGGCTCAGGAAGTTTGCGATGGAATAGACAATAATTGTGATGGCATCTTATTTGTAGGAGAGAATGATTCGGATAAGGATGGCAGCTTACTTTGTGATCCAGTTCCTGATTGTGATGATAATGATCGACAAAGATCACCTTACCTAACAGAGGTATGTGATAATAAGGACAACGATTGTGATGGACAGATAGATGAAGGTGTGACAAACACCTGCATGAATTACCAGACATGCACCACGTATAAATCATGCGACGCATGTCCACCAGAACCTGCAGAAATATGCAATGGCATTGATGACAACTGCAATGGCTTTATTGATGAAGGTGTATCGAATACCTGCACAAATTACACTGATTGCAGTTCATTCCAATCATGTGAGCTTTGTCCGTCACCACCTTCAGAAGTATGTGATGGAAAAGATGATAACTGTGATGGCAAATTATATCAAGGTGAAGAAGACAATGATGGAGATGGAAGCCTAATTTGCGACCCAATCCCGGATTGCAATGATAATGAATCTACAGTCTATCCAGAAGCCCCAGAAATCTGCCAAGATGGTCTAGATAATGATTGCAGCGGAGATGGAGACGCTGTATGTAATTGCCTTGATCTAGATGGTGACTCTTTCTATAAATATGATGCTCAAACTTGTTGGTATGGAAATGATTGTAATGATAATAATTCAAATATATATCCAGGAGCCCCAGAGATATGCCAGGATGGCATAGACCAGGACTGCAACGGAAAAGACCTAACCTGTCCAACATGCTTTATAAATTTGGATAGAGATGCCTTCTGCAGTGTTGATGACTGCAACGATACTAACCCCTACATCAACCCGGCAGCACCAGAAATATGTGGTGATGGCATTGACAATAATTGTGATGGTATTGATGCAGTATGCACATGTGCTGATAAAGGACTCGCAGACGTAGACAGAGACAATTACTGCGCTGGAGATTCAGTTAATCCAGATTGCAATGATTTAGATCCAAGTATCCATAGTGGAGCAACAGAAGTCTGTGATGGAATTGATGATAATTGCGATTCAATACTACCGATAGCAGAGCAAGATAATGATAAAGATGGTGTTATACCTTGCTTGGGTGATTGCGATGATAACGATCCTAAAAAATCACCTTACCTAACGGAAGTGTGCGATAATAGAGACAACGATTGTAATGGACTAATAGATGAAGGTGTAACAAATACATGCATGAATTATGCAACCTGCACCCCATATCAGACATGTTATAGCTGCCTATCACCTCCTTCAGAAGTCTGTGATGGAAAGGACGATAACTGTGATGGCAAGTTATTGCCTGGTGAGGAAGATAATGATGGGGATGGTAGCCTATTATGTGATCCAACTCCAGATTGTAATGATAACAATCCATTTGTGTATCCAGGCGCTCCGGAAATATGCCAGGATGGCATTGACCAGAACTGTGATGGAAAAGACTCAATCTGCG
>Ga0315282_10000789_pt1 | contig 61862 bp, 92 predicted proteins | sample YL17G07_20_MG_FD_203693 | JGI IMG/M metagenome (GOLD analysis project Ga0315282, IMG submission 203693) | Sediment microbial communities from Yellowstone Lake, YNP, Wyoming, USA - YL17G07_20 | ecosystem: Environmental > Aquatic > Freshwater > Lake > Sediment | place: USA: Wyoming | collected...
CAAGTAGAGTATACCCCTAATTGTTACTGGCGACAATTTTTTCTTGCCGTGCACCAGCTTCATTCGGTTTATCCACCATTTTTCTAAAGCTTCAGTAAATTTGCTCATTTCATTCACCTTTTTGTTTAATAATTAGCGACGTGATGTGGGGGGATAGCTTTCTTTTTATGCTTTCCTTTATGATTGCCGACTCTTTGGAGTATGTGCCGTATATCGTGTTTTCATAAAAGGTGTAGTCGTAGTAAAAGGTTGGGTATTGCGGATCGCCTTTGATCACTGAATCCACAACAGGAAGAAACTTAACTGAAACGTTCTCTTTTCTCGGAGCAAACTCGTAGATTAAGCCAAACTTTGCACCATCAAGTTTGAATGTGAAGATGAAATAGCGGAAGTAGCAGGGATTCAAAAAGTATTTCTTTAGTGTTTCGGTCATGACGTATTTTACTCTCTCGCGTTTTTCAAATTGGAAGAACACGGTAGCGTATTCGCTTTTGTCCAGCCTCTTCAAAATGCACTCTAAACCCGTTTTAGTCTTGAATTTGAAACCTTGCTTACGACTTGCTAAACTTGCAATTTTTTGTAGACGCAACATGTAAGTTAAAGCCTCATCCACATTCATTCTTTTTAGAAGAAGCCAAAAACTGCGACGCATGGTCGGTTTCAGCGAAAGATAGCTTTTTTTGAACTGTCTTGCTTTTTCTTCGTTGTTTTGAAGCCACAAGATCATTTTGTCAATGCGTTGCGTTTTCAAACTTTGGTTTTGCATTCGTTTATTTGCTTCACCAAGAACAAAATTCACAGCGTTCATCTTCTTCCACCTCAATTTCTTTTGAAGTTTGATCAAACCTTTATATCCTTTAACGCGAAGTTAACATGGAGTTCAAAATGCGAAAGCTTGGAGTGGCTGTTATCGGTGTTGGGGCTTGGGGAACCAATCATGTTCGGATTTTCAGGGATCTTGCTGAGGCAGAGTTAGTAGCCGTATGCGATGTGAACGCCGAACGCGCCAAAACCGTTGCAAAGCAATTTGGGGGACAGTTTTACACGGATCCCGCTGAAATGTTGAGAAACGAGCGTGTTGAAGCGGTGTCTGTGTGCACGTGGGCTACTAAACTAGCTGAAACCTCTATAAAGGTTTTGCAAGCGGGAAAGCACCTTTTGGTCGAAAAGCCAATGGCTGAAACTGTTGAACAAGCGGAGGCGATACTTCGTCTAGCAGAAAAGGAGGAGTTGCTACTTACTGTCGGATTTTTAACTCGTTTTATTCCAGGAATCGCTCGTATAAAACAAGCGATAGATAGTAAAGAGATCGGTGAAGTTGTTTGTGCCACCGCAAAAAGGGTTTCCTCTTGGCCAGAGAGGATAGGTGATGTTGGAGTTGTGAGGGATTTAACCATTCACGACGTTGATGTCATTAGATATCTTTTTGGTGAGGAGCCAAAAGCAGTTTCAGCTGTGACTGGAAACATAATTCACAAGCGCTTAGAAGATTATGCTCAGGCAATGCTTTTTTTCACGCGGAAAAGCGCATTTTTGGAAACTAATTGGCTTACTCCGTACAAGACGAGGCAACTCACGATTACAGGAAGCAAAGCAATAATGCGATTAGACTACATTACGCAAGAATTGACGATAGACACTGCGACAGAGTCGATTCAACCGCGTTTAACTTTTCAGGAGCCACTTAAACTTGAACTGGAACATTTTGTGAATTGTGTTTTGAATGGTAAGACTCCTTTAGTTACGGGAATAGATGGTGTAAAAGCGTTGAAGATCGCGGGTGGAATCTTGGCGTCTTCTGCGACGGGAAAAATTGTTAAGTTGCAGTAGGTTTTTTTTAAGGACGCGTTGGGCTGTTTAGGGCGTGGAGTTGTTTTATGCTGTCGATCCAGCGTTTTTGCGAGTCATATAAAACTTTGATCGTCCAGCTTTCGTTTAACTTAACCTCTTGTTCTTCATGTTCAAAGGTTTCTCTTTCAGTGTCTAAAAGGAATACTCCTCGGTAAACAAAGACCCTCTTTCCTTTTTCTGTTTTTCTTTTGATTGCTACTTTTTCGAGGAGTCTTGTAAGCGAAACCTCTGCTGGAGACATCAGTAGCGGAAGGGTATTAATCCCTGCTTTTTCAGGAAGTTTTAGAGTTATGTTCAATTCTTGGTAGCTATGCCAAACGAAAGTTTTCGCTCCATTTTCCTCAATGAAGCACCTTACGTCATCGAAGGCGCTTTGCTCGTTACTGTACACGCTGAAAATAACGCGGTTTTCGACGAGTGCAACCTCGGGAAGGTCCCAATCCAAGTCTTTAGTTTCATTCAAGCGTTTCTTGATAAATTTTGCCACTTTCTTTTTCAAGTTTTTGGCATCTTCCTCGTTTTCGCACACGCCAACAAGAGTATAGTTCGTCGAGTGGCTACTTGGCCGGAATTTTACTTTCATTAAACTCACCGCCTGTTGTTCTTTAACCTGTATTTGAAGTTTGTTGTTTGGTGCTGATTACTGCCAAAACGTTTGGATTCATCTTTTTCACTACTGCGTTGATCAGCAACTGGCCAGTGGGCTCGTAGCTGTAGTATAGTGTAGTATCGAAAACAACCCACCTGATGAATATGGGTAATTCTTCCATTTTTTGGCAGTATTCAACGATTTTGCCCAAACCATGAGAAAAGATGAAACTGATTTCTTGACCTTCTATATTTACTGTCATTGTGTAGTAGTATTGAAGACATCTTTCAGTTATCATGTCTTTTACTTTGGCTGCAATTCCGCGAACTTCTTCGTTGTCTAACCGGTATAGTGTCGCGGGTAAGCCGTTTCCGAGAAGGAAAGTGAAACCTTTTTTCTTTGAGCCATACGCTGCTTTGGACGTTTGGCTTCTCAGCGTGGTTAAAGCTTCTTTCTTTTGTTGTATTATCGACTGTGCCTCATTTGGGTAGGCGGTAATGAAGTCAACAACAACTTTTTCGCGTGAAGCCAGGGGTAGCGAATAAAACTTGGCTAAAACTTCTTCCGATGTCTTTTGCATTGTTTTTCCTCCCAATTGTTTTTAGGTGACGTTACAGGCCTTTTTTGAAGAGGGTTTTGGAAATGATTGTCGAAATATAATTCCCTCCTTTCCAGTAAGCTTCGGTTCCGTGCCAGCTCATATCTACCCAATTCTAATTGCCGAGTTAACGTGGGTTTGTTTTGTTTTTTCATTATTGTTCACCGTCCACTTTTTTTGCGAGTCGCTTTAGAGGTAAATGCGGAAATTCCATTATTATGTGCTCCGCAACGCCACAAGAAAAGGGCGAGCCTCACGATTTCTTCGCCAAAACCATTGACCACGTATTTGCAAATTGCTTTTTCTCAACTTTTTTGCCTCTATACCTTTGCAACGTTGCTACGCCTGCCTAAGTGTAGCTCCATTTTTCCAAACGTGTTTTTCCGAGTATAGGCGTGGGTGACCTTTATTGTTTGGCTTGTTTGAAACGTGGAAACCAGGTTTATTTTTTCGTTCCAAGCGACGAGGTTCAACGCTCCAGTTTCGTCATAAACTTGGACGTTTAACACCTTTCCATAGCTCCCGTCTAGCCGCTCGAACTCGCGGGGTTCTCCAACTTCTTTTATGGTCAAGGTTATTGTCACGTCACTTAATCTTTCGACTAAATCCTTCACTTTCAAACAAAAAGTGGGTAGCGTGGTTTGAATGTTTACTCCAAGCTCCGCGGCAACGAGTTTCAAAATAGTTTCTTCTGTTAGCAAATCGCCGAAAAAGTCCCTCTTTGCTTTGGCTAGGGCTTCAATCTGTTCTACATTCACGTTTTCTCGCGTATATGATATGTACCATTTTATTGTTTGTGCATCCATTAAAATTCCCTCCGTTTTCGTGAGCGGTTAAGTCGGTACACTGCCTTCACCAAGAAACATGCCTTCCAAATACGGATCCCTTTGTTCTTTGCAGTCTGCCTTCGTGAGGATGGCACTTATGCTGGGCGAAATTCGTTTGATTATCGCATTTTTCAATATTTTCGCGGTTCGGTCATCAGCCGCATGGCACTTTCCATCATACACAACGAAGGAGGCAAGGGCAAGAAGCTGTTGCAAAGTTGTTTTTTTGCTATCAAGATGCTTTGGTTTCCCAGAAGGTAAGTACCCAAAGTATACCAAGTAAATCGTTTCTTTGTGTGTTTTCACCTTAACAACGTGGTAATGGTTTGGATTGAACGAAAGAATGTATGCTTCATTGAAGTATTTTTTAGTGGCCAACAACGCGTCTTCAACAGCCTTGTCGGTAAGACTAAAAGCGGTTGCAACAACATTTTTTTCAAATTTTGATCGTAACATACCCTTTTCCCTCCTTATTAATTGAAACCTTTGAATCCCAGTTTAAAGTTGGTCTTTGCGGTGATGAAAAGAATTATTCGAAAGGCTGCTGCAGGAGAATGGCAATACTGGGCTTTATCTTCAGTTTCACAACATTGGCTAGTACGATGGCTTTCCTGTCCTTGCCAAAAAGAAGTCTTCCGTTGAAAGACACTGCAAGCACTTGGTTGAATGTTTCTTCGATGGATGTTAAAGCCGTTCTAATCAGCCACCAGGGGTGTGTCGCAGCGATAGATCAGGTAAGCTACCCACAGCTAAAGCTTGTGGGCTTTCCATCCGCTGACAGCGTACGGTTCACTGAACCTGGCTTGTCAGTTTCACTTGGACGTACGAGCCCGCTTACTGGGACTCTCCTGCTGGAAAACTGGAAGAAATGGTTGGAACCGTCTTTCCGCTCCAGCAGGGATTTAACTGCGACCGCGAGCGACGCTTTACGGTCGCTGTTCACCGTTTGCCCGCACTTGCACTTGAACAGGCTGTAGTTGGCTGAGTGGCCTTTGCCAACGGCACCGCAGTGGCTGCACCACTTCGAAGTGTGCCAACTATCCAGCACGTCAAGGTAGATGTTGCGGTCGAAACACCGTTGCTCCAGAATCCGCCTGAACCTGTAGAAGGGTATGCGCATAACCGTCCTATTGAAGCGTCTGCCTTTGGATTGAAAACGCTTCAGCTTTTCTATTGCTATGTCAGCGTCGTATTTGACTGCTAGTTTCGTCTTCGATAGTTACTTCCTCTATAATACGATCGCTACTGGCAGCAAAGCTCAAGTCCTGAAGCGTGTTTGCAAGTTCAGCTAGTTTAGTGTTAAAAAGGGAGTAAAGAGTCGCGGATAAACCGTTGTTGAACGTTAAGACGACACCGTTTCCAAGCAACGAGTTCACTAGGGAGGGCAAGTCGTATTTAGGCAACGTTTCAGGCGAAGGCAGCGAAGGTTTTTCTTTACTAACACGCATGTTTTTAGCCCACTATCCTCCACATTGGGTTTTTTTCAAGGTTCAGTTCTACATTTCCGTATAAAACGTTCTCTTCTTCGTTGTAAATATAGTCTCCACGATAGAACCATTCTATTTTTGTTTGGTTTTCTTCTTGTATTATCTTTGGTTGTCCACAGGTTTCGGTTAACCACTTCATCAGTGCAACGTCATCATTTTTTAGTAGTAGTGGTAAAGTCTCCATCGAAGCCTTCAGCGGAACGACGAGTTGAATGGTGACTTCTTGATAGTCTTGGAAAGCTTCAATTTTTGTTGCCCCCGTCTTCACAAGCGTTACGTAAACATCTTCAAGGTAGCCTGCAGTATACACTTCGAAAACTACCTGATCTCCATTAACTGATACGTTGGCCTCATCTGGATCCCAATCTAGTTCATAGTCGTGGTCTAACTGTTTCATGTCTTTTATAAGTTTCCGTATAACCTGTTCTGCTTTGTCCGCCTTTTTGTCTGTTTTGTAATAGGCGATCAAGGTTATATCGTCGGAGTGACTGCTGGGACGAAACTTTAATCTGATCATTTAAATCACCTTCTAACCTTTTTGATCCGTTTTGATGGGAGCCAACAAGACTGCAACGCTTGGTGCCAACGCTTTTTTCACCGCGAACCGTAGCAGGCAACTAAATGGTTCTTTGCTTGAATACACTACCTCTTTGTGAATGAATAAACTGGCACGTTCAGTCGCCATGTTCATGTTTTGCAGTAAGTTCAAAGCTGCTTTGACTGTGGGTACATCAGAGCTTTTATAGAGCAAAGTTATTTTTTCGTGACCAATCTCAACTTCAACGACTGGTAGAAAAAAGTCAGATCCCATTTTAGTAAACAGGGCTTTAGGTATGTTTTCGCCTTTGACCAGTTTGTTTCGCAGAAAAAGTTCAAAAGAAAAAACTGTTGCGGGTAAACCATTTCCCGTTCTTGTTTTGCGTGGGTAATCAAAGATCATTCGTTTCCCCCTATACGGTCAAGTGCTTTTCGTAACCGTCTTGCGTCTCGTTCAATAACCAAGATGTATCGGCATAGCATTGTGGTGTTGACGATTTCGGAGTCTTCTTTTTCGTCGTTCACCACTACTGCGAGTCTTGGTGAAAGTCCCTTTTTCACGGCTTGGCGGAGGACTTTGCTCATTGGTTTACTGCAAAAATACGCTGACTTTTTGTAGACAAAATATAGCGTGTTATCAACAGTGCGATAAAAATTTTTACGCAAACTATCTGCAAGGCATCGCTCAGGGTTTCTTGTTTCTTTTGCGTAGACGTGCACAAGGTATATTTTCTCCCCTTTTATTTCTACTTCCGCCACTGTGCTATATCCAAGTTCCGCGTTTAACAGTTTGGCAAAGTCATTATTTTTTGTGCAGGCAATCGCTACTTTTCTCACGCATGCATTGTTTAGTTTGAAGATTTTGGCGTTGAGGCCGTTTTCAAGTATTACTGAGACGAACATGGCATTTCACTTCCTTTTTTGTTTTGGGGAGTTTATGAACCGAACCGATGTTAGATTCCGTTTAGTAAATAATGTTTCTGGTTTGTTTAATTTTTTTCCGTTAGTCACGGTCGGCAAGATAACAGTGCGTTTATTACGGGCATTACTCCTTTTTTTATTCCTGTTTTTATTTCGCATCCGACAGCATCATCGCGTGCGTAAACCTTGTTTTCGTAGATCACAAGCACGGCTTCATCCACTGCAGCTTCAAACGACTCTGTCAAAGCACGTTTTATTTCTGCAAGTGCTTTTGCGGTTGGAAGTGTACAGAAGAAAATCAGGTGAACCGTGTCTGCTTTAACTGTAATCTGAAGAAGGTAATGAAAATTTTGTTGAAAATTGGCTATGCAAATGGGACTTGTGGGTGCCTTGCACAGGTCTGCTGTAGCTCTCACTTTTTCGTTGTTTAAGCAGACCAAAGAAACTGAAGTGCCGTTCGGCAACTTGAATTTTCGCCTGTTTCTGCTCAACATCTTTTACCATCTTCGGTTCAGCAAGGTTAAAATGCTTGGCGGCACAGTTTCTTTAACTGCTCCTTTTAGCAAGCGGCAGAACCATTGCTCCGCGATGTATGCATGGTCGTTGTAAACTGCAAACCAAACTTCATCAATAGTTTCATTTAGTTTTTCTTTAAAGAGAGTTGCAAATTTTTCACGAACGTTTTCTTTGCTTTCTCCCAGTTTCGGCCGGTGAAAATATAGCAGATACACGGTTTCCGATGGAAACATAACTTCGACAACATAAAACTTTTTTTGTTCATCTTGAAGAATGGCCGCGTAACCTGGTAAACGTTTGCAGGCATTGGCGACGTTGCTTGCGTTTGGATTATCAAGGCGAAAAACGGTGGCGTTTAACCCGTTTTCAGTTTCAAAAAAGCCACGATTTTTCTTCATGGAATATTCCTCCTATTAGTTAAACTGATAGCAACGCTTCAATGTTTGGATCCTAGTTTTTTAGAAGCGCATCTAAACTAAGTGTTTGGGTGTCGTTCGGTTTTTTGATGGAAACAGTTGAACGACTTTGTAGGAATCGTCTAGAAATTTTGATGCCCAATCTTTAGCCCATTTTATTTCCCACACCTGCGTGATCATCTTTGGCCGAATATTTCTTAGGCAACGAATTTCCATAGTTGTTTCTTCAAGGGTTTTTCGCGGCTCATCCACTTCACGTGTGATTATTAGCTCGTTTATTTTGGTCAGGATTTCTCGCCAAAAAACTATGTCCTTGTCTCGCAGGAAAGTTATCGGAACTTTAACTTGAAACACGTATGAATGTTTTCCGTTGCGTCCGCAGGCAAGTTGGGATGTTGAAACGTTTGGAAAGAGCTTTTGTTGTTCCCTGCAAGTGATGTCGCCGTATCTACGCATCAATAACCAGCCGTACATGGCGTGTCTAACTTGCGCTTTTATTTCGCAACCTTGATGCGAATAACCGGCGGCGGTTCCAAAGTTTATGCTCATGTGCAGATGCGGTTCTATCGTCTTTTCATATTCGTATTCGTTTTTCCAGATCCAGTCAGGAACTTGTTCGCGGGTTACCCCAAATTCTCCCTGCAACACGTCATCGATCATTTTTAGCTTCGTGTCTCTACCGCGGAGTCCTGCGCGAATTAACAGGCCCTCCCTCAATATTTTACGATATGATGCTCGGGTCCCGTGGTACAAAATAACTTCTTTTGCATCTGGATCGGTTGTTATTTCATTGTTGAATTTGTCTAGAAGTAGACTGTTCGCTTTGTTTCTTGCTTCAAGTTCAGATATTGTTACACGTTGTAGTTGCATAGTGGTTCACCTCAAGTCTGATTAAAAAATAGGATAAATCATGGTAGTAGCACTACGGCCATGGCGGAGTCAACCTTGGACAAGTGTTCAGCGATGCGTTTTCGTTCTTTAGGGTCGGGATTGACCTTTCTTAAGTTGTCGATTGGTTCGCCGGTTTTGGCGATTCGCAGAGCAGTTTCAGCAAGTGCCCTCGAGCCTCTTTTCGAAAAGGAATAAATCTGACCTTGCAGAGTTACGAGATAGCATTTTGCCCATCCGCGATTATCGTCTTGGTACACTAAGTATCCGTGCTTACACTTTAATGCGCTGCGGAACATTTGTGCCATTATCTCATAGTCAGCCATTCGTTCCTGGAAGTCTTGGCGGTTGGTTAGAAACAGTTTGACCATATCGCCTACGTGTACCAAGTAGGTGCTTTGGCGAGTAGCCAAGATTTTAGGTATGATTTCAAAGAGCTCCTCTTTGCATTCCTCTGCCTTTTTGAGTAGGGGTTCATCTAGTTCTGCCCAAACCGTTTCTTCTTTGCAGTAAACGTTAGTAGGCAGATGATCGGTTTTTACGTTGGTTGAGAGACGGTACGCAGTTTTTCCATCAGTTAACGTAATGTTGTTGGCCTTTGGATAGCTCTCTCGCATCTCTAGGCTGCGGTAAAACACAGGCTTGTTCTTAGGGCGGTCGTTGACTATTTGTTCGATCGCTTTCCACCCTTGTGCCATTCCGCCTGACTCTACTGCATCAAAAATCAGCTTGGATCCGTCGGGTAACTTGAGTATTTTGTTCATTTTGTTCAGCATTTTCATAGCTTCTGGTCTGGTCTGTTTACTCAAAAGCAAGCAAACAAATTGTCGCGGAATCGTCATGTTCTTCCATTTTGCAGTGTAATATTCGAGGGATAGTTTGCCTATGATAATTTTTCGTCCTTCTTTGTCAACAGTTATTTTTGACCGCATTTTCGGCACCTCCATTATTCATTCAATAAGACGAGGGTCAACGCTGGATCTATTTTGCCAACGGCAGACGCAACTCTTTGTCTTTCAACGGCTACTAGAAAGTCTTGTTTCAAGTTTCGAATTTGGCTGTTCCCCTGCACAATGTCGAGAACTGCGTCTTTTAGATCTGAGTGATTGCGTCGCGCGAATACATATGCTTCTCCAGTCCTTGTTATTAGATAGCCTCGAGCCCACCCATTGGTACAATCTTTGAATACAAGGTAGCCGAGGGAACATTTTACTGCGCCGGTGACAAACTGTTTGTATATTTTTGCCCGCTCCAGCTCTCGTAAGCTAGCCTCACGATCGCGGAAGAATAGGCGTAGAGTTGCGGAGAAATCAAATGCGTGGGAGTCTTCTCCGGCCTCGCGTGTGTTTGTCAAAAATTCAAAGAAAACATCAAGGTCTTTTAGAACCCCATCAAGAAGAGATTCGTCCATTCCGCACCAAACGTTTTCTTCACGGCAATACACATTCGGAGGAAAACTATTGATTTTTACCGCACTGTTCCAAACTGAAAACGCAAACGCCTTTTTACCGTTTGTCAATACAAGTTTTTCGTCGCGACCGTATGACTTTTCAAAGTTTCGGTAGACCATTACCTTCCCATTTGGTGCTGTGGCCTCGTATTTTTCCATCTCTTGTATTGCAGCATTGATTCCTGATTCTCCAGCGGTGGATAACAGGTGGCGTAAGGCTTCGTCAATTTTGATTGTTTGTAGTGCACGATTGAAGAGTTCGTCAGCACTTTTTTTGGTTTCTTCGTTTAACAATAGGCAAGCAAACGAGCAGGGAACTCGTTTTCCCTTGTATTCAGCATCGTATGAAGTGAACAAAACATCGCCGACCCAAATGTGTTCTCCTTTATCTTCAATTTGAATATCTGCTTTCATTGTTTTTCCTCCTAACACAAGGTCTCTTCCGTGATTGATGACTGCTCAAGTAGTTTAGCTATTGAGGGGGATACTCCTTTTCTGACGCTTGCTAGAACATGTTTTCCAGCTGGGCAATACCAAGGGTGTGCATTTCCGTTGTATACTGTGAACAGAACTTGGGCTAACAGTCGATTTATGTCTTGTCGTGCCAAAGTCATTACTTCTTCAGCATCTGCGTATTTTGTGAAGACAAGATACACAGGTTCACCTCTTGTCCGCACTTTTAAAACCAAATATTTATGTCGGTTTTCTGGTTTTATCTGGTTCAGCTCCATTTGCGAACGAGAGGGGTACACTGGTTTTTCACAAGCCGTGGCCACAGAACTTCTTTTTTGAGAGGTTAATAAGCAAAGCTCTCCAACAAAACCGTTCGGCAGCTTCAGCGTAACCGGAAACGCAAAGCTCTGATTGATCCACCGTTTCCGTTGTAGAGTTAAACGTCGGTAATGAATCTTGTTTCGCGGGGTTAAGCTCATGGAACCCTCCTCCAACTTTTATTTGTCGCAGGTTAAGGCGCTAATGTTTGGTGGAATTCTATTGAAAACTGCGTGTTTGAGGACCTTTCCCGCTTGGCTTGAAGATTTGTACGCGGTATTCTGATAAACCAGAAAAGTTGCACTTTCAACAGTTTTCTGAAACTTCTCGTTCAAGTCTTCCTCAATTTCATCAAATGGAGGTTTGTAGAAAACTAGGTAGTAAAGAACAAGGTGAATTGTTTCCTGTTTAATCTTCAATTCGACACCGTAGAACCATCCAAGTTCATGTGGTTTCACTGCGGACTCGTCTGCAATTTTTTCGCATGCTTTGGCAACCGCTCCAAACGGTGGATCGTCGAGTCTAAAAAGGGTTACTTCGAAGCCGTTTTTAAGCACGATTTTTCTGCAGAGGGGAGGCTTTTTTTGTCTGATCTGGTTTCCAATGGTAAAGCCATGGCTCCAGTGCGGCTGTCTTATCCTGCAAACGCGGATTTTTTCGTTCATAATAGTCACCTCTGAGCAGAAGTTAGAGTTTGGAGGAAACCTTGATGTGCGGACCTATCTCAAGTTCTCTATTGTTTATGATAAGGACTTCCTTCTCTGAAAATGAGTTTCCTTGTGATTCGTAAATTTCTTCTCCGCGGTAAGAAAAAATTAGAGTGTAACTGTCTTTGTTTTGTCTTGTTTTTGGTTTGCCTGTTTTCAAGAGCCACATGACGATCTCGAGCGAATCACGGTCTAGCATTAGGGGCAAATGGGCGAGGGTGCTTTTAGTTGGCAGACAAACTTCAATTGTCAGCTCTTGGTACAGGTTGTAATCTTGAATATCATCAGCAAGATATTTAAGTCTTTCAGCGATTTCATCCATTGTTCCGTATTGTGCGTCACCAAAGTACAGAATTAAACGGTTTTCAATGGTGGAGCATGAGTAATTATCGTCTTCGCGTGCTTCTTCGTTAAACTTTTTGGCTGCTTTTTGTGCCTCTACTTTATTTTTGAACGTTGCGACGATTGTTCCGTCTTCAGAGTGGCTACTCGGACGGAAGTGGTATATTGTGATCATAATTTTCACCTCTAGTCTCGCCAAACAGTTATTTTCCAGTTTCGTTTGTTTTTGATCGAAATTATAGTGTACTCTTCTAATTGGAAGGTTTTGTCTCCTTCTTCGTAAACGGTTTCTCCACGGTATACCCATTTCAGGGTCTGGCGTGCCCCTTGATTGACGGTTTTGGGCAACCCACAAACGAGGTTTAACCATTGCATCAAACTGGCTTCTTCGTTGCTTAAAACCAAAGGTGCACCGTTTACAGTCAAGCCAGGAGGAGTTGTTAAGTAAACTGCGAACTCTTGGAAATTTTCGAAAGTTTCAGTGTTTACTGGTGACGCGGACTTCATTATTTTCTCGGCTATGGTGGGTTCATAGGCTGTGTTTACCACAAACGTTACTTCCGCATCTTTTCTTTCGATTTCAATTTCAGAAGGATCCCAGTCAAGGTCGTAGCTGGCAAAGTTTTTTTCATAACTTTTTTTCAACGCTTTCAGTTCAAGTTCTATGGCGTGAGCTGTTTTTTCGTTTTCGTAAGTGCAAATTATTGCGTGATCGGAAGAGTGGCTGCTTGGCCTGAATTTTAACATGATCAAGTTGCATGATGAAGTTTTATCGCTCAAGTACACCACCTCCAAAAAGTTTACAAACTAATTTTCGCTACGAAGAGTTTTGGATTATTTCCTTTTAGAACAGGACGCGGGCTACGCGCGGGTTAATCTTGTCGGCGATGGCGGTGGCGAAGGCAACGTTTGCTGGTGATGTTCGGCTGTAGGCCACTTCACGGTAGATTATGCATAGGCTCCTCGATATCCAGTTGAGGCTTTCTTTGAGCTCTTCAACGATCACTTTCGAAGGGTTCAGGGTGAAGTAGACGAGATACAACGTTTCGCCATCCACTTCAACCTCAATCGCGAACAGTTCCAATGGGTTTGTGGTTAGGTCCTTTAGGCACTTTAGCAACCACTTCATGGTACGGCTTTTAGGCCCGTAGAGAGTCGCGTTTAATCCGTTTTTCAGTTTGAAACGGGTTGGCTTCGGCATGTGTCTCACTCCGTTTTTCAGGTTATATTAAGACGGTAAAGCTTGGCTTGACTCTGCGGGCGACGGCTTCTGCTATGGTTCGGTGGTCGCGCCGTTCCAAGGGTAGCTAGGTTAACACTGCAGCTATGTTTGGTGGCAGCCCCATCTCTATCGCGTTTTCCAATATTTTTCCTGATGGATGAAAGAAGGGGTAAGCAACGCCTTTGTGTACTATCAGATACGTTTGCTCGAGTAGTGAGTTCAAATTCCTTTTCGCTCTTTTTAAGGTTGCCCTGTACGTTAATTCTGTTTTTCGGAAAAACACAAAATAAAGCGACTTGTTTTGGATTCTTACTTGTAATACATAATGGTGTGACAAATCCTGCTGCCATATCCCTTTTGCCTTCACATGACCCATAGGCAACTGTACGGGGGTTTTACAAGCTTTCGCTATCTTTGCTAGGCGGGGCTGATCAAGGCGCTGTAGCCTCGCCTTTAAACCGCTTTTTAGTGTGAACCAGCGTGAACAACTCGTATCCTTCTTTGTTTTCTCCATTTTCTCACCTAACAATTTAGCAGAGCGGCGATGCTTGGCTTTCTCCGACGTTTCACCGCGTTGATTAGGATTTGACCAACTTTATGTTCTGAAGAATAAACTACATTGCCAAACCCGACGAACCGAATTTTGCTGTAAAGGTTTCGTCCATATAGGTGAGCCATCACGATGATGTACACTGGGTCAACGTAACTGTGAAAGATCAGATATACTTTTTCGTCGTGAATGGAAATTTCCAGTACGTAATGGTTGCTCATGTTTTGTAGTGGAATTCCGTAGTCCCCAATGCTTTGTGAGGACACGGGTTTCTCGCAGGCTTTAGATAAGGGCTTGATTTCGGCACAGTCTAAACGATAAAGCGTTCCGTTTAGGTTGTTCCATAGTGGAAGGGGACAACCGCCTTGTTTTGCCTTCTTCAATATTTGTTCAACGTTACTTGCATCGAGACGGATTATTTTCCTGTTTGAAGCGTTCATTCCATACCTCCTGTTAAAATAGCATGTTTTAGACAAACGTGTCTTCAGCGATTTGTGGATAAACTCGCCGTATCTTTTTTCTTGTTCTTTCAATACCAAACTCTGGGGTTATTTCGTCGTTTATGGTCCAATACCCTACGTTTCGTTTTCCTTTTTTGAAGAGGACGAGTTTGCAGTTCCACGCGACAAAATCCAAAAGGTTCAAAAATTGTTGGCTGAAACATCGCATGTGATATTTTGTTGTGTGGTCAAGTTGTCCGTGAACATCGCCGAAATATTCTTGGTAGGTGTATTGAAACTGTTTTTGCGCTTCTTTTTGCTTTCGTGTTTCATAGGTCCAAGCGTCGCCGAATTTTTTCTTTATTTCAGTGGCGCCAATTTCGCATAACTGTTGAATTAACAATTGCAACTTTTCAGGGTAATCCTCGAAAGTGGCGATTATTATTGCAATATCATCAAAAGTTGAAGTCATCTTTTTCTCCTCCTACACCCTTTCTTGAGAGAGATTCTGTCGTTTTTCATTAAGCGGTTAGTAGTAGTTCTATGTTTGGATTAAGCTTTTCTGCCACGGCTTTTTTAAGCAGTTCTGCTCCTTTAGAGTATCTCGGAAAAACTTTGCCTTCAAAAACGAAGAGTTCGGTGCAAGTCAAAGCCACGTTTAACAGGTGAGCGAAATGCAAGATAACCTTTGAAATCGAGGTTGAAGGTTCACAAACAAGGTAGACAAGCTCCTCTGCGACGCGCACTGCAACGACATAGCAGTTTTTCGGGTCATAGAAATGGGAGTTAGGATAGGTGCTTCTTCGGGTTTTGAAAAACCCTTCGTAGTTCTGAGCAACGTTTCTGACTAGGGGGTTGTTTAGTCTGAAAATGGTGCCTTCCAACCCGTTTTCTAATTTTACGTTTGCACCAGATTTTTTGGCCAATACTGCGAATTTTATTGCGTCGCTTCGGCGTTTGCGGATTTCTTCCTTCCGTTTTGTCACGAGCATTAATGCTTCTTCAGGGAATAGGCGTATGAGGTTGTTCACGAGACCGTCACGATCTCGCATGGGCAAGCCGTAAAAGTCGTTCAAAACTTCTTTAGAGTTTATTTTTTCATTCATTTGCTTTGTCTCTTCTTGTTTTGAGATTTTTGTTCTTTCCACCAGCGTTTGTCGGCACTATATCTTACTTGCACTTTCCAGTTTGCTGGTGGAGAATACTTGTCTACGATACCTACAAATATTCGTTTCACGTAGTGATAGATCCCTGAGCCACGATATTCGAAGCGGATTAGAGTGTTTTTAGCGGTTTGATATAACTCGCTGGTTTTGCTGTGTTGGCGCAAGGCTTTGAGAAGTGTTGCCTCTTGCGGAGAAAGAAGTAGGGGTAAAGTGTCGTAGGTTGCGCCTTTTGGAGTGGTTATTGTTATTTTTAGCTCTTGGTAGTGATTATAACCCTCGACATTACTGCCTTCTGTTTTCATTAGTGCTTTAAGCTCATCAACGCTGCATTCGTCGTCTGTGTGTGCCGTGAAGATTACGCGGTTTCCGATTCGGCGGGTTTCTGGTAATTCCCAGTCGATTTCTATATCCTTCTTTGCGATGGCTTTGGACAGTTTGGCCACTTTGGCTTTTAGTTTTTTCGCATCTTCAACTGTTGCGCATTCGCCAATTAGAGAGTAGTCGGAAGAGTGGCTGGATGGTCGAAATGAAACCACGACAAAAAGATAAGGTTTCATGTAATTGCCTCCTGTATAATTCAATGTTAAATTGTCAAGTCATCAGCATGGCTACTGAAGGGATAGTGTTGTTTTTTACTGCTTTTAGTATTGCTTTTTTAACGTCGGTTTTCGTTCGCAAAGAAGTATATATCTCGCCGTTGATGAAAAGATACTCCAAGTGCATTTTTTGATTCGTTGGCGGACAGCCTCTTTTTGTTCCCTCTACGATTTGGATTAGTTGAGTTGGCGGGTGAGAGTTGTGTGCCATTGGGTGATATACGAAGCCAAATTTGTAGTTATCCTTTGCAAACTCGAGCACGTACATTTGGTAAATATAGTATTCTTGGAACCGTCTTTCAAACTGAGCGCTGTCCCCGTAGCTTTTTTTCATCCAAAGCTTCAAGTTTTCAGCAAGAGGGTTGACTTGCGACAGTTGAGTTAATTTACAGATTAATCCATTATCTGTAACTATAACGTGGCCTTTGTCGGTTGCGTCGGAAACAATATTGTACAGACAATTCATTTTTTCAATTGCCTCAGCTAAAGAATGAGTTATCACTAGCCGCCAAAAGGCGAAACGCCACTCTGAAGAAAGGTCTTCGTATTTGTCAAGTATTTTGTCAATGCTATTTGGATTTTTTTCAGCCCATGAAACAATGGCCTCGAACTGTTCTGGCGAAGCGTAGCGGTAAACAAACACGTTAGCCAAAAAGAGCATGTGTTTAAAGGGTAGACAAACTTTGTGATCAGACATTTTTTCACCATCCTTTTATTTTTCGGTCGTGTTCTTTTTGATGTTGAAAAAAGTTATATTATGCCCCAAAGATATCCCGCTCTTTAGGGCGGGGAGAAATTGGCTTCTAAACGCTACTCGAGTAAGCACCTTGAAGTCGCCTCTTTTGGCGTTCTGGGTTAGACGTGCTCCAGTCTTTGAACTATGAAGGCTGAACTGGCCGGCGATGTTGCCGCCAACGTAACACAGTCCGTACTGAACATGTCTAACGAGTGTACCCTTCTTGAGCCCCAGCGACAGTGTTCCGCCGTACCTTCTTCTCACTCCGTCCTTGGGTTGCAGCCTGTGCAATTGCCTGCGGTGCCACCTGAACGGAACGAGGTAGTAGAGGCTTCTGCACGGGTGTTTCGCGCCAGTTTCCGACGCGGCTAGCGCCCACGAATCTACGTAGTGGCTCTCAAACGTTTTAGCGGATTTCCTCCGTAGCTTCTTAAGGTGATGTCGTCGCCTCAGCTTTTTGGTCTCGTAGCCCTGCTTAAGCACGACCGTTAGACCCATTCTCTCAAGTTGGCCGTAGAAGTGCCGTTTTCCCGCTTCCAAAGGCGAGAAACTCGCGTTCCACCGTTTCTGTCCTTTTCTTGTTTTGGCTTTGACATCTTCGACCATCGCAGTTTGAATGGGCAGCATCTTCTGCAGTTGCTCTATGATTCTGAGTTTCGCGTTCCACCTTGCCCTCGTGGAAGGCGGCAGGCCTCGTCCGAGGCGGTTGCGTCTGCAGGCTCTACATCGGGTTTTGCGTCCCCTCCTGCCCCTTCGCATCTGCCTTCTCTGCTTGACCGCTTTTTTGACCCAAGTGACGGTTTCTGACATGGCGTTGAGCACGGCGTCTTTTGTTCCGACGACGCTGACAGCTTCGAATTTGCTGCCAGGGTCCACGCCGACGACCAAAGGCTGGTTGTTCGGCTGCTTAACCGTTTTCAGCCGAATGTAGAACACGCCAAGCTTGTCTCTTCGGGCAACTGCTCTACCCTTCTTCAGAAGTAACCTTGCCCGAACAGGCGTGCAGGGCATCAACGGTTTACCTTTCGCGTCGACTACGGGAACTCTGTTAATTGTTTTACTTGTTTCCATTGGTATTTCCTCCTCCCGGTCTAAGCCGGGGTTAAATTTCCCTTCGCCAATGCGTTTGGGGCTTAGGCCTCTTGCGAGGTCGTGGCATTTAGTGGTTCTGCCGGAGAGGTTTGGATTAGGGAGGCGTCCAAACGTCCTTGTAGCCCCATACGCGTAGTCTTTCGACTTAGGCTAGTCAACTACTTGCGCTTTTCTCACCAGGTCAAGCCCCACCCTTCAGGGCGGGGTAGTTGACAAGTATAGAAAACAGTATGGCATTCGTCACAAGCCCACTCACGCAGTTCAACTGACTCCGCAGTTAAACCGCATAAGGCAAAGATCTTCAATACATTTTTGTTCAAAGAGTTTTTAGCCCTATTTTTTCCTCCCTTAGCGTGTCTCTATTCAATTTGATTTATCCTTTCGTATCAGAGCTATTATGCTGGGTGGCACTTCCAACGCAACCGCTTTGAGTAGCGTTCGACCCTTGTTGGAGCGAAGAGAGTAGGCTGCATTGCTGTAGACTGCAAATAACGCATGTGCAAGTTTGCCCGTTTTAATTTCGTCAACAATTTTGTGGGGCTCGGAGTCGTCGCAGCGGAATATCAGATAAACTTTTTCTTGACCCAGATAAACTTCTAAAGCAAAGTGGGTTGCGTGTTCATATTTTGTCAGTCCGTAGAGCAAGTTTCTCTCGCAGAAAGTAGCAACGTTCTGGACGATATTATTGTCTAAACGGTATAAACGGGAAGTTACCCGTTTTCCAATTTTCATCTCGAATCCATCCGTCATCGTGGCAATTAACACTTTCAAACGGGTTAACACAATTCTTTTTTCCGGCTTTTCTGGAGAAAAAACGATCAGATTCAGTGCAGCGAAATTCACTGTGGAAGTTAACCCGCTTTCATTGGGCTCGTTAGTTCTCAACGCGTTGAGTAACGCGTCGAGGGTTCTACATCTAGTGTAGATCGAGTTATCCATTAAAATCGCCTCCTTTAGAAGCTACCTCCCAAAAAGTTGGGAGGAACTTGAACGAATGGGTTAAAAAAAGTCAACCAGAGCATCCGCAAATGGTTGACCAATTTGGAGCCGTAAAAAAAGGCTCCAACTACAAAAAACAGAAGGGGCTTACGCCCCGGTTGAATGCTACTTTTCAAGTCGAACTGGCCAACACGGCTTTGGTTCGACACTGCCAAAAAGGCAAGATTTGTTTTTGGTTTGGCTGTTTAAAACTACCATTTGGCAGTTTGTAAACATTCTTCTACGTTGTAGCTTTTCAGCCACAACGTTTCGGCCTACCGAAACGCAGTTAAACAACTGCGGCCGGACGATAGGCCAACCCTCAAACAATGTGTTTGAGAGCGGATTGACTAGAAAGTCAACCCTCTTCAGGAAGATTCCCGGCTTATCAGAGTGTCATTTAACACTCTGGAAAGCATCAGATAAGCTACCTTTTTCGGTAAAGCCCGGGGGGAGAAAGCTTATCTGGAATGATTTAATTATTGTTTTGTAAGTGGTTTCGATTTTGTTTGGTTTGGAATTTAGGAAAAGAGTTTTGTTGTTTTGGGCTGAGGAAGTATGGTTTTTGGAGTTATGTTTTTGGGGTTAATTTTGGTTTAAAAAAAGTTTTGTCTTGGTTATGTGTTGAATTTTTGGGTTGGGGTAAGTGGTTGGAGGAGTTGTTGGGTTATTTTGGGTTAAGGTTAGTGGTTGTTAGGAGGTTGTTTCTTGATGGTTTGAATGTTAGTTGAAAAAGGGGAGGGATTAGAGTGTGGGAGGGTAGTTAGTGATGGAGATTTTGATGTTTTTTGATGGTGTTTTTGGGGTTTGAAGGGTGGAAAAGGTGGGAAACGTCTATAGGCGTCGGTGGGGTGCGGGAAAATAAAGAAGGTTAAAAGGGAAAGGGATAGAGGCAAAGGGGAAAAAGGGGCTATGGTAAAATCAGAGAAGAAACAACAAAATAAATAAGCTCAACAAAGCCGTTTCCCAACAGATGGGAAAGTGTCCTCCACGCATTTGGAGAGTTGTTTTGTTTCAATTTTACACGATAGTGTTTGTACGTATGGCTATTTAAACTTTTGCAATCTTGACGTCTATGGATGGCAATAGACGTTTAAAGGCTTAAATAGACGTATTGACAAGATTAAGTTGTGGGATGAGGATGCCTAGCAAAAAAATAACTTTAACGGTGAACTCAACCATTTATCAGAGGCTTGAAGCATCAGCGAAGGAGCGGGGGATCAGCGTTCCCGAACTGATCCGAGCGGTGATAATTCCTCAGTACTATCAGTCAAAACGTCCGAGGAAAAAGTAAGTTCATCACTTGTTCGAGTTGTTGTTTTCTATAGTTTCCTCTGAGGTTGATTTATAGTGTCCAACGACTGCCACTAACACAGGGTTTTCATCACGCAGTAAACACTCAGGTAACTCTACTCGTAACCGGTCGTTGTTTTTGTAGTCGTAAGCAACTTTGCCGCCGTCAGTGGTGACAAAAACCTCTGGTTCTCCTTCGTTGATCATCTGTCTCAAAAGGGTTCGTATCTCATGTAAGTCAGCACAAATTACTGAGGCTAGCTCCCAAATGGTAACGCCTCCAGGCCACGGTATTTTGAGTAATGTTCCTTTTGCTGTTTCTAAGTAGATGTGTGCTGACTCCATGGTTACCTGCAGTTCTGTCCCACTTGCAAGTTTTCGTTTGAGATAATGATGGGGAGCCAAGGCTCTAATGCGCGTTGCTAGTAAACTTTTTTTGAACTCGTTCAATTCTTTTTCAAATGGAGGCGGAGTGCACTGAACTTGAATCAAAGCGTTCGCGACAATTGTTTCTGGCTCTTGATTGCCATTCAAGGTTACTTCTAAAAGAGCAGTGGAACAGTCAAAGAAATCCAGCGTATAAAACGCGTCAGAGGCTCCACGATATCCTGCTGCTAGAGTGACTGTTATTTGATTGTTTATTGTTATCTCAAATGTGCTGGGCGAACGCTTAACCATCACTTTCCGGTCGCCTAGTTCGTAGCTAAAGGTTTCTCCCACACTTAGCTTGTTTATTCTGCGCCACAAAAAAGAGAGTGAACTGGGGTGGCTAAAGACGGTTTGACGCCATTGCATAACAAACGACCTCTTAAGTTTTGCTGTGTCCAAGCACAGCTGCAATTGTTGGCTCGCAATTGTTGTTTATTGCGTCGAGTAGAACCTCTATTTGGTAACCCGTGTAAATGGTGTTTTCAAAAACGACAAGCATAACGCCAATTGGGTTATAGGGTTTGTCTCGAACGCGTTCTATTATCCACTCTTTCGCTAGAACACCAGGCAAGTAAGCAAGGTACATCTTTTTGTTTTGCACTTCGGTTTCGATAACGTAACAGTACCGCAAGGAGTCATAGTTGAATATCATTTGGTGAATTTCACATAGTTTTTTCACTATTGCCACTTTTCTATTCGCGATGTGGTATAGCTTCGCCTTCAAGCCGTTGTGAAACTTGAAAGGATAACCCGTAGTTTTCGCTCGAAGGTGAACGTAGAAATCTGTTATCTTTTTGCAAAGGTCTTTCAATTTCCTTTTCAAATTGATCACTCCCCTGAAGAAACACTATACTTTCTTTGGTTGTTTCATTAAAATTTCAATGCTAGGACTCTTGTTTTTGGCTAAACACTCTTCTAAAAACGAACACGCTGTTTGCGATACCTCACGTTTGTCAACGAAAAACTTTGTAGGATACCTGTAGACGAAGGTCGCTAACGGGTTTTCGTAAGTTAAAATATTTTTTGTCGCAAACACTTCGCCAACAACCGCGTAAAGTTCCCGATTGCGTTTTGCAGTGAGGTTGGCTAAACCGTTTTTTAGGTATCCTGGCCTATTCAAGTCATGATTTGTTGGTAATTCAATAAGTATTTTTAGTCCTGTAGTCGTCTGCAGTTCGAGGTGATTATCTGTTTTAGTTATGAAGGTCGTGGTTTTTCCAAGTTTCCGCGTTATTTTTTGTCCTCGCTTTAAATATGTTAGACGGTTTGCAAGAAGCCATTTTTTGAAGTGATGCTCTGATGGACCAAGAGCCAAGCCTTCGTTTTTAGACAGTATTGCGAACGCTTCTTTTTCAGTTATTGCGACTCGTTTCTTTTTAACGTCAACAACAAACTCGGCGTTCCCTACAAACTCGCCCAGATATAGGCAAATTTCAAGGGTTTTCCATCGCGTTTCGGGTTGGCTTGAATTGTCTGCATCTTTTAGGTATACAGTAACAGTGTCGTTCAGTCTTACCCGATAATAAGATGCGTCTTTGTGTAGGCAAGTTATTTTCAAATGTGCGCCAAACGGGGTTTTATAAGAGATCGTGTGTCGAGGCGCAATCTTCTGCAATTTGCGGTGAAGGAGATCAGCTGCATTAGCGTTTCTCCAGCGTTTCTCAAAAACTTTAATTATAGACAACCCTGCTTGTTTAACACAACCATTTTTTTCGGCACGCTTCAACGCTTCAAAAAAGACTTTGGAAAACTTTGTCTGAAACCCTGGCTTCTTAATCAGACGCTGTGCACGGTCTCTTACGGATCTTGGTAATTGGTCAATTTCCATATTGCCTTCACCTCAAACTCAGCACGTTTTGAAAGCTTGCCCGTCTCATGGAGAGCGCAAGTCGAGAGCTGAAGTGCCACCTGCCAGACTTTGCCACTTTCTCAGTGTCTTGGGGTCTTCTAGGAGCAGTTCCACGCCAAAGTGTTTGGTCAAGCTCTCCGCGCCAACGGTTCCCTTAAGCAATTCGCCCGCGATTGCTAGGTGAATGTTGGTCAGAAATTCACCTTCATCATATGTGAGAAGCTGCACTCGTATGGGCAGCGACCATTCTTTTCTCGCTTGGGCCAGCAGGATCAGTTCTCCCAGTAGTCTAACGTTTCGGTCGGAGGGCGAGTTGAAAAATCTCTCCCTAACTGGAAAGGTTGAGGAAAACCTTTTTCCCTGATTCGCAGCGCACGTTAGTGGTACGAAACCGTCTTGCTTCGGCGGGAGATAGCAGTGCATGTCAGGTCGAACGTAGTTAACGGCAATTGCGAAGCGATCGAAGTTCTGTTTGAACGCGACTATGAAGTGCACACACGCTTTGCCCTGAGGATGCATCATGGCCTCCGGGTTTTCCGTGTAGATTATTACCCTCGCTAGGCGACAGCGACCCATTTCACGTTCTTCAGGGTAGCTGAAAACGGTTTCCCCCGCTTCCACCATACTTAGGATGTTCTCGTACTTCCTGAACGCGACGCTGTTGATGAATGATTCGAGCGCTGTGTGTGCGGCGACAATCATTTGTTCCTGCTTGAGCTTGGTGCTCAGTCGTAACCCATCAACGCAGTAGCCCGCGTTGGAGGTGGAGATCACATGAGCAGGTTTCCACTCCTTCAACAGACCGTCCGTCAATAACAGTTGACTGCGAAAACCATTGTGTTGAGTAATAAGGGGGTGAAGGCGCCAGCTTATGCGGTTAACGGTCGCGTTTACGAGTTCATCGAATGGATCACCCAATTTTGATCACCAAACCTGTTTTTCAGCTTTTCTTCGTGTTTACTATGGCTTAATTGTTTCCTGACTGCTTCTATCTTATGATATTTTCTCGTTGACATGTGGCTTCACGTTCATCTTGGTCATGATTTCTTGTTTCGCTTCTTCTATCCTCTGCTTTAGGTCGGCTACTGAGATGTCCACTGGCTCCAGCGTGAAAGACTTTCCATCCTCGAGCTCAACTTGTTCAATCTTGTCTTTCAGTAGCGGAACTAGGGACTTAACGCAGATTATAATGCCAAATTTGTTCTCCCTCATGCCGTTAGCCCAAGGGCTCCCAGGTATCCTACGCATCTCGCTCGGTCCGTAATCATCCTCCAATTGCTTAAGAACTTGGTACAGCTCGAAGGTTGGAGTGTTCTCGCCAGTGGCCTTCCTAAATCCTGTCGGCTGGCTAAACGGGTTTTTGAGTCTGAGTACTACAAGTTCGTTTTGGTCTGGGTCAGGGAAAGTGAGTAGGCACTTCTCATGTTCCATGCGCTTCTTTTCTTGGCTAATCCGCAGCTTCCGCGTTAGTTCGTCCTCTGTGGTGTGGCCATTCCTGCACTGAAGTGTTCCATCAGTCTGTCTTACAAGACGATTTCCACAAACATTGCAAAAGTCCATGTTATCACCTTACTGTATTTTCACCGTTTTCTTCTCTCGTTTCGGGCGCACCCAAGAGAGTGGAGATGTTGATGAATTCTTCCACTTTCTCTGGCTGTGGGTTGTCCAGCACCCACTTTGTCTCTTCGCGTGTTGGCGTCTTGATCTTCCCCTGCGCCCACCGAATATACCTAAAGTGAAGATTTCTCAGTATTTCACAGACCTTTTCAGGAACTTCAACTTCCAACGAGTAGTGGCGCGTATTGTGGCTGGAGAGGCATGTTTTGACCTGCTTTTGCGGGAATTTGGCAAGCATCGCCGACGCTATCTCTGCAAGCACGTCGCCTATGATCCAATCCACGTGGTGGCGGTTCCTTAAGGAGGATTTCACCTTATCCAGTTGCCACACGATCACGTAGAACCCCCTTTCGGTTGTGTCCACGCTTATCAGAATCTTCATCTGATCCCTCCGAAGGAAACCTTATACGATCGAGCGAACTGACATCCCGCCCACTAAAGCGTGTGGGCATTCTGGCTAATCCCGAGTAATCTTTGTATCGCAAATGCTGCGCGAAAGTTTTGGGGAAACTCGTAAAAGTTTATTTTGTAGGCGTTTAAACAGTCAAGCAAGGTTTCGACCGAAATAGGAATGGTTCGCCGCATCAAGTTTTTTAAGTCGTGAGTTTTTGCCGCGTTAAACAGGTTGAATAGGTTTGTTCGACCGAAGTGAACGAGAATATGGTTTTCTCTATTGATTGTTACAACGAAGAAGTCGCGGGTTATGTTCCCCTTAGTTTCAAAGCAAACCAAGTTCTGGTAATCAAACAGGCCTAGCCTAACGAATTGTTTTGTTGCTTCCAACTTTTTATTGGCAATTAAGTACTGCTCTTTCAGTTTTTGAGCTCTTTTTGATTGGCGAAATGCGATGGAGGGTGCGACTCGGCGGTTTTCAAGGTTTATTGTTATAAAGTCAACGTACTGGTAATCTTTGCCAGTTAATACGTCGTGGAGAATTAAACAAGGGTATTTTAGGATCAGGCGTAGGCAAGCGCGTTTCAGTAACATGTTGAGGCGTCTTAATATAAATCCATGCCCTCTACCCATCAGCTGTATTTTCAAAACAGTTCCTTTGTTGCTTAGGCACAACAGGGTTTTGTCAATGAGGATGTATTGGGTTTCGCCTTTTTCAACATTCACCTTTTCTAGGAACCAAGGGAGATCAGTGGTTTTGCGAGTGAACGGCGTTGAGCTCCAAAAAGCATTAATTAAGTCTGTAACTGGCATGCTACATTCCCTGTTCGGAAGGAATGCTTTCTTCAAGCCATTCTGGCAGTGGCGCACCTCGAGCTTGAAACGACTCCCGCAACTTGCTCTTCGTTTGAGCTATGTTTTCTTCGCATATCTTCAGTCTTAATTTGAGGTCTTCTTTGAGGTGGGTTATCCATATCTCTTCCTCTGCTTCTTCAATCACAGCAATAATAGGCATCCATTTCTCCAGCTCCACCTCAATCAACTGGATGTCGTGTTGTGTTCTTTTTATCTGGTCCAGCTCTCCGCCCAAAGCCATCAGGTATCCAACAAGGAAAGCCTCTTCTTTGGTGGCTAAAATTTGTGAATACAAGGAACAGGCAGAGTCCACCACATCAGTTTTGAAATTTTTTTTAGACATTTTTTTCCCTCGCAGACACTTAAGTTAGGAGTTGCTGTGACTTGTTTTATTAGTAAGCACAGCGGCCACTTCAAGAGCGATATTTTGCTCGATCATGGATACGAAGATTTTGCCTTCTCTTGAGTCTATTGGATAGTCGTGACCTTCATATTTCCAATGCCAAGCCTTTGCGGTGAGCACGGTGGCGTTGTTAACCAACATTTCTATGGTTTGTTTTATTAGTTGTGCTTCTCGAACCATTGTTACTTTTTGGCCTTTTACTTCGAACTCGAAGTAGTAGTCGTGTTGACTTCGGTACGGGTAGGGTCCGGGAATGCAGTTTAAACCGCGCTGTTTTCGAATGGCGCAGATGACTTGGTTTGGCAAAACGAATGTTACTGGTTTAGGCCATCTATTTTCAACGTTGCGACGTATTTTTTCTGTTTTCCAATAGTTAAGCATTACGGTTACGATTGGCTGTAAAGAGGGGGGAGCAGATAAAACACAGTTGAGTTTGGTGATGCTGTTTGCGCTTTTTCGTTGAAACAGCCAGATTAACTCTTCAGCCATAGTAGGGTTGTCTTTCATCAAGTTAAAGGTGTTCTTTCTGGTTTTCGAACTAAGCTGAAATCGGTCACAGAGCCGAGTAAAACGTGTCTCCAAATCCTTCTCCATGAACATCACCCTTTATGTTGCATATAGTCAACTACACCAAAAAAGAAAGAGAACTTGCTTACTGTTGGTTTTTTTGCTGAAGACTAACATCTGTATCGATAAAATACCAGTTTGTGTAAAGATTGTTGTCTTTGAGAATTGATACAAACTCCATCATACGTTTTCTATCCAACTCAGATATGCCATGACGATGAGCGTAATATTTGTCTCCCGGGGGGTCTTTTCGATTCCATTCTTCATTAGAAACTTTCCAAAAAAGCATGCGACTCGAATCGTATGGACTAATTATCCTTTTTTTGTAAAGCGATATGAACGCCTTAGCAAAATCTGGAACTGGAAGCTTTGTGTGTTCTATTAACTCATGGATTGCAACGAAGGCATTGAGATTGCGTCTATAGTTCCCAAGTCCTTCCAAAACAATTTTTTCTTCACTAGACAGTTTCAGCTTTGTTTTTTGCTTAGAATTCTTCATTGGACAACAGCCTCTCTTTTTAAAAAGCGTCTTTTGTCAAAACTTCCATAGTTACATTTAAGACAGTAATAAAATCTCTTTGTATAACGGAACTGTTCATCTTGGATTTCTTCAGAACCGCATTTTGGACACGTCAGTTTTGTTTTTTGTTGGGAATTAGAATTTTTAGAACCACTCACTCCAAAACCTCCAAAAAGTTCAGTTTATTTTTCTACCCAACTAAACCGTTTTTGCAGAGTGGTAGGATAATACTCTCTCCAATCATACCCCGCTTTTTTGCACCACTCAAGAATGACTCGTGGGTCTATGTAACTTTTGAGGGAGGTTCGCAGGTTGTAGTCGCGTATCATCCGCATTTCACTGATTTTTAAGGCAAGTTTTCTTGCGGCTTCCCTGGATTTGCGAGTGTTCCTTTGGCGCAGTTTTGCTAGTCGTTTCTTCTTTTTCTCCAGTTGTTCTTTCCAGTTTTTCGACGGGACTTTTTTGTGATTGCAAATCTTCGCTGCCGATAGATTGGCTAATATCAGCACATGTCTTTTAAGAAAGTCTGGGTCGTTTTTAGTAACCTTTGCTCTTTCAAGCACTTGTCTAGCTGATTCGGTAGCGTGAAAAGTTCTAAATACTTTTGCGGTTAGACCAGACATAATCTCTCCGAGAAACTTGTTCACTGCTTTCGAACTTATTCCTGTGAAAATATCTTCGCTTGGCTCGTTTAGGAAAATCGTCAAGTTCTCCACGACGGCGGGTGCAACGCTTTTTTCTCTGTGCCATTTAACCGCACCCTTTCCATAGAAGTCAAACAGCACCACGCCATTCTCTTTTATCTTAACGTTATCTCGTTTCAGCGTTGTTGTACCGGCGGTGTCGGCTTCATCCCGATCTTTTTCGTCGCCAACTCTCATATTCATCGAATCAATAATGTACACTGCAGTAGCCAATTTTCGCACGCGCACATCACTGTCGGTTAATCGATGGGCAATTTCGCCTCTCACCATGTCGATCTTGCTTGCAAGTTCTTTTGCTTTCTCGAACTTTTCAACGTCGCCTACTTGTTTGATCGGCGTCGACGCGGCTAACCAAACATATTTGATCTTTCCGTTTAGTTTGTCTCGCCATTTCGCTACCCACGTCGAATCTGGATCCCAAACGATTTCGCCCCAGTTTCCTGGTGGCCGAGGCGCGTCTGGAGAAAGATTCAAAATTACGTCTTGCTCGGTTGGCCTCGGTTTCCATCTGCCTTTTAACGGATGTTTCGCGCAGCCAAGAAAGATTCCTGATGGCTCGGCCACGTAGTTTTCAATCTCCATTCTTTTACCGTCAACCGTGGCGTAGCCATAAGTATTCAAAAGCGCCTCTCTTTTTTTCTTGCGCTTCTCGGCTTCCAACTGTTTTTCCGCAGTAGACATGCTTTCTCTCTGCGCTTTCAGGCGATCAAGATGCTTTACTACTTCAGAAAAGTCGAACGCTTCGGGCGGAACTTTCTCCTTCAAAGCTAAAGCACGTCGGAAGTCTCTGAAGAAGTTTTTCACGAATCGCCTGTCCTTAGCATAGGGGGTATTGATTTTTCTTGCCCAAGAAATGGCCATAATCTCCTGTTCTGGCGTTAGAGGAATTCGTTCGTTCCTAATTTTTATCGCCAAGCCAACAACGACAGGTTCTTCTGGAATGTAAATGCCGTTATGGATTAGTTGTTTCATGACTTCTCCTCCATGTATTGTGTCTTCATCTTTTTAAGGTTTGTAGTGACCGACTAGGAGAAACAGGGCAGGGTTTTCAGCATTGATCAAGCACCGTGCGAATTCCTCGGATTGTCTGAAGTGAACGTGCGTTTCAACCCATTTCTCGTCAATTTTAATGAGACAGGCGGAGCACACAAGCAAGTCCTTGACATAATCTTTGACATAAACTGGTCGTGGCTCGCAACAAGCTCGTGCTAAAGGGTCAATGCAGTAGGAAAGCTTCTTGAACATCAGCTTTATTCCGAGGTCGGTCTCTATGCTGAACACCTCTTCGCGTTCCCGTTTGATTGTTATTTGCGATTTGCCCAGTTGCCGCGTTAAAGTGTTTCCTTTCCGCATGTGGTTTATTCTGTTTTTAAGCAGTTCAGTCATCATATTTGTTCTTGATCGGCTTTCTGCAGCTTCTTTTCGCTGCTCGCGGGTTGGGATAAGTTGCCACAATTTTTGGTAGGCAACGGATTCTATAAGGCTCCGATCGTTCATAACAACGTTCACGACATCTTGGCCGTTGTTTACAAAGTCACATTGCTGTAATGCTGACATGAAAAGAAGGCTTGGAGAAACGGCGGTTATCGTTAAACTTTGGTCAATGTTTATGACAATCGTTTCATTTTTTCGTGTAATTAAAAATTGGTGTCCATGATTGTCAAATTGCCACGGACGGTTTTTCGTCTCCTTAAGTAAGATTTGCCATAATATATGCGGTGCGCCGTTTTCAAACACATCATTCCCTCCAAGCCTTTTTTCACATAAGGTTTCTTTTAGTTAGGATGTTTTCTTTGTTCTAGTCAACTACTTGCGCTTTTCTCACCAGGTCAAGCCCCACCCTTTAGGATGGGGTAGTTGACTGATGTACAGTCGATTATTCAAAAGCACAATTTTGCACGTTTTCCTTTTTCCGCCTTCGCTATTGCTCAGTCGGCGCCGGAAGAATTATGAGCACGAGTGCTGGGGCCACTGTTTTAAGTCTTGATGCTATGGCAGTTAACGTTTTGTTTTCTAACTCGTCTTTCGTGAGTTTTACTGCTTCAAGTCCCTTGGTTTTTATTCGATACAGGATTTCTTTTGTTTTTGAAGGCGTTGAAGTTTCAAGCGTTAGTATGGTTCCATCTGGCAACACTAAGAAAAAGTGTCCTCGCTCATTGTAAGATATTTCTCGGTTGTCCGGTTTCACTAAGAAAGCGTCCTGGATTCTCACAACGTTGCCTTGCTCCAGTTTGGTGTAGATTTCGTCGCCTTCTCTTCTTTTTTCAACTTCTTTTGCAAATTTTTCAATGAGCACGTCAGCTTTCCTAGGGCTTTTGAAGTAGGCATCAACGATCTTTGTGACGGTGTTGCTGGCAACATACTTGTGCATGGCCCACAGTATGGTCAGAAAATTGAAGAACTGTTGTGGGTTGCTGAGAGTTTTTTTGTATCTGCTATCTGTCACGTGTATGTACAGTTCGTTTCCTTTTAGGTACGGATTCAGACGAAACTGTTTTGCTATGGTGCTTGGCATTTGAATTGTAAAAGCGGTTTCTCCATCGGTTACGTCGACGTATTCATTGTACGGCTGGCCTTTGCTAGATAGGGTGCGAAGGATCGTTATTTCTCCTTTTTTAGGTCGGCCCTTTATGATGCGTTCAAGAGTTTTTTCCGCCGAATCTAAGCCCCGTTTTGCAGTGTACTTGAACAAGGATTCAATGAAGTCCTCGTCAAAGAAGGTCTGCTGTTGAACCCTTGCACAGAAGGCTTGGGCTCGATTCTTAGTTTTTTCGTCAGCCAACAAGACGGCAAACTCGTTTGGAACTTGCATTCTGTAGCCTTTTTGAGGTTTGCTTCTGAATCTGCAGTCATCTACCTTAACTATCAATTCTTCAGATTCGAGTGCGGGATCACGTATCGCAAGTTTGTTTCCGTCGAAAGTTCCTGAAATCAGTTTTCGCCACATTCGCTTTCACCCTTAATGAATTTCTTCAGGTAGTTTGGCACAGGATGAACTCTTATCAACTTTTTCGGTGGCTTCCCGCTTTTTGATGCGCGATACACCGTTTCTCTCAAAGCACACTCGTCGTAGTCCAAGCTAAAGACTTTGTTGCCCTCTACATAATATCCTTGACTACCTACTAGAACAATGCGGCCAACAGTGAGCTGTACTGGTTTTCCATGTGCCGCTGCGAATACCTTGTTTCGTTCTTCTCGGCGAAACGCATCTTTTTCTGCATCCAACAGTTCAACTTCGGATAGAGCAAAAATGATTTGCTCAGTTATTTCGCTTATGCGTCGTCTACTCAGGTATTTCTTTATTTTTCCAAGCCTAAAGAATTGTCTCATGACTATTTCAAGTTGCTCTTCAGTTAGCTCAGTCAACTTTTTGAACTTGTTGAAGCCTACTCCTATTGTTTCTAGATTGCTCATGTAAACGTTTTTCGGGTAATTCACTTGTTTAAGCCATGCCTCTTCTGATTGCTTAACTTGGGTGGGTTGGTGGTAACTTAAAACCACTGTTATAAAGCAGCCAATTTGTCCATTAGTCAACGTGAAGTAGCACTCGTTCGTGTACTCCAAAGATTCATGTCCGTTGTATAACCGACATTTTCCACTCGGCAAGTTTGCCTGATAGTCATCTAAGAGTTCAGTGCATTTTTTCAAGCCGTTTTCGAGGTATATTTTGAGTATGTGGCTTGCCGCGTAAGAGGTAAGCTTCATCGCTATGATCCGTTTAATTACGGAGCGCAGCTCTTTGCTCTTCTTGCCCAGAATCGTTTTTGTCAGTTCGCGGGGGATTTCGATGCCCAAAAACCTAATATCGCCGACTGTGGCCTCCAAGAATTCGTTTTTCAAAACGACGCTAGTAGAGCTTAGAATTGTTGAGTTGCGTTTTTGTTCTATGAAGAGATTGACTTTTTTGCTGTTCATTTTGTTCACCTTCATTTTTTGGTGTTATGTCTATGGCGAGGTGAGTTAAGCAACCATTTGCGAGTTGGTTTCCTGAGCGAAGTCGCTTTCGAAGTAGATCGGCGCTCCAACCACTTTGGCTATGTAGATGCCTACTGATGGCACGATCAGTTTTGTTTCGCCGTTGATTTTTATCTCCGCTACGAAGGCGCTTCCGCGGGCTTGGTTTATGAATACTTCTTCAACTTTGGCGTTTGCAGCAAGGAGTTTGATTACCTCGTGCAGATCCATTCGAGGATCCTTCTCTGCTTCGCATTCTTTACTGGGCTCTGATTCTTTGGTGGAACAGCAATCTTCTCTTTTTTCAGCGTCGCATTCGCAGGGATGTTGAGTTTCCATCATGCTGGCAAGTCCCAGAAATGCTGACGGCACTGGTGAGAAGAGAAGCAAACGGTATTTTTCGCTGATTAAAGCTATGACGCCTCCGCATTGAGTCATTCCGAGTTTGACTTCTTTTGTTAATACTTTCATTCTTTTTCACCTCCTTTTTAAATTTATGGAAGTGGCATTTTTTGTTGTGCCGAAAGAAGCTTTTCAGCTTCTACAAGCAGGGTTGTGGGCAGTTTTCCGTTTTTGTGGCGGTTGTCTCCAACGAAGTAAGCGACCAAAAGAAATTTGCAGTGTGCTGTTGTTATTGTTGCTTGTAAATCGCAGGTGCGGGCTAACTCGTTGAAGAAACAGTAGATTGGTTGAGACCATACTAAGGGCAAACACTTGGCGTTTGTTTTTAGTGGAATTTTGAAATACACACTTAACATGTGGTGTTCTGAGACTATTACGTAGCTCTGTTCCTGGTTTATGTGCTTCCATATTTCCGGAATTTTTGTCTCGATCTCTTTTCTACAGAATTCTTCGTCGCATTCGACAACGCTGAACTCTGAGCTATTGTTGGCTGGAACTCCGATAACTGGGACTGCATCCAAACGCGTGATTTCAACTGTTATTTTGTTTTGCATTGTTTGTCCTCCTGTTGAATTGTTCATTTACCTCCTTCCGAAACCGCCTTATTTTAACTCTCAACTCATCTAGGCTTGAAGCTTTGCTTGATTTTGGAAGGGTTGACAAAAATCCTTCAACGACCTTGCCAAGATATCTGTGCTTTTTACCTCTAAGCACTAGTATTTGCTTGCCAAGGGCATCGGCAACACCAAGCTCAAAAAGTACCCCTTCTCCAGGTTGGTCTAAGATGGCCAAGACTACGTCACACCTCTTGATTAGTGCCACGTTCACGTTAAATATTTTTCGTGAGGCGATTTTCGAGTTTGGAGGCAGAACAATCTGCGGTAAGATACAGGTAAATCCTTCTTTCTCCAGCACTTCTTGTATTTTGAGGTTCAGCACTTGATCGGTGATCTTGGAAAGAGGGGAACTCACAAAAACCAGCGTCTTTTTGCCGTCAAGAGATTTCAACATGTTTTTTAAAGCTTTCAATAATTTGTCACCTTTGCTTACCTCACTTTATTTATTGCCTGAAGCGGTGTTAGTTGGGAAAGTCTGCGACAGGCGTAATTCTTCTCGAACTTGCATCAGCAATTTGCCGAGTAAATCTTTACCTTTTTTACCCCAAAACATATCAGTCGGGCTGTTTTCGTGTAGTATAGCATCTCTGGTGGCAAGTAGTTTCTGTGCAAGTTCTGGGTGCTGTTGGAACTTGGCTCGAAGACCCCTTAGCATAACTTCGACTTTGATTTTTTCCCAGTCCATCCTAAATTCTTTGCCGATTCGAAGGCTTCTTCCTGCCCGCATTGCTAGAAATGGTGAAGGGGCACTTGCGATCCAGTTTGAAACTTCTGCATCAATTGTTTTTTGTGATTGGTAATAGTGTTCGTTGGTTTTGTAGGTTTTGCCGTCGACGATCTGTGGGTACCTTGCGAAGTTGGAGAGCCACCCGTACTCTGCGTTGTTACTATAAAAATTAATTTCTTCTTCCATTTAGTCTCACCTAATTTGTTTTTTGGTTTTTTTGGTTGTTGGTTTAACCTTGAAACCTCTCGCGTTTTTTGGTGGCATTATGAAAGTTTTCCAATTTCTCCATCGCTGATCAATGTTGGCGACTTCATTCATTTCAATGAAGATCTTGCAGTAACGGCCGTAAAGCATTCTTTCCAGCCAGAAGGACTCTTTAAGCGACTTGAAACAAAACTGCAGTTTCACTTCATCCTTTTTTATTATCACTATTGGTTTCAGATAGCGACTGAGACTCGTAATGATTGCAAATTGTTCAGGTGAAAAGAGAATGGGCACTATCTCTTTGCTTGTGCCCTTTGGTAGCGTCACTTCAATTTTTAGGTAGGGGCTAATAAGGTAGCCGAATTGAAGGAGGGAAACATCTTTTAAGGCTCTGAAAAATCGTGAAAGTCTTTTTTGAAGCGAATGGTTTCCTTCAGTAGTATATGCACAAAGCAACAGTCGTGTCTTGCTTGTTTCCACGTTTATTTCGCTACAGTCGTACATTAGTCTGCGAACCTTTTTTAGCAAAGATTTCTTTGCAAGTTTAAGAGATTCGCTTCTGTTGAAAGTTGTTATGTATGTAAAATATGTTGAGTGGCTACTTGGACGAAAAGAGAAAATGTGAATCACTTTTTTTCCCTCCTTCGGTTTGATTTTTTAGGGTTGTGGTGCTGTAGTAGATTAAGTGTTTGTTGTGAATGGGGCAACGCTGATCAGTTTGTTAACTGAAAACCAGCCTAGTATTTCAGCAGGCGTTTTTTTCACTAGTTCTTCCATCTGTTTTTTGGTTAATTCGACTTTGGTTAGTAACCTTAAAACAGTCGCTGCTTTTGCATTTAGTTTGTAGTGTAATTGTAAGGTGAGTTCTGCGTAATCTTCAGATAGCTGTACTGGACTGAAATCCCTTTCTTTAACCACTATTTTTGCGTTTGTTTTTTTGAGTAAAGCGAAGGCAACTTTCCTTTCGTTTGTTCGTTCTATCGTGCCGTCTGGTTTTTGTTTTATTTGGTGGAACCAAACGTGTAAGCACTGGTTATCTGAATCTTCTTCGACAAATACATCCATTGTTTTCACCTTTTTATTTTAATGGGCGGGTTCCATAAAGATTGCTGGACGGTAAGGTTTGGCTATTGCAGCTCTTTCTTTTGGATCGTAGCGGTTGGGGTCTTCTTCGCGGAATATTGAAATCTCTGCCCTTAGTTCCCGCTCAAGGAAATCTTTTGCCGCGTTAAGTGTTGGGTATTCATCAGTGTTTTTCAGGTTTAAACGTTTTTGCTTTTGTTCAACTGGTATGCAATTAATGTCTTCTATGGTTCGAGTCGCGAATTTTACTACTTGATCCGCTTTGGCTCTCAAGTTGTTGTCTGACATCAGTTCGCGAATAACCACGCCGGATGCGGTTTTTGATGTGATTGCTTTTTCTAGGATTGTTAGGTAAACCTTTTGTTTCCAAGATGATGCGGTGTAGTAGCAGATTCTTTTGGGCTTTATCCCTGCGGTTTTCATTATGTTCAACGAGTCGTCTAGTACGTTTTTTATTATTGTTTCGTTTTCTTCCGCAACAACGTCTTCATACGAGTCGTCTGCTTTTGGCCAATCGGCTAGAGACACGAAGTTTTCGCCACCGATCATTTCCCACAGTTCCTCGCAGAAATGTGGCGCGACGGGGGCCAACATGCGTATTTGCGCATCCAAAACTTGGCTTAACACGTAGTTCATTGTTTTTTCGTCTGTTCTATTCGCGCTTCTGCGTTTGTACCATTGTAGGTCTTGTTCTAGGTCAAATAGTGTGCTGTGCATGGCCTTTCTGACTTCAAGGTTGTCCATTGTTTCGGTTGCTTTTCTTATGTGTTTTTGTAGTCGGCTTAGCATCCATCGGTCTATTTGCGTCAGCTCGTTGGGTTGAGCTGTCGTTTTCGGCTGCTTCGTGATGTCAACAGCAGAAAGGTACAGTTGTTCCAGTCGCTCGCACATTGCTTTGGCTATGCTAAAGCGGAATTCGGCGTCTTGGAGAAGTTCTGCTGTCGCTACCACGCTTAGTCTTATGGGGTCAGCTCCAAACCGTTTTAATCCTTCGCGCAAGGGGATTATGTTTCCGAAGGACTTGCTCATCTTGGAGCCTTCCATCATTACGCTTCCGTTTGTGACTATTTGTCGTGGCCACAGTTCTTCTGGGAAAATGGCTGTGTGGTTGAAAAGCATGAAAGTTAAGTGGTTTGAAACTAGGTCTCGACCTGAGTGGCGACTGTCTAGAGGATAGAAGTAAACGAATTCTTCACGCATTTTGTCGAGTATTTTTTGGCTTATCTTGGTTTTTGCTAATTCATCCGCGTTTCCTTCACCTAAGAACACGTAGTCGAAAACTGCGGGGGTTAGTTGTTCAGGCTTTATTTTTGCTTCTTTGATTTGTCGAGCTATCGTGTAGTAGGCCATGTAAATAGTTGAGTCGGACAGGGATTCTATGACCCACTCGCGGTCCCACGGTAAATGGGTTCCCAAACCAGATCTTCGAACGCATGCTTTTTCGTGCAGCCAATCTATGACGTTGTTGAATTCTGGGCGAAGGGTTTCAGGTTTAATCGCCATGTTGTCAAGGTTTTTATGTGCAGTTTGCTTCCACTCTTGGTTTCCGTAGTCTATAAACCACTGGTTCTCAACGAGTTTCACGATGCACTCTGTTCCGCAGCGGCAGAAAACAGGTCTGTTGACTAGCTCATACATAATGGTAGCCTTGTTTTCGTTTATCATGTCCCGTTTAACCTTTTCTTTTGCTTCGGCCGCGGGTAAACCAGAATATCCTGTCGCGTTTTTGTTCATCGTTCCATTGTGGAATTCATGTCGGTAGAGCTCTTTAGTAACGGCCTCTAGTTTTGGGTCTGTTTGGTCGGTGATTCCCGTCTTTTTAACCAGTTCCTCTGCTGGAATGTTAGTGTAGCCGGGAACGTCTATCACGGAAATGGGAACTATTTTGTCCAAGTTTTCAACGGGAACGCATAGTTCTTCTGGTTTGTCCTGCAGGTTTTTTAAGGCTACATAGTCGTATGGCGCGTGTCCTGGCACAGACATAACTACGCCAGTTGCGTTTTTCGGGTCAACAAAGCTCGCGGGAAGTATTGGAGCCATAGCTGTTGTTTTCGGGTTTTCCACGCATTGACCAATAAGGGCTTCTCCCTTAAAAGTAGCTAAAACGGTTACTTCATGGTTTGCGTGACGCAGTTTTTCTGCGCTTTCAAGGCTTATAACCCACTGCTCATTGTCAACTGTTGCTTTAACATATGTGGCTTGCGGGTTTACCCAAACGTTTGTCACTCCGAAAACCGTTTCTGGTCGTAGTGTGGCCGTTGGAAAAATCAGATGGTTTTGCCTGAATTTTATCAGTGTGAACTCGCCTATTTCGGGTTCAACGTCTCCTTTAGTGTCGTGTTGTCCAACTGGGTTTCCGTCTTTGGGACACCAGCCTACTGGATGCTTGCCACAGATAACGTATCCGCGTTGGCGTAGTTTCTGAAATTGCCATTCTATGAAGCGGCTGTAAGTTGGGTCTATGGTTGTGAACTCGCGTCGCCAGTCTATTGAGTAGCCGATTTCTTTCATTCCTTTCTTGATTTCTTGGTGGAAGTAATGTGCCATAGTTATTGGATCGCATAGCTTTTTCAGTTTGTTTTCTGAAATTTTGTAAACGTTCAGGAAGTCGTTGATCAAGCCTTCGTCGTTCTCGGCTAGTCTCTTTGCCATTGACAAAACGGGTGTGCCTGTGTAGTGGAAGGCCATTGGTAGAAGAACGTTGTAGCCGCGCATTCGCTTGTATCGTGCGTGTACGTCCGCCATTGTGTATGTTCTTCCGTGTCCAATGTGTTGTGGACTGTTTGGGTATGGGTAGGCTACTGTTATGAAGTATTTTGGTTTGGCAAAGTTGGGATTAGCTTCGAAGATTCGGGCTTCTTCCCATTTTTTCTGCCATTTCCTCTCAATTTTTCTCAAAAACTTTGTGAAACTTGTTTTCATGATGCTCCGCCTCCACAAGTTTAGAGGAAGTATTCTTTTCCTTGCTCAACGATTTGGACTGGAAGCTTCATCTTTCGGAATAGTTGCGGATTCTGAGTGTGTATGGGGAAAATCTTTTTCGGTGCCATGTCCTTCATTACTGCGATTAGTTGTTCTTTTTGTATGTGTCCAGAAGCATGTTTTCGGTGGTAGATTATGCCGAAATGGCTCAGCCACGTGTGTAGCAAGCGTTCTTCAACATCTTCTTCGCTGAACGGCTCGCTCATGCTGTAAATGAAGTGGCTTCCTGCTTCGGGTTTTATGTCGATGAGCTCGGCGAAGTGTTGTACATCTAGGTTTAGCATTATTTTGCTTTGGTTTTGGCGAATGAAATCTTCAGTTACTTTCTTAGCCATGAACTGTCTTTCCCAAATGTAGTAGTCTTTTTCGCTGTATGTTCCGCCTTTCTTTCTACGGAAATATATTTGAATGTTTGGGTTCTGCATGGGGTTTGGCAGGCTCAAGGTTTTGTCCGCAGATAAGAGGTTCAAAGCGTAGGCCATTCGCGTTGAAATTACCATTTGGCGGTTGCTTTTCACCGCTGCCTCATAAAAGGTTTGAAGACGCGTAAGGTCGCGGCTGTACTGTGTGAAGAGCACAAGTTTCCCGGTGTTGGCAAGTTTACTCGCGTAGGCTGCAACGTGTTTTTCCATAGTGTTTCTTCTGCGGTCGTATTTCATTACCCTCGTGCCTTCAGTAATCAGTAGGTCTGGCTTTGAGTCTATTGCTTTTTGAATGAAGGCTTGGGTTAAGTCACGCCGTGGACCGTGCAGTCTAAAATCGCCAGTGTAGACAATTGTGCCTTCGCTTGTGTGTATTATGAAACCGCAGGCACCCAAGATTGAATGGTCAACAGGCATGGGTTCAACGGTTATGTTGTCTATTGTTAGTTTGTCTCCATTTTCGAAGATCATGTATTGGTGTTCGCCAAAGTCCGCACCAGAGGTTGTTTTCTCAATGGCTTCAATGAAGAGTCTAGATTGGGGACTCAAATAGACGGGTATTTTCGGGTCAAGCAAAGCTATGTGTTCAACGTGATCCATATGTGCGTGGGAGAGAATTATCGCGGCGTATTCTGGTTCTTTGTAGGGTATGGCTGTTTCTTCAATTTCTTCTTGTGCGTATAGTCCAGTCAACTTGGGAAGCAGGTTGAACTCGAGATAATCTTTTAGTGTGCTGGTGCTTCTTGGTCGCAGGCGCCCGCTGAAGTATACGCGTTCCGCAGCGAAGGATTTTCCAAAGTCGAAGAAAACTTTGGTGCCTGCATCATCGATCAGTATCCTGTTTCCGCCAATTTCGTTTACTCCACCATAGAAGATTATTTTAACCATTTCAATCACCTCTTTTTTTGCAGGCCTGAACCGTTTTTTATCACCAGTATTAATTCAGGATGGATTTTTCCTGCCTGTGAAGCTACATAGTCGAGGTCTTCACTATCGGTTTCCGTGCTTAGGAGCTTGTCGGGAAGTGTTTCTCCCAAGTTTATTGCCTTTGTAACTGTGTTTTTTATCCTCACGTATGGGCCTATGAGCTTGTAGACGCGTCCGTCAGCTGTTACGTAGTAATAGTCACTGTATTTCGAAACGAAAATGCCAAGAGGGCATTCGACAACTCGTTCGGTTTGCAGGCGCTGGAATAGTTTCTCCTTTATCGTGTTGTTTCGCGTGAGCTGTTCCGTTTTCTCCAGTCGGGCATATCCTTCAGCTTTGCTTCTGAAGAATGCGGCGAGTGTTTTTTTGCCCGTTTCGTAGGAGCTGTGGTCGATGCACGCCATCAGTCTTTTGGTGAAGCTGAAGAATTCCTCTGTGCAGCCCTCCGCTTTCAGGTAGCTTTCGGCATCTAGGTCGTAATCGACGTGCGTGTCGTCGGCGTAGACGTTTGGGGGCAGATCGAGGGTTGTGGTGTCCAGTTTGGCTCCGAACTCGTATGCTTGTTTTCCGTTGGTTAATATTAGGTAATACTTCGTGCCTTGTAGGTCGTTCTGTCTCGCGTAGTAGAAGCGCGGCTTGAGCGGCCTGTCAGCTTTGAACTGTTTCGCTATGGGCCATACCTCCTCTAAGCTGGCGTCGCAGGCTTTCTGGAGAAGTACATTGACTACATCGTTGGCTTGTGTGAATCCTGTGATGAAGTTGTAAAGTTTCCACGCCTCTTCACGCGTCGTTTCGTCAAGGAGTAGAAGCAGGTACCCGTTCGGAATTTGGTTTCCGTCGACGTGCGCCTTGCTAAGATCGACGCTTAGCCTTCCATTCGTGGCGGCGCTCACGTTCAGTCGAAACGTTCCGCTCGTCTCTTTAATTTTCATGATTTTTCGCCTCCTATTTTTGAGCCCACATCTTCTGGGTGACCACGTGCTACTTCGAGGTATTGCCTGATTCTCACAAGTGTATCCATCCTTTTCACGCTCCCTGCCTTTTACATGTGTTGGGTGCGGTCGGCTCCCGACCGCTTTGCGATTCACGGTTTACGCTGCGAATGCGGGGTCTCCACGGTTTCTTATCACGGCTGGAATGTCCCCGCTTGCCGTCGCGTACTTCTGGTATATCTCTAGGACCTGTGGGTTCCAGAAGAACGTCACGAGGTTCGAAGGTGTGTCGAAGTGGAATAGTACTTCGGTGTTGTTGTCTGTTGGCACGAAAAGGTTCATCGATTTTGTGAGCTTTTTACGTGTAACCTTCACAAGTCCGTTTCCAGCCAGCGTCTTCAGTTTTTCTATGCACTCTTTTATTTTTTCATCAGTTTGGCCGTAAAATCTGAAGAAGCCAGACTTATCTTTAGTTTTATCTGGCAAATATCTCACCTCCTTTTTTGACTATTCATTCGCGCTAGTCAACTCTCTCGTTGCTAGCATTTAGGCAAGCTCACACCATTTAGGGGGTAGTTGGCTTCCTATTCTATTAATAGACTGATCTTGGGGTTTATGTTGTAGCGTATTGCATTTTTCAGTTTTTCTGCGACATCATGCACGAAGGAATAGGCTAAACCACTGTAAACAACGACAAAGAAGGAGGCTAAAGCGCGGTCGCTGTTTTCTAAGCTTTTTATCAGTTTTCGTGGGGGATCTCGACTGTAATAGATTAGGTAAATCGTTTCTCTCTCTACTTCAACCGCGAGGACGTATTGTTCCTTCAACGGAGAAGCAACTGAGATCGAGCCTGCCTGCTCAATTTTTTTGCATGCTTTAACAACTAATCTTAGGGTAGGACTCTTCAACCGATATACTGCTGCAGGTAGCCCATTCCACAATTTAAATGGAACACCGTTGTTGTAGCGTACTCCACACTTTCCTCTTTCACGGTTTGGGCAACCTACAAAGCCACGGCAATGTGTTTTTTCAACCACGTTGTCACTAGCTACGATTTTCATCACTTTTTTAGCCATTTTTACCTCCTCCATACTAGTTGTCTTTGTGTGATTTTTCAAGTTACAAGCTTAAGTTCAACGTCCCTCTTGCTTGTATAGTAAGATGTATATGCTTGGTTGGATCTTCTTTAGAATGGCACCTTTTAATACTGGCCAACAATCTTCAGAGAGCCAGCATAGGGTGAGGTGGTCATTGCTTCGATACAAAATTCTAGTGCACATATCGATGGCCCTTTTGACGTCTGCTCGCGCCATGTTAACGTACCAGTAAGGGCTTCCCTTTGAGTAGAAAAGCATGTAAACTTCTTCTCCTTTGATATTTAATTGAATAATCCAGTAGCATTGCAAAAACTTCTTTGTGGTAGTTTTTTCGTGTTGAACTGGATATGCTCCATGATAAAATTTCGCGACGTCACTTACCTGTTTTTGGTCGAGCCGATAAAGTGTGCCCTTCAACCCATTAGAGAGGGTGAATTTGAAACCTTCCTTCTTTTTAATTGCAGAATCGATCTCGGCTATTATTTTAGAGGGATCAAAATTTTGACGCGACATATTATTCACCTTCTCTTTTTTGGGGGTTAAAATGTTGTTTTATTGGCCATCAGTCTTCGGGTTACGGCTACGAACAAGCAAAGGTTTGCGAGTATCCTGTCTTTCGTTACCGATTAGTAGGCAAAAAGGCTCCCGTGCTTTAGCTGGGAGATGAATTGCCTTAAATAGCCCGTGTGACATATGTATGGCATGTACTGCAAAAAGCAAGTCGCGATCAGGGCGACTCTGGCCGAAACCAGAAGGCGAAGAAAGGATCAGACGGCAAAATCGTACACGCTGAAACTGGACAAAAGCCACTTGGGCGCAAAGCAACAAATCCTCAAGAGACTGTTTTTAGAAGCAAAATGGTTCTCAAACTACGCTCTGGAAAAACAGTTTAAACTGGACTACAAGGCCAAGACGGTGAGAGTGAAAGCAGGAGACCACTTTGAGGGGCGGGAGATAAGCTTACCCTCGCAGGTCAGGCAAGAACTTCTGGATCGGATGAGAGATTATATCAAATCACTCCACGCGAAGAAGGTTAAAGGGTATCGAGTGGGAAGACTCAAGTTCAAGAAGGCAGTCAACTCGATTCCCCTTAAACAGTATGGAGTCACCTACCTAATTTCGGGAAGTCGTGTGCATGTACAGGGCGTGGGTTGGCTACGGGTGAACGGGACCGAACAGATTCCGCCCGATGCCGAGCTGGCAAGCGCCACGCTCGTTAGGAGGCACGGCGACTAGTCGCGTGGATATGTGCCGTACGCGTCTTTGAGTACGCTAATGAAGAAGCGGTTGCCCCTACAGTAGGGACATTTGAGGTGTGGCTTTTGTTTGATTTTGAGATCTTTAATTAACTGCTCGGGAATGTGAAACACTAGAAAGTCAGCAAAATTTTTGAAGCGGTGTCCACAGTCGCAACACACAATTTCAAGCTCAAGTTCGTTTTCTTGCATTATAATTCCCCCCTTTGATTCTTTAAACTTCAGCAAGTTTCCAATGTGGCTTTTCTTTTAGCCCGATTACGGCATCGCCAAGGTAAAGTTTGCCTTCCGCATTATTGTATATGCCGTCTCCGCTGTAGTGCCACATCATAGTTACATTGTTTCCTGCGACGGTTTTGTTTGCAGGACCGCATCTATAATTTAAAAAATCTATGGCTTTTGCATCTTCCGGATCTGTCAGAAGAGCAACAACTCCACCCGTTGCCCCGACTGGCAAGGTGACTGAAATGTCTAGTGTCTGCATATCTTCGAATAGGCTAATACTTTCTGGAGTCATCGTTCGCATCACGTTTTCTATTGGGTCAGTATACCCTGAAGTGTCCACATTGAATTGGACTTTGTTGCCTTCAACCCACACTTCCACATCTTCTTCTGACCAATCCACATCATATTTATTGCTTTTGTCCGCTTCAATTTCCTTAAGAAGCCTTTTTATCGCCTTAAAGGTTTTGTTTGCTTCTTCCGCGGTCTTGTAAATGGCAACTATAGAATAGTTCGACGAGCGGCTACTTGGCCTAAATTGAATCACGAATTTCTGCGAAACTGCTCTGCTTCCTGTGTCGGTTAACACCATACATTCCACCTCTCCAAATCGCGAATTTCGATGCCAAATAAAATGCACTCGTCTTCTTCATAGACACTTTCTCCTTCGTAATGCCACACGAATTCTTGCTGTTTTGTTTGTGGATCAAGCCGCATTTTTGGTTTGCCGCACTCTTTGTTTAGCTCCCTTATTAAGGTTACGTCTTCGGGTGACAGTATTAATGCAAGTGCATCAGACACTTTTTTTAGCTGTAATTTCTTGTCAATATGTAACGTCACAGTTAATTCTTGATAATCTTCGCAAGTTGAAACATTTTTTATAGAGGGATCACTATACATTAAAGTCTCAACTTCATCCAGTTTGCCGTTGGTTTCAGTGTTGAAGTAGACTCTCTTGCCACGGCGAAATACGCTCGCATTGCTTCCATCCCAATCGAAATCTTGACCTATTACGCCATTATCGACTTGCTTGACGAATGTGCGAAGCTTTTTTTCAAAATTCTTTGCTTCTTTTGCACTTTTGAACGTGCCAATAACCGTCAAGTCGGTCGAGTGACTGCTTGGCCTAAACTTCAACATCATACCAATCCCTCCGCATTTTATGTAACAACTTTCAAAAAAACTTGGGAAGGTTATTCAAAATTTCAATCGGTTCATTAGAAAGTTATTGTCCTTTTGCCAGTCAACTACTTGCGCTTTTCTCACCAGGATAAGCCCCGTCCTTCAGGGTGGGGTAGTTGACTTTCCTTACACATAGGATTGAAAATTGTCTGGGGAAGAAACCGCACATAATTCATTTTTCTTTTGCATCACGTTTTTTCTGTCTTTCTTTACGGAGCCACTCTTCGAATCCTTCGTACACTTCGCCCGACAGCAAGGCACTGATTTCGTCTTCCTCCAGTGCCCTAGCGACTTCAGCTTGAACTTCGCGTCTGCAACGTTCATGTTCAAGCTTGATCTTCAGCTTTGCAGTTTTTTCAGCTTCTTTTCTCGCGCTTTCGGTTTCGTCTTCTCCTATCATTTTGAATTTGATGTATGAACCCCAGTTTGAAAACCACGCTCTGATTTTCCAGTACGTTTCTTTTAGAGTCATCCTTATCACCCCTCCTATAATGCTACTTCTTTGAAATTTATACTGAAGAACCGTTTCAAGATTCCTGGACTCAAATGCACCAATGCGCCGTGACCATCTGGAATTAAATGAAAATGACCGTCTACCAAATCTAGGTTGTCAATTACTTTGTACTGTTTCCCTTTGGTAACGTGTCCTTCTCTAAGTGTTGGAAACGGTTTTCGCTGCTTGCAAACGTACGTAAAACCCGTTTTAACCGCAGTCAGTACGTCTCCAACCTGCGGGTATCCTGTTGCAGCACGCTTCTTTTGAAGCGCTAGGATCTCTCTTTGTCTCTCTGGTGACACAGATATGCTAAACATTATCAAACCCTTCTTCATCGGTTTATTCCCTCCTTAAACAAGTTTTAGCCCGTCCGTGAATTTCTTCATAAATGGCGTCTGCTTGAAGCCTATGCAAGTCAATGTTCCTGCAGGAACCTCGTTCAAGCCGGCATCGCAAATGTATTTGACGCTGGGGTATTTGAACAGTTTCATGATTGTTTCGTGGTCCGCTTTCAGAACGATTGCTCTGCCCAATTCTTTATATTCGTCTGCCAACTCCATCGCAACGTGGCTTACTTGAGCAGCGATTTTGCCTTTGCTTAAACCGAGGCTATCATCTATTAGGTAAACATAGGTTACGTTTAAGTTAACTGGTCTCATCAGGTTCACCTCAGTCTTTTTATCGTGTATTTCGCAACCGCGGTTCTGACGATGTCGAGTTGTATTTCGAACTTCTTTGGGTCAACTACTTTTATTTGAAACTCCACGTTTTTCAGCTGTTCAATGTATTCTGGTTTGATTTCGACTTCGGGCATAGCAAACGGGCTGTTGTGGACCACGCCGTTTCTAGTCAGCATTGGCATTCTTTTTATGTTGAAAAATTTTCGCAGAAAAGCTTCCTTGTTTACTATCTTATAGTCTTCAAGGTGTGAAAGTTTCGCGATGTCTACTGCGACGAAGTTGCCTGGCACAAAGACTGTTACCGCGCTCCAGAACTTGGCGCCTGCTTTAAATTTGTTTACCATACAATTCACCTCGTGTTTGGTTTATTCAATAAGGATTAGGTGTGTTTCTTTGCCTAGTTGTTTTGCTTCTTTTAGGGCAAGACAGCCGTTGTTTGTTGGATGGCCACTTTCCACACAGTGGTCGCAGAACCATTCCAAGACCTTGAACTGGTCGCCGTGGAGGAAGGGAACTTTGCGTTTTGGAACAAAGCAATACAGCACATTGCAGGTTTCTGCTATTCGTTTACAGGTTGTTTTGTAGCCAGTTAAAGTTGTTCTTTGACCGAAAAACTTTTGTGTAATATGACAGGGACACGTGCATTTTCCCAACGTTTTTTCTAGGTTTAGGACGGGATCGTGATGAGCTTTACAACCCAAGCAACAGTTCACATCTTCAGCTTGTTGAAGGTTTGCTTCGTGTACTCTTTTTATGATTCCCAAGTCATCTGCTATTTCTTCAGCCATTTTTCCTATAACATCGTGGGCGGAAACGAGGGCTAGGTTGGAATGCACGAGATCGGTAAGCGTGTCTTTGGCCACTTTCTTCTCTGCATGTGTGTTAAACGCTTTCTCTATTTCGATTCGAACTTTTCGCTGTTGCTCTTCAGTCCACTCTTCCGCGCCAACAATGCCAATATTAAGCTTTTGTAACATTACTTTTCCTCCTTACATCCTTTTTGTTTTTTCGTCAGCTAGAAGTTTTTGCAAGGCAAGGAAGCTGCGGACGGCTTCGATCGTCACGTTTCTCACGAGTTTTCGCACAGCCTTAAGCGTTGTTCCTGCAAATAGGCTTTGGTTTTCGTCTACTTCTTCAATGATTGTCTGAAGACATCTTGACATTTGGAAAGTTATTGTCATGGTGGCGTAGTAAGGAAGATAAGGAGAAGCGTCTGTCAGTAGTCTTTCCGTGGTGTACTTGTTTATTAGCGCTAAAATGATCCGTTGGGATGGGGCTGATATGAACCGGTGATCGAACATGTAAGTGGGCTCGTTGCGTTTGTTTCTTGGTGGGTGGAATCTTACGCAGATGTTCTGTTCACTTTGAAATATAGTTGCCATCATTAAGATCCCTTCAATGAAGCCTACAAGCTTTAGCTGTGGGCTCCTGACTTTCTTGTCTTATCCTTTTTTGCGTGTTTTTGTTGCGGATCATATTTCTGCTTCCCCCTCAAAGTATTCTGGATAGGTTCCTTGTGCCACAAATTTTTTGATGACGCAAACAACCATCTCCTCATGTGAATGGTCACCAGCATATTTTCCGCAGAATGGGCAGATGTCGAGATATTTTCTTGGTGCTTGCAGTTTCTTTAAGAGTTCGGCACGCGACTCGGTTATTTTAACTTGCATTTTGTTCGCCTCGTTTTATGGGTATACCAAACTTGCTAAGGGTGGATCAACATTATGCTTGATCGCGCCAAGTATTGGTTGAAGATTCACTTTTTCGGTTGAGATTAATTGTTCTTCGTGAAACACCATTTTGCACAACTCAAACACGTCTTCAAACTGCATCGCTAAGGCACTTTTTATTATTGAATTTAACCACCAGCCGTTGGCAAGGACTTGAAATGAGGTTGAAGGAAAATTGAACGTTAGAACATAGAAATTTCGGTACTTGTTGAAAAGTATGGCCCTTAGGTCGCCACGTAGTTTCGTGTCAACATCGCTGGATTGCATGTTCATCCAGTTGTTTCTTATTTTTTTGTTGATTTGTGCCAATTGATGGTTGCAGTTTTGCCTGATGCCCTCAAATTTTTTGCAGTCCAAACGTGAGATTGACATGGTCACTCCGCTTTCCAGTTTTAGCGTGTAGCCTCTTTTGAGCAACTGACACCGCAGAGTGATCGCGGCATATTTCGCTTTTCGTTTGAAGTGAGTTATTTGAATTCTAATTTTTTTGAGGTTTGGCATTCCATCACCACCTAGTAGATTAGTGGGGCTAAGTTTATGCTGGTTTTGCTAGTTATTGCGAAGAGTATCTGTTTTGCTGCAACACTGTCTATTGAAAAAACACATCCATTGAACACGATGTAATATACAGTTTGAATCACGTCCTGGAAAGACCTTGAGAAGAGATCTGGCAATAGGGAGGAAGCAACCATTGGACAATAAAGGTAGACTTGACCTTCTGCGGTGAGAATTTCAACTATTGACCCAAAGTGACCGTAGCAGTTCGGCAGCGAGACGAACAAGTCGCGATCTAGCATGATGAGTGGTTGGGCACGCAAATGACGATCAATCAGATCTACAATCGGTGCGATTTGTCTGTTGTTCTGGTTGTAGATCCGAATTTTTCCCTGTGTGCTGTTTGTTAAGTACCCACTTTTGTGTTTGGCTTTGAAGTTGACCCAACTTCTAATGAAATATTCATGAATTTTCATCTGATCCCTCCTAAGGAGACCCTACCATTTAGGGTGGGGTAGTTGACGTTCTCAAGTCTTTAAGTTACCGCTTAGTAACGCGTGTATTTTAGGGTTTGATTTGGTCTTCAAAGCATCCAGAAGCAATTCATATGCGTCGCTTGGGAGTGAATGGGCAACGTCGCCATAAACGACGGATCTGACTCCCATAAACCACTCTTCAGTGTACATTATGCTTTTTATCTAAAATCGGCCAGAAGACCCTTGCCTTTAGGCGTGGGATGAATGGCAAAGCTTAAATATCTTCCACGACAACTGTTTAGTGATGACTGCTCGTCCTATTGTGGACGGGCTATGCCCATGGACGGTGGGTGAACACGCCTGTAGAGCAGAAGCCTCTACCCTCTTTACGGGGGCAAGTTTCTGCAGTGAAGCGGGAAGCCCCAGCCTTAAGGCTGGGGAGGACGTCACTAAGAATGAGGGGTGGACTATTGCGTATGGGATTAAATGGATTTGCTTTGCTCCAATGTTGACGGTTATTATCAATTCAGGTTTGCTTTCAGTTTGGCTCGCAAATGTCGCTGTTGGATCGCTTAGCACTCTCTCACAGAGGTTAAGTATCCTTACTGCTTCGGGATTTTTGGCTTGTCTAATAGTTGCAGTTAGCCCGTTCCATATTTTAAACGTGTAGCCATCCCAAGCGGCAAAGGGGTTGTCTGGGTTCAAAATTGATGCGAAGAAGGAGGTAAACTGTTTCACATTGAGGCGTAGTCTCTCTGTAAAAGGCGGAACGGCGTAGGCAAAGAATTTTTCTTCAAACTGCGAACTTGCGTGAGGAAGGATTATTTGGCTGTCTATGCTAAGCTTTTCGCACCGTGCACATTTTTTGATGGCTATTATCTGTACGACTTCCGCGTTACGGTTTCGCCAGATTCTTTGTCCGTTTCTCCAATCGTGTTTTTTAGCAAGCTTGCAGATGAGGGCAATCTTGATTTTTTTGATTTGAAATTTCATTTTTAGCATTGTTTCTCCTCCAAACTGTTCCTTTACCCTTCGCAAAGGGCTAAAATTCGTGGGTCTATACCCTGCTTAACCGCATCTAGCAATAGTTGGGCTCTTCTGCACTCTAAAACGTAAGCCGCGCCGCCGTAAACCACAGACGTGTCGTATCTAAAACGGATGAAATATTCAATCCAATTGTTAAGCTCAGTGTTTTTCAACAGATTCTTTTTCGTCATTGTCTGTGGCTTGACTGTGACAACGAATATTTGTTCAGTACCAATGTTAAACTCGAGTGCAAGATGTCTTTTCCACTCATCTCTAAGTAACGAACGCATTGGGGGGCCTTTTGGAAAATTACACGCTTTTGCAATGTTTCTCACACGAGAGTTATCGAGCCGGTACAATTTTACTCTCATGCCTCGGGGCGTTTCAACGTTAATTCCTTTTCCATGCACCAAGTTCAACCAAAATTTCAATCGGGTCAACGCATTATTCATCATTTTCTCGCACCTCTCCTTTGTTGGTTGCTCAACTTTTGATGTTTTCAACCGCTAATGGGGCATTCAAAAGCTTTCGGATGGTCAACCATTGCACTATTGTTTTAGGTCCCTTCTTCTTAAGGGTTTGCAGTTCTTCTAGCGACAGGTCAACGTCTTCAACCAGTTTTATAACGTCGCAAACGACTTGCGGAACCTTCACGAACGTTGCTGGTCTAACCGGGTTTCCAACCCATTGATTATACTCGCGGTGCGTCACCTTTCGTGTTTTTGTACTATTTAGAAGAGTGAGTACCAGTTCTCTTGCACAGTTGTTCTGAATTCTATAAACTCGCCTGTTTCTGATCTCGCTGAACCTTCCGAACCAAGCATCGAGTTCTCCTTGAAATGAAATATTCTCTGTTGCTACAGTCTGAAATGCCTCGCCCGCTCGAATATGCCTTTGCTTACGCAATTCAGTCACCTCCTTTTTCTACTTGAAATCCCAAGGATAAATTCGATTTCTTTGACTATTTCTACACGGTCTGTTGCCCAAGAAGGCCGAGATTCCAAAACACGTTTGCCATACTCGTTTTTAATAAAGAAGTTTCTGAATGCGGCTATGGTTGGGTAAACTGAAATCCAACCTGCTTTATTCCAGTGGGCTATGCTTCCGCAAGCGTTTGACAGAAACTCGTAGGTGTAATTTGTCATCAACGACATTTTTTTGTGGCGCACCATCATTCTGATGTTCCGAAGAATTTTTTCTTTGTTGTAAACACTGTTTCCGTTCAGTAGAACATCAGCAGTCACCAGTTTTTGTTCCATCATTTTTTGTATAATAATACGGGCTTCCCCTTCTCTAGTGGGATCTATACCTAAACAGGCTGCAATTTCATCTTTCAAGTAGGGTAGGCTCTGTTGAACCTCTTTTTTTGTTCCGAACAACACGAGATAACGGTTGACTTCAAAGCGCATAGTTTCACCTCCAATTTCAAGCGGAATCATTTACTATTCGGCGAAGTGGAGATAACGCATAACAGTAGGGGGTTTTGGTTTGCAAAGGAGGGCAGCAACGTTTGGAGAGGCTTTATTTTTTACGCTTGCTTTCAATAGGGTAAGGTGTTCGCTCTCCGCAAAAATTTGGGTTTGAACCTCTCCGTTAACGATTGTTGCTGCACAGAAGTCAAAAGCGGTTTCGGGGTGCTGCGAGCTAAGTCGTTTTCTCATGTGTGGAAAGTTCAGGCCGAAGCAAACAGCATAGACGGGTTGAGGTAAATGGAAAGCTACAACGTATAGGGAATTGGCTTGCATTACCTCTTTACCTAGAAGTGCCTTCAACTTTTTCAGTAGAGGCTTCTTGTACTTGTATAGAAACTCGTTGTCCGCACCATCGAGTGAAGTTATTGTTGCTGTAAGGCCGTTTTTCAGGAGGATTTTGCGTTTCCTAACTTTTTTGTTGGGGGTGATAACAAGTTCCTCCCGTCGTTATCTGGTCGATCAGTTTCAAAATGTTTAACCAGTCTTTAGCTATGTGTACTTTTCCGTTGGCAATCAAGTCAGCAATTTCAGTTGTGTCTGTGTTCCACGGTTGTTCTAGTAGTATACCGATTCCGCAGTTGCTCGCAAAAGCGTTGATGTTTGGAACGTAATCATCAATCAAGATGTCCGCTTTAAGGTGTTCTTTTCCTTCCTTACGAGTGTTAATGTACTGGTGGAACTGGAAGTTTGTATTTAGCCAGTCGATCGTGTCTTCTTCCGCCTCAGGAATTCTTGAAGTCGCGATTATTATGTAGTGCCCCTTTTTGAATAGTAAATTCATTACGCGTTTTGCGTTTTTGATAAAGGGCATTTTCATTACGACTGAGCGTTCTCGAAGAGTTCTTTCTATTTCTAGGTTTATTTGGGTGTCGCCAACCTTCTTGTTCCATGTAGTTATGTCACTGTGTTTTATGTGAAGGTGGCATCTTTTGTTGATCTGTTTTATGGCTGCATAACATTGGTCACACAAGGTGCCATCAATGTCCACGGCGATTCTTATGGTACGGTTTTGTCGCATTTTCATCACCTTTTTTGATCAGGTAATCACAACAATTTCACAATGTTTGGGTTTAACCCGCGCCTTACTGCTTCAAAAATTATGAAGCTTTCATTAGAAAAAGCAGGGTATATTCGCCCTTCAAACATAATTGCGTTAGCCAAAGGCAACACAGGATGGAGGACAGAATGGTTATTTAGAACGAAATTCAGCCAGGAGAACGATGCAGTTGATCGGTAAATGGCAAACACGCTTATGCCTGCAAGTTTGAAAACTAAGACGTGCCTTGGCTTATCTCCGCGAAAACATTTTTTTCCCTCTGGGCTGCTACAGGCTTCTGCAACAAGTTTCATTCGCGGGTTTTCTATGCGATAGATTACGCCCTTGTGATGTTTCAACTTGTAGCCTCCACGCATTAGAGATGACCTAGCGCGAAGAGCAAACAACCTAGCCCGAAGCTTTGATGTTGCTCTCTTTATTCGGTAACCGCAATAGGTTAATCGACAACGAAGTACGTCTAACCTATTATTTTGTTCATACATTTTTTTCTCTCCTACTCCTTTTCGATTAAAGCGGCGATTTCTGGGCGCAGGTTGTTTTCCGCTGCTTTGACGATGGATTCGCCTGAGTGACTGCCAAGTCGGTGCTTGTTTCCTTCGTATATCGCATGTGACACGTTCCACGTTGGGATGTGCCCTTCCTCCAAAGTTTCAAGGGCTGAGGATATGCCTTGACTGCAACCTACAAAGACGACTTCAGTATCGCTTGTTGGAATTTTTAGCTGTATGTCGTCTTGGATTCGCACTGCGTGTCCTTTGCGTTCTCCAAACTTGAATGTGGCTTCTCCTTTTCGAAGTTCAGCCAAAAACTTTGCAGTCCGACTACGCCGTTTGTGTTCTCGGGCGGAATAGGTCATTGTCCAGTTCAACGTTTTCCCCAAGTCCGCATCAGTGAACATGTTGACTTGAAATGTGGTTTTTTCTGATTTGTTCAATGTTTTATATCGAGAAGCTACTTTCCTGGCTTCGTTTGGGTGTTTAGTGATCCACTTCAAGAGCTCGAGAGTTTTTGAAAAGAAGGTTTGGGCATAAATCTCGCCAAAGACTTCCGTAACTTCTTCAGGTATGTCAAACTGCATTATGTTTCCTCCTTTTAAACTGGTGATCTTGTCAATAGCGGGGTTAAAACGATAACTTTATATACTTTACACAGCCTTGTTTTATTGTCATTAACATTAACTCCTGATGCCCCGTTTCGGCGCCGATGGAAGGATGCCGAACGAGGATAAAAAAGGGACTAATGTCTTTGACAAAGCGGGTAACCCCCCACACCGCTACTACCTCGGCACTGCCAGGGTTGAGATTGCTCGGCGGTGGATGTCCAGAAAATGAGTCTGGAGCTAGAGGGCATAGAGTTAACCCTCCCCTTGTGAAGGGGTCAAACTAGGTAGTGTTAACAAAGTTGACGTTATTTAGAAACTCCAAACATTAGTACGGCTAGTGAGGGCTGAACCTTGCGTTCAACCCCAGTTATTAATGCGCCCCCAACAGGGTCGTCCCAATCATATTGTTTCCCGTCATAAACTACTGAAACCACAAGGTATAACGCTAATGTTAGATTATTTTGTAGGCGATATATTATTTCTGTTGCGGAAACTTTGGTTCCGAAGAGGAGGTAAATCCGCTCTTGACCGATCTGGATTTCGGCGACTCGGTAGTGATCAAACATGCCTTTGGTTATGCCTGCGTAAGTGTTTAGGCATGCGGCTCTGACATGTTTCATTTTTGGGCTTATAAGACGGTACAATGTCGCGGGCAGATCGTTTGCAAGACCACAGTTGATGCCGTTCATAAGCGCTTCATTCGTGACGTACGGACTCTCTGAGGTCCAATGATCTTGGTTAAAATCTTCTGTTTCGGTCTCGTGCTTCATTTTTTTACCCCCATTTGAGGTTGGTTTGATTGGTGTTTATTGGATTACTAGGCAAAATTCTGGTTTGACGCGTCCAACAATCTGGGCGATCTCTCGTAATATTTTAGGGTCACATACTGGAACTAGGTTTTTAGGTGGTTTGCCTTTTTCTACGCTTCTGAACACTGCTTCTTTTCGGATTGAGACAGTTTTGTATTCAAGTTTGTAAACGTGACCTTCTCGTGTTATGTAGTAGATTTCTTCAGGCCAACTGTATCTAACAAGAAAGCCTGCGTCGAAAGCGATGATTCCATTTATCTGAAGGTTGCTGATTGTCTCATCGCGTTTTTTCCGGTAGTTGGCTCTGCGCTCGATTTCGGTGAGAATTGTGTAGGCTTCTTTTTTGTTGGTCCAAAACGCGTCAATGGCTTTTTCTCGAAGTGTTTGCTTAACATATTCTGCGGTGAGTTGCAGGCGAACTAGGAAGTGGAAAAACTCGTCTGCGCAACTTTCTATTTTCAGGAATTTTTCGGCATCCAAGTGGTAATCGCGGTAGTGAACGTTGGTATAGATGTTTACTGGAAGGTCTAGATTGTTTGTAGGGAAATCCGCGTAAAATGTGAAAGCTTCCTCTCCGTCTGTTAGTTCTAGCCGCATTGTTACAGGTTCAAGTCTACTGTTCACGCCGAAGCAGAACTGAACTTTTCCTTTGGGTTTTGAGGTTTTGAATTTCTTTGCCTGCTCAAGTGCCATGTCAATCCCGTCGGAGCAAGCTAAATCCATTAGAAATTTTTTAGCATCCTCTCTTTGTGTAAGCGTGTTGATAAAGTTGTACAGGTTCCACGCTTCAGCACTAGTTTCCTTTTTCAATAGTAGAGTTAGAAACTCGCGTGGAATTGATGTCTCTTCAATAAACGCAATTTGGACTGGAACTCTAATTCGTCCATTTGATAATGTGTTACCGTCATAGCTGAAACTGTGTTTGGCTGGGCTTTTATTAGTCAAGTTGAATCCCTCTTTTTTATTGTTCTTCTTTGTCTAATAATGCGTAAAGGTAAGGACTAATGTTTTTTGTTATGGCTTCAAGTATTTTTTGGTTTATCTGACCAGATGTTCCTAGGAAGGTTTGGTTATCTATGATTATCTTGTATAAACGGTAGGTTGGAACACAATTTGTTTGCAAGCTTTCCATGGCGTGCTTCAGTTTCAAGCTGAGGTAAACTATTGTGACTTTGATTCCCTGCACCGTGAACTCTAAATCGTAGGATCGTTTGTCTTTGCGTATCACACATTTCACTCCGTTTGGCATAGTGAAAGGATAACCCTCTTGTGCTCTTGCAACAATTTTTGAGATTAGGCTACGATCCTTTCGGTTTTGCTCTTGGAAGTTTTTTGCTGCTTTCAGCGCTTGTTCAGGGGTGTATTTGTATCGGAGTAGGTAAAAACAGAACTCTCTTTTGGCAACTGTGTTGAGCTGTTTAAAGCCGTCAACAACTTCTTTTGCCTGTTTGTTCTGTGAAGCCCACTGTAGCAGGTCAACGACGGTTTCGGTTGAGGTTTCGCCGGAAAGACCTTTAATGAACTCTAAAAAGTCGTCTGATATTTCAAACTTCATTTTTTCCTCTCCCGGTTGTTTAAAGGTATTCCACTTTCCAGTTTGGATGCCCATCAAGGTCTAATTCACAGTTGGGAATCGTTATTTCGTTGTAGTCAAATATTCCGTTGCCGCGATACTCCCAGATTAAGCTTTGTTGTTCACCGTCAACTTCGACCTCTGGTTTTCCTACCTCTTTTTTGAGCCACTTAATTACTTGCAGCTCTTGTTTATCCAGCACCAGCTCAGCACTTTTCATAGTTAGTTTTAGTGGAATTTTGACTGTGACTCTTACTTCTTGAAAGCCCTCGTACTCTTTAAGTTTAGCAGGTTTGAACTTTTTCATCACTGCTTCCACATCTTCTGGGCTTCCTCCCGAGTAAACTGAAAAGATCACTTGTCCCGCTTTTAAGGAGACCTCAGCGCTTTCTGGGCTCCAATCCGTGTTGTAATCGTCAGGGTTGGTGTTCATATCTTCAAGCAGTCTTTCTACTCCGGAAAACGCTCCCTTCGCGGCAGCCTTGGTTTTGTAAGTGGCTATTAACGTGTAGTCTTCCGAGTGGCTGCTTGGACGAAACTTCATTTTCAATTGCTCCCCTTCGATTTTGTGGTTTCGCCGCGTGGATATGTGCCGTACGCGTCTTTGAGTACGCTAATGAAGAAGCGGTTGCCCCTACAGTAGGGACATTTAAGGTGTGGCTGCTGCTTAAGTTTAAGGTCTCTTATAAGTTGTTCTGGAATGTGAAAAACCAAAAGATCAGAGAACCTTTTGAATCGGCGTCCACAGTCACAGCAGACAATTTCAAGTTCTAGTTCATCTTCTTGCATTAAAATTCCCCCATCAAAACAGACCACGCACTTTAACTGCTCTTGTTAGAGGAGTGCGTTTACCCCTAATGTAAAGTACACCAAAAGGTTCCAATTTAACTTTAACTCTGTACTTGGCGTAGACATATTTTTCTCCTTCGTATCGGTAGATAAGCTTTTTCGATTGTCGAGTCAGTTTTTCCTCAGGTTTTCCCAGCCATCTCGTGAGTTTCACAATTATTTCTGCTGTCTCTCGGTCTACGATGAGGGGCACCACACTCAACGGCATCTCAATAGGCAAGGTAACTTCGATTATAAGCTCTTGGTACATATCGTATTGTTCCACGTCCTCTGCATTATACTTATCGAAAATTTCGTCTACCTGTTCGATTGTGCCGTATTCCGCATCACTGCAAGAGACTCCCACTCTACAGTCTAATCGTCTTGCACCGTAACGTTTCAAACGTTTTGCTACTTCTTTAGCTCGTTTTTCATTTGGAAACGTTGCGATGATGGTTCCGTCCTCGCTATGGCTGCTTGGGCGAAATTTAATTTCAATCATGTTTTTTCCTCCAAGTTTTGTTATTTGTCCCATTTCACAGTGGAAGTTTCAACGTGTTTGTTAGCCCACGGGGTTTACAGAGGTTTAATAGCCAGTATTTAACAAGTTTGGTGAAGCTCAATTCTTTTCCCGCAATGAGGACAATTCATTCGGTTTGTCTCTCCCCAATCTGGAAAAGAAACCGTTTCCCAATTGCATCTCGGATCTGCAGTATCTTCAGTGGTAACTTTTTCTTGCAGTAGGGACAGGCAAATGGTTCTGTGCTCGTTCCATCAATCGTAATTTTCTTTATCTCTTCTTCATTGTTGGGCATACGCACACCTCTGGCTCGGTTTTTGTTTTTATGAATGCTTATGAGTTACTGGAAGAAAGTGGGGTCAGAAACATAAGTGTATTTTTTAAAGCGGTAAAGGTTCAACTCGTCTATGTACTTCGCAAGAATCTCGTCTGTAATTTTGTCTTCATCGACAACGATGCTCCAGCCGTCTCGGGCATGGAAAATGTGTGCACTTTTTTGTGTTCCAAGCTTCGCCCAGCCGGGATCGCGTTCGTGTTTGGTTCTTGTTACCGCAGTTACAACGAACGTCATATTTTTCTCCAATATATCACACCAATCAGACGGCAATTCCGTGATGGAAGATACTGGTGTTTTTTTGTCCATCTTTTTTCACCTCCATTCTCGCAAAAGATTGAACTGTTCAAGTTCGCCTATTCAAACTCGTAGCAATCCCACGATTCATTGTTTGTGGTTTTTCAACGAAGTTTGAACAATTTTTTGTGGGTATGATCTAAAAAAATTACCGAGGGGGCGAGGAACAATTCGCGTTTCAATCAACATATTTCGTCTTTTTCTTCAATTATTTGGCTTCGAAATTTTGAATTACTTGTCGTCTGAGGCCCCTTAAACGGGGCAAAACTCCTAGTGGCGTTTGATTTCTCTTTGTTTTTTTATGTTAATTGCTTTCCTTGGCGGCTTTAGCTTTCTGCTCTAGTTCCTCAAACAATTTCTTGTGTTTGGGGCACAGAAGCTTTTTCAATGCTTCGCCACTTGATGAATCTGACAGGAGGGCCCGCACTTCTTCCGAACTGCCTTTGCCACAATGTTTGCATTTTTCCACTTCGGTGTACAACTTGTTGAACAGCTCCATAACCTTGTTGAGATCAAACATTGCCTTAAGCATTTCACCAAATTCATCTGCCATTCGTTTCACCGCCCCCCTTATTTTCCCAGTATTCCGTTGGTGTATTCTCCAATCATCGATTTTACCTGTGCGCCTAAGAACTTGTGGTAGCTTTCAACGAATTTTATGACCAGAGGAGAAGTTCGATTGTTGATGAACCACTTTTTCACGTCTATGTCTTCGAAGAACGCAGTGTACTCAGATGCGAGTTTCTCTGCTTCGGCTGTCGTCTTAACCTCGACCATGTTAGCAATGAATTTCTCAATTTTAGACGTTATCACTTTGGCCGCGGTCTCGTTGCCGTCTTCCCTAAGTTCCGTTGCCCATTCGTTGTATTGTTTCCAAAACTTTCTCTTTTCGGCTACTGCCTTCAATTTATTGACTGTTCTCTCCACTGCATTTTTGAATTTCTCAGTGTCCCACTCGCATTTTTCATATGCTTTGTCAAATTGCCATTTATCATCAATTTTTTGTATTTCTATCATGTCATTACCACTTCCATCTTTATGTTTGTCGTAACAACTCATTTTAACCTAGTCTTTCCCTTCCACGCCCCATCGTTCAACGTCTTCTTTTATCCACGGTGCAAGGTCGTTTGGGTTGAGCAGGTACGTCTTCGCATTGGCGATCACCTTTAGACACTCCTCATCAGTTGCTTGAGGGTTAATTGTCCTTATTTTTGAGTTCAACTCTTGATCGATTGTTTGGGAATTCGCCCTTAGTGTTGTTACCACAGTTACAATGCTCCGGATGAAGGCAACTTTCTTATCCAAGTAGTAACCGCCAACTCCAGCTACTACGCCGACGAGGAAAACGCCGACTCCCTCAATTAGAACGCCAGATGCGTTTTGGCTTATTCCATATATGCAAAGTCCTCCACCGATAACCATAGAAAACGCGACGATGACTGGCCATAGACCAAACGCTGCTTTATACACGCTACTCATGTTGATTCGCCTCCATTATAGTTTAACCCGTTAATTTTAAGGTGTGATCACGGGGACCAAACTGAGTTCGATCGTTCCGACGAGCTGCGCAACTTTTATCAGTGTTTCGACGTTTGTTACCTTCTTTTTGTCAACGTGCACGGGCTGATCCTTCACGATTGCATTGTACACAGCGGTTTTGATTTTTTTCTCGTTAGTCCAGTCTGCCTCTAGGTCGTGGATGCCTGCCAGCTCGTGGACGCTGCCAAATTCTGAGACGAAGAATATTTCCAAAAGATTAAGTCGAACTAGATAACCATCGACTATTCGAACGCAACTGTTTGTTTTAAGTTCGTTGTGAAACACGCCGTTAATAAAGCCTCTTTCAAAACAATTTGCGATCGAAACAAGCACGCGAAGACTGGCCGAAAGTGTAGCAAGACCGAGACCAAAATAAAAACTTGTAGGAGTACATAGATTAGCATGGTCGGGATCAATTTTGTCTGCTAGCGCCAGCAAAGCCCCAAGGATTATGCTTCCAACCAGAATAATGTTGAGCTGATCGAAGATGCTTGCTCTTATGAATTGCCTTGTGACCATGCGAAAACATCGTTTTTTGCGGATCATTTTTAGGGTCTCCTCCTTCGTTCAGAGTTGAAAATGCGATTTGCTATTGCTTCGGCTTTTCTTGCACCATGGTTTTTGAGACCGCCAGCGTAGACTGCAAGTATTCTCCAGAAGGTGGGTTCCCACGTTTCTTCGTTTGCGAGTAACAGTTGAACATTTGCCGTTTTTATCAGGTTTTCGAAGCCAGGTGCGATTTGTAGCAGGCGCATCGTTGAGTAGAGATCGTAGACGTCTTCAAAGTCCATCGCCCCGTCAGAGTAGGGCGTTTCGATTTTAGTGTGGATCGTCCATCCCTTTTTAGCTTGGGCTAGGCTACTGTTTTTAGCTTAAGCGCATTCGATGAACTCTTCGTTGAAGCATAGATCTCCGACATCGTAGTGCCATGAGCCAATGTCAAAATGTTTTCTGGTTATTTTTCCAGTCGCAGTTTTGGAAGAGTTCAAAAATATTTTTGTCCCAATCAAGTACTTGGACGGGGGAATTCCCATGTCCTTTTCGGCTTTAGGATCGTCCTTGGTCAATGCCAAATGGATGTTTTCCTGAAGGAATTGTTCCAAATCTTTCAGCGATCCTGTTGCCTTGACGGTTAGTTTTCGCCATACTTTCTCTTTGTCTTCTTGACTTTTTGAGGCTCTGCGCAGGGCATTGTTTTTGAATTGAATTGTTATGGTGCCTGGAGATGTCCTGTAGTATATTCCGTCGTCTCTGATGTCGTATTCATATTCTCCCGAGTCTTGGTGGCACGGGTCAAAATACCTTTTTACCAGTTCGGGAGTTATTTTTCCGAATTTTTTCGTCACCGCCAACAAGAGTTTTCCTGTGAAGTCCGGATGGCCTGTGTGGTGCTGTGTAAACCACAATTTTCCGTTTCGATAAATTAACGCGTGGGTAGTCATTTTGTTTTCATCTCCTCCTTTTTACGCTTCCGCGGTTTCTCTAATTCTTCTTGTTCTTTTATCTTATTTTCCCAGAGGCGTTCCTCAGTTTTGCTCAACGTGAAGCCCAGCCCTTCGACGAGTTTCTTTGCTTCTCTCAAATTTGATTCCCTAAGCTTGTGAACCTTCCACTTTCTCCGTTTTATCTTGTAATGTTGAAGCGGTTTTTCAATGTGTACGCCTTTGGGCAACTTTATTTTTTCACCTATTAACCCTGCCGCTTTTAATTCTTTGAAGCCTTGTTGAATAGGCATAATGGCAACGACTGATAGATAGCCTTGTGCAGACACGATAGTCATGGTTTTGTAGTCGATTACTAGTATTCCGTATTCTGATGGAGCTAAATATGAATGCTGGTACATTCTCCAACTGCTGATTAGGGTTTTGCCTCTGCTTTTTTTGGCAGTTTCGGTTTCCCAATGTTTTAATGTTTCCTTCCATATGTCTGCATCGCCGTTCCAAAACTGCGGCGCGTAAATTAACGAAGGCAAAATGTTAGTCCATCGCTCCATTCGATATTCCTTTCCGTCTGGTAATCTAACGGTTAAACCTATTACTCCACCCATTTTTTCACCTCCAAAACATTAAATCGGTCATATTTGTGACCTGCAAAATAACAGACTAATCTTTTTAACTTCATCTGAAAATTCATTTTTTTTCGCCTCTGTTTTTTTATTTATGATTTTGGACTAGGCGGCCTCGAGGAACCCCGCAACCACAAGCATAATCGTTCCAACCGCAAACACGACGAGAGTCCAATCGTGCCACTCATCGTCGTGGGGGTCATCGCTGGACGTGGTCATGTGTAGGCGTTTGAAGAGGGAAAAGCTTATCGCCAAAACGTAGGCGCCAAGCTCCAGAATCGCGAATGGCTGCGAATACAGGTACAACAGGGTGAACATCAGGCTCGCAGTGCTTGCCCCCTTTACTTTCAGTAGGCAGCCAATTAGGAATCCCGTGACGGGCACGTTAGGCGCAAACGTCCACCATATGCACAATGAAAATACGAACAGGTTGTTTAGGACTATAAGCATCGCCACGAATCGGGGGTCGAAACTTATAACGGAAATGTAAAAGCGAGTGTAGCCCGCAAACGGGGCTGCCCATTCGGTCGGCATCAGGTTTAGCGACGCTATCGCCATAACCGTAATCAGGCCGTAAACCCAAAACAGCGCGAACAGGATACAGCCCACGGGTTTATAGTACTGTGCTAATCTTTTTAGTTTCGTTGTAATACGCATTTTTTTTGCCTTCAAAATCTAGAGACCAAGATGGTTCATATACCAAAATGCCACGTCAAATTTTACTGCGAGCTTGTACATGCAATTGCTTAATGCAGCAGTTTCGGTTAGACATTCTTTTGGAACCTTACTTGGATCTGGCCACATGGCGGTGAAAGCTTGCCCTTCATTGTCTTCAAGCTCCATCAATTTTTTCTTTAGATACTTTGGGTTTAGTTCTTCGACTTTGCGGACGAGTTCGTCCCAATGTTTTTCTATTATGTGTTCAGCAAGCCATCGACGGCGCCAACTTCGCCTTCCACGGTCAGTATGCGAACAGAAGGGGCATTGAATTATGCTATTCATTTTACGCCTCCAAGGATAACTCGCTCTTTAGGGCAGGGAGGAATTGGCTTCTGAACGCTACTCGGGTCAATACTTTGAAAGTGTTTCTTTCGGCGTTTTGAGTCAGACGCGCTCCAGTCTTTGGGCTGTGAAGGCTGAAGCTTCCCTTCAGGTTACCCCCGACGTAGCACAAGCCGTACCTAACGTGCCTGACCACTGTACCTTTTTTGAGGCCAAGCGACTGCGTGCCGCCGTACCTTCTCCTCACTCCACGTTTGGGCTGCAGCCTGTGCAGCTGGCGTCGGTGCCACCTGAGCGGCACAATGTAGTATAGGCTTTTTGTCGGTTGTTTTGCACCAGTTTCCGCGGCAGCCAGAACCCACGAGTCCACGCAATGAGACTCAAACGTCTTCGCTGCTTTTTGCCTCGTCTTTTTGAGGTGAAAGCGTCGTCTCAGCTTTTTGGTCTCGTAGCCCTGCTTTGGCACGACGTTTAGCCTCATCTTTTCAAGTTCGCCGTAGGAGTAACGTTTTCCCGTCTCCAAAGGCGAGAAATTAACATTCCATAGTTTCTGCCCTAGCTTCGTCCTTGCCTTAACGTCTTCGACCACGGCGGTTTGGATGGGCAGTATCTTCTGCAGCTGAGCAACTATTCTGAGTTTCGCGTTCCACCTTGCCTTCGTGGACGGGGGCAGGCTTCGTCCGAGGCGGTTGCACCTGCAAGCTCTACATCTCGTCTTTCGGTTTCGTCTATTTCTTCGCATCTCTCGTCTCCGTTTAACAGCGTCTTTTACCCAGGTAACTGCTTCCGACATGACGTTTAAAACTGTGTCTTTGGTTCCAACGACAGATATTGCTTCGAACTTGCTGCCGGGGTCTACGCCGACGGCTATCAGTTGATTTCTCGGCTGTTTGACGCTTTTCAGTTGCAGGTAGAATACGCCAAGCTTGTTCCATCCTGCAGTGGCTCTGCCCGCTTTCAGGAGCAGTCTTGCCCTTGCTGGAGTTGTGGGCATCAGCGGCTTACCTTCGGCATCGACGACTGGTACTCTGTTTGTTTTCATAG
>Ga0315282_10000790_pt1 | contig 61816 bp, 46 predicted proteins | sample YL17G07_20_MG_FD_203693 | JGI IMG/M metagenome (GOLD analysis project Ga0315282, IMG submission 203693) | Sediment microbial communities from Yellowstone Lake, YNP, Wyoming, USA - YL17G07_20 | ecosystem: Environmental > Aquatic > Freshwater > Lake > Sediment | place: USA: Wyoming | collected...
TTGTGGCAAAATACTTTAGTGGGATCCATAATCTGACTCTCCTTTCATTTTTTGAGTATATAAAAGGATGTCAATGGATCCCTTTTTTGTCAATATTCATCTCCACGTTTTAGTGGAGAGCTATCGCTAGATGAACTCAGTTGATCTTTTATTCATAATATAAATGGATTGCGATACACAAGAACCGTAACGATATGTTCTTTGACAATTTAAGAGCAATTTTTAATGTTATCAGACGATCATAAATAGCGAGAACGAGGAATTGCATGAGACTTAGCCTCAGATAGCAGGTTTAGATTATTTGTGGTTTTTAACTCTTTGATTGCTTCTTGATAACACTTTTCACATATCCCATGTGAATCGTGACCATCTGATGTTTCGATTACTCCAAGAATCTTACCACACCATGCACAAACTAATTTTGCTTTCATTTCTTTAACTCCTATAAGTGAATCGTTAGCTATATTCACTATTTCGATTTGCAGAAAGTGACTTTTTATTGTTGCATAATACATGCCATTAATTATGTATCTCTATCATAGATGTGCGCCAATACCGAATTAATGCCTGTAAAAAATGCTGGAGAAATTTGGTTCTTTGGTAATTTACGGGGATAATATTGTAAGGGTGAAGCATTTGCTATTGCGAACTATTATATAATCAGCGTTTATGAGGCAAATACTTCGCCCTTACGGAAAATTCCCCGTTATATCCCAAAGAGCCAGAAATTTTTGCGAATATTGATAACCATACCAGAGACTAAGGAGTGGGCAGAATGTTAAATAAGAGAGAATGCTCAAGAATGTTAATAGCTATTTTCGTGCTTTTGCTCGTAGCGCTGTTATACCAATTCGCATTCGCTGTGATCACAACAGATGAAGATTTGATGAAAATAACTGATGAGAATTTAATGAAACTTGATCCTATACTCAAACCTATCATCTTTGAGTATGAGCAAAGCATGCAAACGGGATCCCCTCCGTTGTTCGGTCCGATGTTTACAGCGCATCCGAGCAATTCGGATTTTATCAATACAATAATTAAAATTACTGACAACCCGATGGCGATAAATTCTGCCGGGGTGAAGGTGCGATCTGTAATAGGTGATATTGTTACAGCAGATGTTCCGATCCGATCTCTTAGTACTCTTATACAGCTTCCGAATATTGTCTATATTCAAGCGGCTCATCAGATGAAACTTTCATCTCCAATGCTGGATGTCAGTGTGCCAGAGACAAAAGCCGATCAAGTTTGGAAAAGCGTGCCGGGGTATACTGGCAAAGGTGTTATTGTTGGCGTAGTTGACAGCGGAATAGATTGGAGCCATCCAGATTTCATGGGTGCTGATGGGAAATCAAGGATACTTTATCTCTGGGACCAGACCATGCCACTGGCACCGCAACATCCAGCGGGATATTCCTACGGTATAGAGTGGACAAAAGCACAGATAGACGCAGGGCAATGCCTAGAGGAGGACGTAGATGGCCACGGCACTCACGTATCCAGTATTATTACAGGGGATGGTCGGGGCAGAGATCAGTTCACAGGCATGGCTCCTGATGCGAACATTATTTTTGTGAAAAGCAGTCTTTTAGATGCGGATATAGTTGATGCTGTTAATTACATATTCAACAAAGCGGCGGGGTTAAATAAACCGGTAGTGATAAACATGAGTTTTGGCGCTCAGACTGGTCCGCATGATGGTACGGAATTACTGGATCAGGCTTTGAGTAAATTATTGGGTTCCCCGGGTCGTGCCATAGTTGCCGCCGCAGGTAATGAGGGCGGCATGCCTTTACACGTCGGAACATCCTCACTCCGTTCACCATCTGGCGGGGATTATCCGTGGACTGCTGTTGCGCCTTTAGTGGGCGAAGAATCAATGGCGATTCAGATATGGTACAAACCAACGGACTCTATCTCGGTCAGATTATTATTGCCTAAAAACGAAAACGGCGACCTAGCTGATCTGGGTGTAGGATGGGTGCCTAAGGGCAGATTACGCTCATTTACCGTTCCAAGCGGTCCGCTAACAGGGGCGCAGGTTATTGTAGATGCTACGCAGGTGGCGTCAAGACGATTATATCCGAATTTTAATAATGTTACTATTCAAATCTCAGACAACGGCGATCCCAATATTCGTATTGATGGCTACATTTATGCCATAGAATACGATGGAGCAGGAGCAGGATTCGATGCCTATATACCATCTTACGACACATTCACAACAAATCTACCTGCTTCGGTTTCTTTTCCAAATAAGTCATTCCTTCTGGCAGGAGATGGATACAAAACCATAGGCACACCGTCCAGTGCAAGCAATATTATATCTGTTGCCTCGTATACGACAAAATCTGAATGGATTGACGAAGAAAATAGGATCAGATTAGATAATCAGGTTAATATAGGTAGTGTATCGGTTTTTTCAAGTCTTGGCCCGTTATTGAATGATGATAATAAGCCAGATATTGCGGCTCCCGGAGAATATATCGTTGCGGCATTATCCTCTGAAACGTGGGCAAGGTCTCAGCTTGTATATCGAGATAACGAGCATGTAGCTTTTCGAGGCACAAGCATGGCATCCCCTCACGTTGCTGGCGCTGTGGCTCTCATGTTCCAGCAAAACCCAACTCTAACCGCCTCTGATGTAGAAAGTATACTTACGAAGACCGCCTTTGACATGGGTCCGGCGGGATGGGATAGAGCTTGGGGTTATGGTAAGCTAGACGTCCTTGCGGCGATGGATATTCCTTCCATCCCTCACGGGCTAGAGGTTTCTCCATCCAGTGGATCGGTAACTATCAAATGGCTTTCAAACGATGAGTCCGACGTAACTGGATACAAGATATATGTGTCGTCAGGCAATACTATTAACGCAGGCAAAGTCACAAGCTATCAGTTAAATAATCTTACTAACGGCACACCAGTGACATTATCGGTCAGCGCTTATAACTCCTCTGGTAAGGAAGGTCCAAGAACCAATGATATTACTGTCATTCCTAACCCTCCCCAAAAGGATTTAACTCCGCCAAATCAACCCAAAGGATTATCCATTATACCCGTGAACACTGGATTGTCTCTTAAATGGTCACCAAACAGTGACTATGATTTAGCTGGTTATGATGTTTACTATGGAACGTCATCCGGGAACTATGGCAAAGTTATAAATATGGGCGATACAACAAGCTATAATATTGGGAACCTGACAAATGGGGTGCGTATTTATCTCGTAATAACAGCTTATGACTTTTCAGGAAATGAAAGTGCAAGATCGGATGAAGTGTCTGCCATCCCACAGCTTGTTTCTTTGCCGGGATTAAGCTATCATAGTGGTTGGCCAATACAAATGGACGATGATGTTTTCTCTTCGCCTGCTATATTTGATGTAAATAGCGATGGCCGGATGGAGATTGCGGTTACGACCAGAGATGGAAAAGTATCACTTATGAGTGATGATGGCAGTTATATGCCGGGGTGGCCTGTTACGACTAATGGCGCATCGGTTTCATCGCCTGCAATAGGTGACATTGATGGTGATGGTAAAGCTGAAATAGTCGTTGGGGTCAGCGAAATGGTATACGCATGGCACTATGATGGCACAGTTTTGCCCGGCTGGCCAATAAAGACAGGCGATAATATAGTCGCATCGCCTGCTGTGGGCGATATAAATGGCGATAGCAAAAACGAAGTGGTTATAGGGTCACTGGATGGCAACCTATACGCATTCAATGGCAATGGAACTCCTGTAAATGGCTGGCCGGTCAGCATCGGCAGTCCAATTTTTTCCTCCGTCGCACTTGGCGATACTAATGGAGACTCCAAACTAGAGGTAGTTGTTGGATCAAGCAATGGAAGTGTGTATGTTTACAATGGCGACGGCCAAAAAGCAAATGGATGGCCTGTAAGTACCAGGGCAATGGTAGGCGCTTCACCTGCTATCGGTGATATAAATGGCGACGGTAAACTTGAAATAGTTATTAATAATATAAATGGCACCGTGTATGCGTGGAATGGAGATGGCAGCGCAGTAACGGGCTGGCCATTTGATCTTCAAGATAACGTAGATTCCGATCCTGTCATTGGAGATATAGATGGTGATGGTAAGTTGGAGATAGTTATTTGCACGGTTGATGGCTTAGTTTTTGTGCTGAAAAGTAACGGAGTTGTTACAGATGGTTGGCCTGTATCAGTTTCAGGTATTATAACTACCTCTCCTGCTTTGGCTGACGTTAACGGAGATGGAAATGTAGAAGTCGTTGTCAGTGCAAATTCTAGTGGGCAAGCTGCTGGTCTAATATACGCATTCAGTAGCACTGGAAAAAAGCTTGAGGCAGGATGGCCTGCTTATACAGAAGGTAGCATATTAAATTCATCGCCAGCGATAGATGACATTAACGGGGATGGCAATTTGGAATTAGTTGTAGGTTCTTGCCGTTTATCTGATGGAACCGGGGGACAGGTATATGCGTGGGATCTGCCCAGTCGTTCAACGAGTAGAAGCATCTTGTGGGGTGGGTTTCGTCATGATTCCTACCATACAGGTTTTAATATTAATAAAACGCCGATCGCTGTTGAAGAGAGTGTAATACCCGTGTCTTTCACAATAAATGTGGTTCAGGATACCAAATCTGATAAATACCTAGACATATCAGTCATTGCCTCAAAACTATTAAGTGCAACACCAGAACTGACAGTGGAGATCAACGGCGCTACTTCCAGCGTACCTTTCAATCAGATTGATAATTATTCTTATAAATATCAAACTCGCTACACAGTTGAATCAAGTGGTTCCTATACCTTTACTGTCACCGGAACGGATAAAAATGGCAACGTAGGCAAAACTTCAAAGGTTATCTTGATACAAAAAACCGATTTTTCCTTACTCCAGAACTATCCTAATCCATTTAATCCCGAAACGTGGATCCCTTATAAACTAGCACAACCAGAGAAAGTTTCCATAGAGATCTACAATGCCGATGGACAGTTGATCCGAACCTTGAATCTTGGAAACCAGACTGCTGGAAGTTATACTAGCAAAGAAAAAGCGGCTTATTGGGATGGTAAAGATGAGTATGCGCAAGAAGCGTCTCACGGTGTATATTTCTATGTTCTGAGGGCTGGTCAATTTAAGGCTGTGAAGAAAATGATTGTGTTAAAGTAACAGTTAGGGATCCGTGATTAAATAACTTCCCTATTCTGAGATACTTATACCATTTTCAGAAAACCATTATGCATTACAAAAAGTGTAGAGGCACGTTGCAACGTGCTTCTACGAAATATAATTATTAACATTATGCAAAAAAATAAAAGGTTAGCCTCAATATTAGAGGATTCCTATAACAAATACAAAAATAATTAAAATGATACAGTGCACTATCCACCAACATATTATACAAAATTGTGAATCTTGATGTGATAAAAATTGTACCAATAATCCAGTAGAAATAGCCTCTGGCTAAAAAAGTGTTGTTTGTGCCTTAATTAGCCGTTTATTGGCTATGAAAGCCGATGGATTCGTAGCCAATATCGGGACAGCAAAATGACCCGTTACTTAGCCATTATTTCTAATCTAAACCTTCTATCATAAGTTAGTCAGCACTACAGTAGAATGCTTAATGTTTTGAGGACTCTGTCCAATATGTTACCGGATAGTGCATACGTTCAGTTATTAAAACACCATAAATATTGAGTTTATGACTCGCTATATGTAGAATTTTACGCCGTTAAAGGTTTAACCTATGAGTATCATTTGCTACCAGGAATCCTATTAGGAGCTATTGTCATCATCCTGAAACGCCGGCGAGCATCCTTTCGAAAGCCGCCTGATCGGGTCCCACGAAAGGCGGCGCAGATACCGCGGAGGCAAGGTGCTTCAGAAGAATTTCGGTCATATCAGCAGCAGGGGGTAAGTGACTGCTCAATATAACTCCTGGTTCGAGTCTGCGGATGACGTTGAGTGACTCACTGAATTTGCCCTTGTCAACAACATGAAGCCATGGCGCATCTATGGTAGCCCATGTGATAAGACCGTCGCGCAGGTCAGATGGTGCGATGTCCGCCGCACTATCAGCAGGTTCCTTCATTAGCGCGCCAAAGCAATCCACGATAAACAAAACCTTTGTTTTTGTATCAAAAAATCCGGTTGATTCAGACGCATCGAAAGATGGCGGTTTGATTGCCAGTAGCTTGCGATCACCAATATCTAGGCTTTGATCAGGATTAAGGAGATATACGCGATCCATTGGAATTTCTATCTGGAACAAACCCATTATAGCCATGCCCTGAAAAGTAGTAATCAAACGCATGTTCGGTGCCTCTGCGAGAATTTGTCTTAGGCTGCCTATATGGTCTGGGTGAATGTGAGTCAGCCACAGCCATCGTAGATCCTTGAGATCGATGATAGAACGCAGACGCTTTATAAAATCATTGCTTAAACTATACAATCCGGTATCTACTAGAACTGGCTGGGCGCTGTGAATGAGGAACGCATTGACAGGAAGTATACCATATCCCGGAACGGGAACATAAGAAGTTAAAGCTTCAGTGTCAGGTGCGACTGAACGTGGTTCAAACATCGTCGGTTTATCCATTTTGCTCTCCTTTTTGCTTATTTCGACAATATGATTCCTACACCATAAATTAAAAGCAATCTTTTTAGGTTTATTCCTTTGTTCACAGAATAATCTCTTCTCTCAAATAAAAAAGTGTAAATTAACGATTTGTGCTAGTTGTTTTTTGTAGTCCAAGATTCTTGGTTTTTATAATTGCAGTATATGCAGCAAATCTTTTCTGGACAACAACAGAACACGGATTGAAACTCGGTAGCCTTCGCTCCCCCCTTTGAGAACCTTGATTGTTAGAAATTGACACAATTGTAGCCCAAGTCTCGATTCGTCTTATTGCCAGTTAAAAAGATGAACCACAATTTTTGCAGAAAGAAATCATAGGATTGGTGTGAATATGGTATGAATATGGAGAGCAATTAATGTGCCAAAGATTTGACATACTAAAATTATTAAATAAATACGAAAGAAAATTAATCATATAATAAGCCTTAAATGGCATGTTTATTAATTATATAATAATTTTTCAGCCTTAATTTGATAATTTCAATATATAATTTTTGTATGTATTTATATAGAATTGGAAGCGAAAGGATAGTATAATGATGTTGGTTAATACCCATCAATGTTAATTATTAGCCAACACTTTTTTAGCCAGAGGTTATTTCTACTGGATTACTGGTATCAATTTTTATCACATCAAGATTCGCAAAGTGTCCAATATGTTACCGGATAGTGCAAGAGCAATAAATCAAACGAGATTAGCGGTGTTCCAGAGGTTAATACACAGCCGGCGTTACATTATCACAGCGGATGGCCGATACAGATGAATGATGATGTTTACACTTCACCCGCTATATACGACGTAGACCAAGATGGACGAATGGAAATCGCTATATCAAGCAGAGATGGAAAAATATCGCTTCTGCGCTATGATGGCAGTTATATGCCGGGATGGCCTATCTCGACCGGACTGTCGTCAGTCTCATCACCTACGTTGTGTGATATTGATGGTGATGATAAGGCTGATTTATTTATTTGCGCTAATAACACAGTGTATATGTGGGGCTATGATGGTAAACCTAAACCGGGTTGGCCTGTAGTGTTAGACGCAAATATAGTTGCGTCGCCTTCTGTGGGTGATATAAATGGCGATGGCAAAAAAGAAGTAGTTATAGGCGTATGGAATGGCAAAATATACGCACTAAATAGGGATGGCTCTACTGTAAATGGTTGGCCCGTAACTACCGATGGCTCAATTTCTTCCTCCTCCGCTCTTGGCGACATAGATGGCGATAGCAGATTGGAGGTAGTTATCGGATCGAACAATGGAAACGTGTATGCTATCGAGGGTGATGGTAAAATAGTCAATGGCTGGCCTGTAAGCACCGGGTCGAATATACTGCAATCTTCGCCTGCCATTGGCGATATAGATGGCGATGGCAGACTAGAGATCGTCGTTGTCAGCTCGAATGGTTTGGTATATGTATGGCATGGTGATGACAAACTGAAAGCTGGATGGCCGCTTGATCTCCATGATACTGTAAGTTCCTCGCCTGTCCTTGGTGATATAGACGGCGACGGGCGCTCTATGGAAATAGTCATCTGCACAGACAATGGTCTGATCTACATGCTGAAAAATGATGGGACCATTATACCTGGCTGGCCTGCAGAAGTTGCCGGCACAATATCTACCCCACCTGCTTTAGCTGATATAGATGGAGATGGAAACGTAGATATAGCCATAGGTACAAGTACCGAAGACCTTTATGTTGGCTTAGTATATGCGTTTAGCAGCACTGGAAAAAAGATTGATAAAACATGGCCTATCTCCATAAATGGTAATATAATCAACTCGTCGCCAGCGATTGACGATCTCAATGGTGATGGCAATGTGGAACTGGTTATAGGGTCTTGCAGTTTATCCGATGGCACTGGAGGAAAAGTGCATGTATGGAATCTACCCGGAATCGTAGCGAAAGATAAAATCTTATGGGGTCAGTTCCTGCATGATTCTTGCCATACGAGTCTCATCCCTAGCAAAGCGCCGTCTATCAGCGTTGAGGAAAGTCAAACGCCTCCGCTCTTCACGATAACTGTGCTTCAAAATACAGGAGACTACATAGATATATCTGTCGTTGCAATGAAACCTTTAATTGCAACCCCGGAACTGACAGTGGTATTCGACGGATCCACTTCCAGCATACCTTTTAATCAGGTTGATAATTCCCCATATAAATATCAGACTCGGTATGAAGTCAAATCGAGTGGGTCTTATACCTTTACCGTCAGCGGAACAGATAAAAACGGCAATGTAGGAAGTTCCTCAAAAACTATATTGATACAAAAAATAAATAATGGCTTACTCCAGAACTATCCAAATCCATTTAACCCTGAGACGTGGATCCCCTATCAACTAAAAGATGATTCAGATGTGACGATCAGGATTTATGATATATCAGGCAGCATGGTGCGAGAGCTTAATCTTGGGCATAAAACTTCAGGCATATATACGAGCAAAGAGAGTTCAGCCTATTGGGATGGGAGAAACGAATCAGGTGAAAGTGTTGCCAGTGGAGTCTATTTTTATGCTATCAAAACAAAATCCTACAAAGCTATAAAGAAAATGGTTGTCACCGAATAGTATCAAAAGATGGCACAGATCTATTCTATTCCGTGTATATCCATGTTATTCTGTGACTAATAATTCTAAACTTCCACACTCAAAAGCAATTGCCGATAATAAACGTAGTTTTCCCACGGGATGTCTTGAGGCATGGCGTGGTCACAACCGGGAACATAACCACCTTCCTGCATCAATGGTATCTTTTCATCAACCATTTTCTTTATGGCTTCCTTAGTGCTTGCAAGGACACGCTTATCCATACCCCCGCCAATAATCAATTCTTTACCGAATCTCTTACGCATAGCAACAACGTCCATACCTGCGGCAACTTCCATCGGGTAGATGAAGTTTATGCCGAGATCAAGCCATATAGGTATCAGTTCTTCAACGTTGCCGTCGCTATCGAGCATCATAGTGTCAATACCAACGCTTCTTAGCTTGTCAGTAATTTTGCGGTATTGCGGAACAAAAATCTCACGATAGCATTTTGGGCTGATGAGGGATGCAGATTTATAAGCCATATCTTCCCAGAAAAGGGCAAAGTCATATTCAATCCCCGGCAAAGCCTTATCAAGAAAAGCTACGAAGAAGTCACCCATCTCCTCAGCCGCTTGCTCAATAAAATCGCGATCATCGTAAATCTGGTAGCTTATGCCTTCGACGCCCATCCAGTTACGGAGCCATCCGAATATGCTTCCGCAGTTGATACCAAGCGGATAATCACGGTTCGCATAATTCTTTTTCTGGTTATCCCAGTCAGCAGGAAAGCGCGCAGGATCATCGGGATTGAGTCGTCTTCTGAAATCGTCCCATTGCTCTCTGCCTTTAAGTGGATATTCGAGATATTGAGGCATAGCGGGATATATGACATTCTCAAGTTTTTTCTTTATGACTCCATCGCCGTCCTGATATATCTCATATCCTTCGATTTTCTCAAGCAATTTGTATTCAAAACCGGGAATTAGTCCGGGATTTAACGGTACAGTTCCGAATCCATCGTAGCCTCCGTAGTTATACCAGTTATCATCAGATTTTAGGCCTTGTTCGTGCCACATTCTTAATGTTTCTTCGTAAGGTCCCATTTCCCACTGGTAAAGCTTATCCCTTTTTGCATAATGAGTAGTCGCCCAATAACGTTCTCTTGAGTTCATATATTAACCTCCTGATATGGTGTGATACTGTAAAAGATTTAAACACTAAGACACCAAATACACAAAGATCACAAAGAAATAAAAAGAGAGGGAATCAAAAAACTTTGTGTTTTTAGTGTCATTTGTGTCTTAGTGTTTATTTTCATTTTATTTTTGACAATGCCGGACTTCATCCTCATTGTATTATGCTTGCTCATAAAGCCATGATGAGAATTCGGATACCAGCGAATCCAAGCGCAATTGCCAAACTTCGTATAATCCACTTGCCATGTATATAGTAAGAGAGTTTTGCGCCAAGCTGCGCTCCGAGAAGCACACCAATAGCCAAAAAAATAGTCTGCCTGACACCACGAGAAAATACACCTGTCGCTATATGCACTATAGTTCCTGTTAAAGACATAACCGCTAAAGTAAAATGTGAAGTTGCCGTAGCAATGTGAGCAGGAAAGTTTAGCAGGTAAACTAGAACAGGTACGTGAATAATTCCCCCGCCAATGCCCAGCAAACTGGAAATATAACCCACGAAAAGGCTCGCTCCAATTCCAATTATGGGGTTATACGAGAAATTATGAGTGATACCATTTGCATCAACAAGCCTTCTAAAAAAGTGATATTTATTGTTCTTCTTACTTATAGCCGTTTCGCTTTTTGAACGTAATATTAGAGAGATTGATACAGCGACCATTAGAATACCAAAGATCGCATCAAATAGTCGGCGCGGGATGTAGGCTACGCTGAATGCGCCAAAAATCGCGCCCGGAATAGTAGCAATTGAAAACATCAAGCCCGACTTAAAATCAACCCGGCGCATCCGTGTATACGCCAACGTTCCTGACAAAGCATTGAAGAAGACCACAGCCAGCGAAATGCTGGTAAGGAGTTCAGGGCTTTCTTCTGGATAAAGCAGAAGTAGCACAGGCATTAGTACAAATCCGCCGCCTGCGCCTATAAGTGTCCCAAAGGCGCCGATTAAGAATCCTAGTGGAATAAGCCAAAAGAAATGTAACATTTATTGTTCCCTATTAAATCATTATTAAACAAAGCTTAAGTCTAAAGCTATTTGTGTTTTTGTCCTATATTTGCATGGTTTTTTACATGCAATTTCAAAATCTTCATCTTTTTGTAATAAAGCATCTAATTCTTTTGAATTAATATCAAGTTTTAATTTATCAATTATCTGTTTGGATGTAAGCTCGTTATATTTAAGAATATCTAACACTCTTTCTTTATTTGGAATGTCAATTTTTGTCTGTTCTGATTCTTTTTCATTTACTGATAATTTTAGTTCCAATACTTCACCATTGAAATCAACAGGGATAGCACCTTTTTCAATCAAAAGTTTGTTTGCGCATTTCTCATCTGCTTCTGGATATCGAACGTATATCGTTCTATTTTTTCTTAGACCATCACTAACACCAGCCCAAGTGCCGCCACTATCATTTGATTGCGCAACATAGATATTTTTAGCTAATCCATATATTATCGGATTTCTTGCCATCGCTAAACCTGCATTCCATACAGCCTTTGGGTGAAAGGTACTTAAAACTAAAACGTCGCCTTCAACTATTTGTCTATAATATTTCTTAAATCCAGAGCTAAACGTCAATATCCCCTGTGGCAATACAATAATGCTATGTCCGATGTATTTTATAGCTGAATCCAAAGCTTGTTTATCAACACCTTTGGCAAATCCACTAACTATGACTTTGTATTGGCTTGAAAATACCTTCACAATATTGTCAGTAAATTTTAAGGCTATATCAGAAGCATCTCTTGAGCCGACAATAGCTATAGAATCCTCATTAAGCAATTGCTTATTTCCTTTTACATATAATAATGGAGGAGAGTTTTTTTTCAAATTTTCTTTTAAGGTTTTAGAATAGTCGGGTGAATTAATGGTAATTAATTCGTAACCTTGAGATATTAAGTCTTCAGCGAGAAATGAATTGTTAGGAAGTTCCTTCTTAGCATTTAATAAATCATTGGCTTCATTATCATTAAGTTCAAAATCACGTAAATAATCTGGTTTATCCAAAGAAAAAAAGTCTGCCCATGAGATTTTTTTCTCGTGAATGATTTTTATTATCAGATCATTAGTGCGTTTGATATACCATCTTGGTAATTGGCTAATTGTAATCCAATATGCAAAATCATTATTCAACTATATCGCCTCCTACTGTTTTTGCTATTACGAGAGGTGCTACTTTTTTGGCACCCAATTTACTCAAGAATTTACCGATTTCCTTAATTGTTGCCCCGCTGTCATATATGTCGTCAATCAGGAGTATACTTTTATCTTTTATATCATCTTCAGGTGTGTAAACAAAAGCGTTTTTTACATTATCCCTTTTTAATAGTGCAGTTTGAAATATTTTTTGAGGTTTTGTAGCGTCTATTTTCTTGAGATTATGAGATATAGGTATTTTTAGAGCTTTTGCAATTTTGGTCGCAAAGTTCCTTACCAAATCACCCGATTCTGTTGGAGGAATGTAAAGCACCAGATCAAACTTTTCGTCTTTATAATGCTTTTTGTATGCTTTAAGCGTTAATTTTATTAAAGAATCTGGAAAATCCCCGCCATGTTCATACTTGCATTTGTGCAATGTATTACCAACGTTTGATGTGCCATAATAAGAAGATGCGACTCCATTTACTAGATTAGTTTTGGAGTTTTCAATATTTAGTATAGGAAAATAGTCACCCTTAAATTCATTTAGCTTTGATTCTAATTCAGGTTGAACTTTTACTAATACTTGCCTTTTTATATCATTATCACATAGATTGCATGATTGCGTAAATGAATTCCCTAGATATTCACATAGAAATCGCATCCTGCAATCTTGAATGTTTGTATACTCAACGATCTTGTCAAGCTCTTTTAGCTTATGGTTTCGCAAATCTTCAAATGCTTTTATATTCAAATCGGAAGCATTGAATTTTAATTCGTATGTCTTGCTTTTTCCCTCGCTTACTTCGTTAATTATGCCCTGTTCTATCAGATCCGATTTTATAACGTTCACTTGTGTTTGTTTAAGGTTTACTTTTTTTATCAGTTGATGTAATCCAAGTCTTTCTGCTCTTAGAGCATCAACAACTTGCTTATATTTATCAATAGATGGTCTTCCACCTTCAATAAAACTCTTTGGTAAATCAAGGTCATTATCAGGATTAAAAAATAGAATAATGAATGACCTTTGACCATCCCTACCAGCCCTGCCAATTTCTTGATAATAGTGAATTAGAGATACAGGAATTTGAGTATGTATGATAAATCTTATGTCAGGTTTATCTATTCCCATACCCAACGCATTTGTGGAAACAACACATTTATAAGAGTTATCCATTAATCCCTGCTCAATAGCCTTTCTTGATTCGGCTTCTAATCCTGCATTATAAGCGATACTATTGATACCAAGAAATTTGAGCCATTTTGAATAAATTTCAGTATTGACTTGTGTGCCAGTGTAGATAATTCCTGTACCGTTCAATTTATTAATATTTTCACCAAGCCAGAGCATTTTTTCATCTTCTGATTTTACTTTAATAACAAAAAGCCTGAGATTTGGTCTTAATAAACTGCCACGTATTGATGTTATGTTTCCACCTATCTGTTGCTTAATATCCTCTTCAACTTTTTTTGTTGCTGTTGCTGTCGTAGCTAATACTGGAAAGTTTGTCGGCAGCAGATTCACAAGATTTATGATCCTTCTGAAAGCTGGTCTAAAGTCATGTCCCCATACGGATATACAATGAGCTTCATCAACGACTACCATTGAGATTTTCATTATCCTTGCTGATTGTAGCCATTCTGCATTTTCCATTCTCTCTGGAGCAATGTATAGTATTTTGATCTTGCTATTTTTGGCGTCATCAATTATCTGACTGTTTTCATCGTATGTTTGATTTGAATTAATACATCCAGCTTTTATTCCAATGCTTTTTAATTTATTTACCTGATCCCTCATCAACGCAATTAAGGGAGAAAACACTATTGTTGTTCCATCAAATTGTGTTGCAGGAAATTGATAGCATAGGGATTTACCGAAACCTGTTTTTTCGATTAATAATACTCGTTCTCCCTTAAACAACCTTTCGATTGTATACCATTGGTTATCAAAGAAATCATCGAAACCAAAAAGTTGTTTAAGCCTTTTTTGAGCTTCCTGTCTTGTCATATTTAGTAATCAGTAATCAGTGAATGGTAATCAGTTTTTACTATAAATATACTGATACTAATCACTGATTACTATATTCTCCGTGCCTCAGTGTCTCCGTGTTTTTTTTATGCAGTGAAATGCTTGAACTGCGGGAGATAATCCTTGTTCTGCAACAACATCTCATTGACCATATCTTTGATTTCTGCCATAGAAAGAACAGCCGCTGTAAGTGGATCGTAGAGTATGGACTGAAATACCAGAGTCGGATCGCCTGTCAGAGCGCCTTCAACTGCCATTTCCTCAACCATGACGCTGATGTGATTCAAGGCAACGCACTGCGGAGGCAATGCGCCTACATGAACGGGATGGAAACCACCCTTGTCAACGTAAACAGGCACTTCGACACATGCGCCCTCTGGCAGGTTCGTTATCAGCTTGGTATTCGGCACGTTGCCGTTGAACTCAAATATCTCTCCGCCCATCCATGCGTTTGTGATGGATGCGGCGTATTCGTGACCACGTTTAAGATCTATGGGTGCGCCGGCATCAAGCCATTTCTTAACATCATCTTGCCATTTGCCTTCTCTGCCCTGATATTCCTTGAGAATATAAGCATAAACACCGGGATTCCAGCCTGTACCGTGTGTGCAGTACTTTTCAATTAAATCCGGGCGTTTGCGGAACCACCAATTATACTCTGAATTGTGTCCGCTAGATTCTGTGACGTAATAGCCAAGATGTTTGAACATCTCGTTACGGACTATCTCCTCTTTGTATATCTCTGGCTTATCCACAGCCTGACGGATCAGCGGATATGCGTCTTTGTGATTCCATTCAAACTTGACGTACCATGCCTGATGGTTTATTCCTGCGCTTGTGTAAGTGATCTCGTTATATGGCGCGCCGATCCAGTGGGCAAGCATCATCGCTGTTCCCTGAACGCTGTGGCACAGACCGGTCAGCTTTATGAATGACTCTCTCTGCATTGCACGGCACAGCATCGCCATCGGATTCGTGTAGTTCAGCAGAATAGCATCAGGACAGTATTTCTCCATGTCTTTAACGATACCAACCATCACAGGGATAGTACGCAATGCACGGAACACGCCTGAAGGTCCACGAGTATCACCAACGTTGGTGTCAACGCCATATTTCTTTGGGATTAATATATCGTGCTGCCACACATTGACACCGCCGGCGAGTATAGTACACATTACCGCATCAGCGCCTTTGAGTGCTTCAACACGATCCATAGTCGCTTCGACTTTAGCGGGATAGTTGCCTTTATCAACGATGCTCTGAACAGACCTTTCTGCAAAATCCAGTCTTTCAGCGTCAACATCCATCAAACAAAGCGTTGCATCTTTCAGCAAAGGAAAGGTAAGAATGTCTCTTACCAATCCACGAGTAAAACCCAAACTACCTGCACCGATAAATGTAATTTTTGCCATTATCAAAACTCCTTAGTATCGAAAGTCTTTAGTCTTTAATTGCTTTATATACTATTTGTTATGATTTTATAATATCATGGTATATAGGTTTTGTCCATAATCATTTCAAACTGTGAAACCATTGAAATTGAACTTTTTTATTGCCATATCTAAAGAATTATGGTAGAGTTTAAGTGTAAATTTATTGATATGTTTGTGAAAGTTTTCTAACTCTTAGTTTTAGTAGTGAGAGATTTCATGGATAACACTAAAAAGATATTTGAAATGAAAGGCATAAGTATCTATAATGATGATGTTCTGTCATTATATGATAAGTGGGAAACTCCTGATGTCATCATTTCTGATGGGGGATATGGCGTGTCAGGTTTCCAAGGAGATGCCAAAGAACCTTCAGAATTAAAATCATGGTATAAACCTCACATACAAGCGTGGTCTGAATTTGCGAGACCCGGAACAACGCTTTGGTTTTGGAATACAGAAATAGGATGGGCAACGGTACATCCTATTCTTGATCAATATGGTTGGGAATACATAAGCTGTAATGTCTGGAATAAAGGGTTAAATCATATAGCAGGCAATTGCAATCTTCCAACATTAAAACACTTTCCATTAGTTACTGAGATTTGTGCTCAATATACAAAACGACCTAAGTTCAAGGTAAATGGGAAAAATCTTACGCTTAAAGAATGGCTTAGATATGAATGGGAAAGAACAGGACTATCATTTTATAAAGCTAATGAAGCTTGCGGATTGGCAAATGCAGCTACACGAAAATACCTTACGAAATGTCATCTATGGTATGCCCCTCCGAGTGAGTATTTTGAAAAAATGGCAATTTTTGCAAATGAGTATGGTAAAGAACAAGGAAAGCCTTATTTTTCCATAAATGGCAAGAAGCCAATGGCAAAACAGGAATATGAAAATCTGTTTCCAAAATTTGATGGTAAATATGGTATCACAAATGTCTGGGAACATCCTCCCTTGCATAATGAAGAACGTATAAAAATTTTTGGTTCCAAGAAATGTGCTCACTTAAACCAAAAACCGCTAAAACTCATCAAAACAATAATTGAAGTATCATCTGAACTCAATGACATGATTTGGGAACCATTTGGTGGGTTATGTACAGTCGGTTTGGCTTCATATATTACAAATAGGCGTGCATTATGTGCAGAAATAGATGAGGATATATTTGAAATAGCTGTAGAACGATTTAATTCATTTGCAACTGATTTACTTGATTATATATTTCAAAATGAGGTAGAACATGTCACAGCAGATTGAATTTGATTTAATTCCTCCTGAAAAAAAACATCCACAAATCGAATGGCAACATTATGCTATATGGGAAAGGGTGAATGATTTATTCTATTCACTTCCCAATTACTTTAGAACGGATCTGAATATCAAAGGTCTAAATATTACTGAGATCTTCTCAATAGGTAGCGTATTTGCAAATGTTATTGAGTCGGAAGTCGTTGAAATACTTAATAAACTTCGTAATATCTGGGATCCAGAAGATAAGTATTCAAATTATGCTTTTGTTCGTCAAGCTCAAACCTTTCCTGATGTATTATTGAAAAACATGGGAAAGGATGATGATATTATTTTTGGTATTGAATTAAAATCATGGTATGTTCTAAGCAAAGAGGGGGAGCCAAGTTTCAGATATAAGGTAGACCCAGATGCCTGTTTAGAGGCTGATCTGATAATTATAATACCATGGCTTTTGTCAGAAGCTATATCTGGAAGTCCAAAGCTATTAAAACCCTATAAAGAATTAGCCAAATATGCTGCGGAATACCGCAATTATTACTGGAAGAATTCAAGACAAGATACAAGTAGAGGGGATACTATAAGAAGACCTTCTGATGTAAAACCATATCCAAAAAGTAAAGAAGAAGCATCTGATGAAGCAGAAGATGATAAGGGAAGTAACTTTGGTCGAATCGCAAGATCCGGTATTCTCGATGAATATGTTAATGAAATAACATCGTCACAGTATTTAGGGGTTAAAATAGACCATTGGATTGGATTTCTCAAGGCTATTTCCGAAACTGGAACAGATGATCAAATAGAAAGAAAAATTGAAAATATAAGGAGCGATATACAAGAAACAAGATCAGAACATGAATCCACTAATGAGATAAGAATAAAATACCAAAAAGCGTTTCTTGATATAATAGAAAGGCTTGAGGAAATTTGGAAAAAGCTATAAAATCATTGGTAAATCAAAGTATTCAATAAAATTTTATGATGGGGCGATTTTATTCGCCCCACTGTAGCTACTTGGACAATTCACCAAACCTTGCCATGATAGCAAGGGCAGGATCAACAGGGACATTAGCTCTCTTTACGTCTTTGGGGATACTTATAATTGGAGTCGGTTTAATCGTCTTGCCCTCGAATTGCGGCATCCATTGCTTCTCTGCTTCGAGCATCTCACTTGCCATATCCCTCATCTCTTTGAGTGTCAGTATTGCACCTGTCAATGGGTCAAGAGCGCAGGCATGGACTATGTGTTCAGGGTCACCAGTAATTGCCGCTTCAACTGTGAGTCTCTGGACATTGATGTTTGTCATGTTTAGTGCGGCGCATTGTGGTGGTAAGTCACCAACTATGGTTTTATGAATCCCTGTCCTGTCAACGTACATCGGTCCTTCAGCACAACAATCTGACGGTAAATTTGTAATCATACCGCCATTGATGACGTTTCCGTTGAGTTTGAATGTACGTCCAGTCTCTAGCGCCTCAATAATGTAAGAACCGTATTCAATACTCCTTGACGGCAATTTATCTGACTCACCGGCAAGTATGTCCTGCTCGTTATATTTCTCGCCTACGGATGCGCACCATGAATAATAGGCTCCGCTTTCCCCGCCGAACCCCGGCTCATCGCAATAGAGTTCCAAAGCCTCTTTGCTCTTTCTGAAATATGGAAGGTACTCGGCAAGGTGACCTGTGGATTCTGTCATGAAGTAGCCAAAGTGCCTGAAAACTTCCCCGCGCACCTTCTCATTGACGTAATACTCAGGCTTCTCGAATCTTTCTCGCAGGACGGGGTACAGGTCTTTACCGTTGTGTTCCAGCTTTAGGAACCATCCCATGTGATTGATCCCTGCACAGATAAAGTCAATCTCGCTTTTTGGCACATCAACGTATCCTGATATAAGGTCAAGAGTAGTCTGTACGCCGTGACAGAGGCCGACGAATTTGACCTTTGTTTTGCCAAGAGACCAGCATAACATTGTCATCGGATTAACGTAATTCAGCAGATGCGCATCAGGACACAATTCTTCCATGTCTTTAGCGAGATTGAGCATGGTGGGTATGCTTCTCAATGCACGAAAAACACCCCCAGGACCAAGCGTATCGCCTATGCACTGATCAACGCCATACTTCAAAGGTATTTTATAGTCATGCTCAAATCCCTTAATACCACCAACCTGAAAAGTTGCAATGACGTAATCAGCGTCTTTGACAGCATCCCTGACGTCTGTTGTAACGTAAACCTTTGCGGGCAGACTATTCGCTTTAGTCACCCTATTAACAAATCTTTCAACCTGTGGAGTCCTTTTTGTGCTTGGCGCCATCAAGGCGAATTCAGTATTCTCCATTCCCTTTGTCGCAAGGACGTCCAGTATCAGAGTTTTGCAAAAAACAATACTTCCTGCTCCGATAATTGCAATCTTTGCCATTTTTGTTTCCTCTCTTTAACACACTATAGTTGAGTTTTGCTAAATATCTATTCAAAATTTTATAATACCAAAAAATGATAATTCTGTCTATACCTGTTTTTCTGTAACCATTACCCAAAAATTCAATTCTGTAACACATTCTCAAATAACCCATAATATAATACCTTAATATATACAAAGGCAAATGTATTATGAGTTGGTCAATTGAATAAATATTTATTGACTTTATAATAATATTATGGTAAATTGTATAGTAATTGATTCATGCTTTATTGTCATGACTAAACAATGCTTACCACAAGTTGCAAAGAAGGAGGGATGCTAAACATCAATAAAAATCCATCCATAAGTCTATCCTGCAAATCTGGTTCGGTAGAGTAAGAAGGCAGATATACTTGATATCTTAAATTTATACGTCCACTTATAACAAATTCACTAATCTAAAAGATTTCGATTTCACCTGTTTTTGAGTTATGTAAACTACTGAAGATCCGACATGCCAGAAATTTCGTAAAAAGGGAGGAAAAAATGAAATCAAGATTTATTTATCTGTTCCTTACTATGTTGTTTCTAACCTTTATTTTGATTCCATCCTTAACCGCTCAACAATATACGCTAGTACGCTCATGGCCCGAAGGAGGACCCGGATTCATTGAACCTATAGGTGTCGCATTAGATAAATCTGGAAATATCTATGTAGCTGACACTCTGAACCATCGTATTCAGAAATTCGATTCAACCGGTGGTTTTCTGGCAAGCTGGGGAACTTATGGAACTGGCGATGGACAATTTATATCACCTAATGGATTAGCAGTAGATAGTACTAGCAACGTTTACGTGGTAGATACCGGCAACATGCGTATCCAGAAATTTGATTCAAACGGCGTTTTTTTAAGGAAATGGGGATCAGAAGGTGAAGACGATGGGCAATTTCTCACACCTCTTGCTGTTGTAGTAGATACTTTAGGGAATGTCTACGTTGCTGACGTTGACCTTTGTCGTATTCAAAAATTTGACTCAAACGGCAATTTCCTGATTGGCTGGGGAGAGGCTGGAAGAGGAAATGGACAGTTCTTTTGGCTTGGTCCAACCAGTATTGCATTAGACTCCGCAAATAACGTCTACGTAACTGATTTCTTTAACGATCGAGTACAAAAGTTTACCTCAAACGGTAGTTTCTTGATGGCATGGGGAACTCAAGGAACTGGAAACGGTCAGTTCGATTCTCCTAAAGGTATAGCGGTGGACTCGTCGGGGAACGTATACGTTGCTGATTCCTTCAACGACCGCATCCAGAAATTCAGTTCGAATGGTTCGTACATTACACAATGGGGGTCTTGGGGGAGTAATGACGGACAATTTATGGAGCCATGCCAGATGGCTATAGATTCTTCAGATAATCTTTATGTAGCTGATAAGTACAAACATTGTATTGAAAAATTCAATTCAAATGGAGTTTTCATGGTAAAACTCGGTATAAGTGGTTATGGAAATGGTCAATTCAGCATTCCTGCAGGGATAGCTCTTGGTCCATCAGATACTCTATATGTTGCAGATAATAATAATGACCGAATACAGAAGTTTAACTTAAATGGTGGTTTTACATCAAAATGGGGAACCTATGGCGCTAATAATGGTCAATTCAAGGGACCTGAAGGAGTAGCAACAGACCCATCAGGTAATGTCTACGTAACAGACACGATCAATAACCGTATACAAAAGTTTGATCAAAACGGATCATTTGTGATGAGTTTTGGAATGAAAGGAAATGGTAATGGTCAGTTTTCAGGTCCTTCTGGTATAGTTGTAGACCAATCCGGAAACATATACGTGACTGACGCTGGAAATAACCGGATCCAGAAACTTGGCTCAGGTGGTAATTTTCTACTCAGTTGGGGATCAGAAGGTGGTAGTTCTGGACAATTTAGAGTACCAATAGGTATATGTGTTGACTCTTCAGGTAACGTCTATGTATCAGACACACTTAACAACCGAATTCAAAAATTTGACCAGAATGGCACCTTCTTGAAAAAGTGGGGGGTGGAAGGTACCGGCGATGGGGAATTCAATCGTCCTCACGGCATAGTGATAGATAATTCAGGAAACATCTATGTGAGTGATCTGTTAAACAACCGTATACAGAAGTTTGATCCAAACGGAAACTTTCTTGCCAATATAGGAAACGGCATTAATAACCCGCTTCGAGCTCCATGGGGTATTGCTGTAGATTCATCGGGCAATGTATACGTAGCTGACAGCGGTAATCAGCGAATTAAAGTATATAAGAGCGCAAATAATCCGCCTGTCGCCAATTCACAATCTGTTACAACTGATGAAGGCAAACCCGTTGTGATAGTATTGACAGGGAGTGACCCGGAAGGTGATCCGCTTACGTATAAACTAGCGACTCAACCAGCAACTGGTCTTCTAAGTGGAACTGCCCCCAATTTAACTTATACACCCAATCCAAACTTCAATGGTTCTGACAGTTTCACCTTTACAGTCAACGATGGAAAATCTGATAGTAATACTGCAACTGTTAGCATTACAATCAAGGCAGTCAATGATCCACCAGTTGTGACAGATATACCAGACCAGACGATAGGCGAAGGTGGTACATTCACAGTAATTAAGCTTGATGACTTTGTATCTGACCCGGATAACACAGATGCAGAGATGAAATGGGCAGTCACAGGTAACACAAAGCTAACCATTACCATTGATAATAGTCATGTAGCGACTATCACAGTCTCAGAAAAGGGATGGAATGGCAGTGAGACACTAACCTTCACAGCAGAGGACCCGGGTGGACTCAAGGCAAGTGATACAGCCAAGTTTACAGTGAATGCAGTCAATGAACCGCCTGTAGTGACAGATATACCAGACCAGACGATAGATGAAGGTGGTACATTCACAATAATTAAGCTTGATGACTTTGTATCTGACCCGGATAACACAGATGCAGAGATGAAATGGACAGTTACAGGTAACACAAAGCTAACCGTTGCCATTGATAATAGTCATGTAGCGACTATCACAGTCTCAGAAAAGGGCTGGAACGGTAGTGAGACACTAACCTTCACAGCAGAGGACCCGGGTGGACTCAAGGCAAGTGACACAACGACCTTTACAGTCAAGATACTTCTTGGTGATGTAAATAAGGATGGTTCTATCAAGTCTAACGATGTAATACTGATTTTGCAGATAGCGGCTGGAATAAAGGTGCCGAATGATTATGAAAAAGTAGCGGCAGACGTAAATGGAGATGGAGCCATCAAGTCAAACGATGCTATAAAGGTGCTGCGCATAATCGTTGGGCTAGTCGCTCCAGAGATGAATACTCCAAACGATGTTCAGAAACCAATCACTTTTGCATTGTCTGAGCTACATGGAATATCAGGTGATATTGTGGTATTGCCTTTGACAGTTGATAATAACAGCAACCTAGCAGGAGGCGACGTCTGTATAGCTTATAGCAGTTCAGTGCTTCAGGCAGTTGATGTATCATCAAAATCCAACGCACTCATGGTAAGTAATATTAAAGACTCAGGCATTATCCGAATAGCGTTTGCCGGTTCAGGAAAACTAAATGGAGACACGCTGGCTAATGTTAAGTTCAAAGTGCTTTTTGATGGTATATCACCGTTAAAACTCAGAACTGTTGATTTATATGGATTCGATGGAAATCCGATCAACACCATATACATAGACAAAGAGTTCAAATCGTGGGCAGTTGCACCAGAGCGGAGTGCTTTAATGCAGAACTATCCGAACCCATTCAATCCGGAGACGTGGATACCATACCAGTTGAAAGAAGGTAGCAGCGTCAAGATCAGCATCTACAGTTTATCAGGGGAACTGGTGCGGGAATTTGAGGTTGGTTACAAACCTGCGGGAGTTTATGCCAGTCAGGATAGAGCAATATACTGGGATGGCAAGGATAAATATGGGCAGTTTGTATCAAGTGGAGTCTACTTCTATAGCATTAATTCAGGTAACTTTAGTGCTATAAAGAAGCTCATAATATTGAAGTAACAAACAATCATCTAGAGGGTAAATTTGAAGCTTACCCTCTATCCCCCCTATATTTTTATATACTCTATTGCACTTAATCTTTTCATTTTATATCTAACATAAACACATAAAAATTGAATAACAATCACCAGGGAATAAATCTTGTATGACTGCAAGTTAATAATATATATATAGATTATCAAATACTGGGTTGATCCTATTCGGAAAAAACCTTGAAAGTAAAGGTTTATTCGTATATAATATTACAATACAGTATTTAGAATTATTGGCGCTTCAAATTTATGTATACTAATACTGGCAGTAAATACCTGATAAAATCATTTTTCAAGTGTTCGTATAAGGAATGTAAGAATTGAATCATTCCGAGGAGGCAATATGCTTTTCATAGGTCCACTAGGCGGAGGAGAGATACTTGTAATTCTTGTAATCGTATTGATAATTTTTGGACCGTCCAAATTACCTCAAATGGGGCAAGCTTTGGGCAAAGCTATTAAAGAATTTAAAAAAGCAGGTCAAGAGTTGAGAGCCGATGTTAGTGATGAAAAAGACGAACAAAAAAAACCTGCTGATGTTCCAGAATCGCAAAAAAAAGATGAAGAAGTGAAAAAAGCATCCTGAAAGCATCTTGATGGTGAAATTCCTTCATTAGCAGTGAGGTAGCAATTGTTGTGAAAGATGAGCCAAAAACCTTTCTTGAACATCTCGGCGAACTTCGTATAAGACTTATCATTTCAGCCTTTGCAGTTTTAACGGGAACAACTATAAGCATTTTATTTAGTGGCAGGCTTTTTGACCTTTCAAATGGGTTACTAACGCTTCCCTTGCGTTTACGTTCTAATGATATTATGGTTTTTTTGCTTGGTTTTATTTCACGTTTAGGTATTGATAATTCAATTATAGAACTTGCACAGCTTTTTCTTCGTTCAAAGCCTTACAATGCAAGTGTGATAACACTTTTCGCCGCCGCTCCTATGGAGAAATTCATGGTAGTGTTTAAGGCATCGTTTATTGTTGGAATAATACTTTCCGCTCCCGTGATACTATATGAATTATGGGCTTTCGTACTACCTGCCTTGAAACATAATGAAAAACGCTATTTCCTTCCACTTTTTTTTATTACATTATTCTTCTTTAGCATAGGAGCCGCATTTGCTTTTTTTATTGTTACACCGGTGTCAATTCCTATACTTTCAAGCCTGCTTCCATCAGTACAAAATCAATGGCGTATAGAAAACTACTTCTCATTTGTAGCATGGTTAGTACTGGCTTTTGGTGTTTCTTTTGAATTGCCTGTTGTAATGGGATTCGTTTCACGTCTGGGTATAATTAATGCGGAATTTTTCAGGAAACAAAGAAAGATAGCTATTGTTCTTGTTTTTATAGCTGCGGCTGTAATTACGCCAACACAAGACCCATTTACGATGTGTCTCATGGCTATACCCCTTATGGTTCTGTACGAAGTGGGTATTCGTTTTGCGGTGTTATTTGGTAGTCAGAATGTAAGTCAACTGAGCGGTTAAGTTTACTTACTCAGTTTCTCTTTCGGAAAGTGGTTTTCCAGGAAGAACGTTATGTATGACCAGTTACAATCCATAGTAGAACTTCAGAAAATAGATAGTGAGATTGATAAACTCGAACATCAGAAAACGTTGGAACCAGCGAAATTTCTTGCTTTAGAGATGGAATTATCAAAATATAAAGGGAAATCCGATATTAAAGCTAAAGCTGTTGAGGAATTGCAGAAACAAAGACGTGATCTGGATAGAAAGTTAGTCATTCAACAGGAAAAAATTAATAAGTACAAAACTCAAAGGTTGGCTGTTAAGACTAATAAAGAATTTACTGCCCTTGAACTTGAGATCAGTGAGCTTGAAAACTCAAATTCTGAGACTGAGGAAGAGATCATAAAGCTGATGTTAGATATTGATAAAGCCAACGAAGAACTGGAATCAACCAAAAAAGAACTAAAGGTTCAAGAGGATATATTCCAAAAGAAGAAAGATGAAATTCTAAACGAAGTCAAAAATTTAAATAAGCAAATTAAAGAATGGACTAATAAGCGTAATGGATTTGCAGGTAGTATTAGTCCATCGTTAATGAGCAAGTATAATGATTGGAGAAAAAGAAAGGGTGGTTCTCTCGTCGCTGTGATCAAAGGGCAAACTTGTAGTGGTTGCCATCTTACACTTCCACCGCAATTAATTAACGAGGTTCGCAAGAAAAAAGATTATCATATCTGCAATAGTTGTGGACGAATATTGTATTGGATGGACGAAGTAGAACTTGTGGAAAATCCTGTCATAAATAAAGTTAAGAAAAAACGCAAAACTAATGGTCAACAGAATTAGTTTTTTGACTTATAAAGTATAATTGTAGGTTGGGTCGAAGTATGAGACCCAACTTTGATATATTATGTTGGGTTTCGTTCCTCAACCCAACCTACTTTAATGCCTATAAGTTTGATAATTAATCTGGTTGACCACTATACAATCGCTGATTTTGTTGACACTTTTTTGGCGAAAGGAGGAAATACTAATGGCGCATAAAATTGGTATATTAACAGGAGGAGGAGATGCCCCCGGTTTGAACGCTGTCATTAGGGGTATAGTAGTTAATGGCATAAGATTAGGGTATGAAGTAGTAGGATTTATTGATGGATGGGCTGGTGTATTAAATGCTAATACCACAGCATTAACTCTTGAGGATGTTGAAGATATCCACAGAGAAGGTGGTACAATAATTGGCACGTCCAGAACACCCATATTTCCAAAAAAGGAGGGACAGAAAGATAGGTCCAACGAGGCAGTTGCCAGCTTGAAAAAAGTGGATTTACACGCCCTCATTGCTATTGGCGGTGAGGATACGCTTGGTGAAGCAAACAAGCTATTCAAAGATGGGAGATTTCCCAATATCGTCGGCGTGCCAAAGACAATTGACAATGACCTGAATGCCACTGACTATACGTTTGGATTCAACACTGCGGTAAACATCGCCATGGAAGCGCTAGATCGCCTTCAGACCACAACCAGATCGCATCATCGTGTCATGATTGTCGAAATAATGGGCAGGCACGCAGGTTGGATCACGCTTGAGGCTGGTCTTGCAGGTGGTGCGCATATAATCCTGATACCAGAAGTTAAATTCGATTTTGATGAGATTTGCAAAGTGGTTAAAAAACGCTACGAATCAGGCAAAGACTACACGATTATAGCTATTGCCGAAGGCTGTGAGGAAGCAGATTCCAGCAAAGAGAAGGCAGTAGACGCATTCGGTCACGTAAGGCTTGGTGGAATAGCCGAAGAGATTGAAAAAAGGCTTGAGGACTGGCTTTCTAAGAATCTGAAGAAACCCTATCCAGAATTCAAGTTTGAAGCCAGATCAATGGTTCTTGGACATCTTCAGAGAGGCGGCGCACCTACTGCTTTCGATAGAGTGCTTGGCGCAAGGCTTGGTGTGGAAGCTATCGAGCTTGTTAAAAACGGCAAGTTCGGTCACATGGTCAGCCTGCAGGGAACCAACATCTTACCTGTACCACTGCAAGAAGCTGTTGGAACGCTCAAGACAGTACCTCCCGAAAGATATGAGGAAGCACGTAAATTTCTTGGTCTGATATAATTTTCGCATAGTAAACGAGCGTAGGGACAGACCTGTGTGTTTGTCCCTTTTTATTTATAACCACCCATTAGTGCTTAACCGAAGTAATGTTTAATGATGATTGACATAGATAAATAAATAACCCAATACTATAAGGAGATATGATGGATAAGATTTACAGAGTCGGAATTATTGGCTGTGGCGGAATTGCAAGGATGCACGCTGATATGTATAAAGCTTACGATAGAGTTGAAATTGTCACTCTTGCAGACATCAGCGAAGATCATCTAAAAAAATTCGCTGCTGATTATAGCGTCAGCAAAATTTACACTGACTATATACAAATGCTGGAAACGGAAAAACCCGATATAGTTAGCGTATGCACGTGGCCCGGAACTCACTCGCAGATAACGATTGACGCTGCAAAAAGAGGGGTAAAGGGCGTTCTATGCGAAAAACCTATGGGTGAAAATCTTGCACAAGCAGATGCAATGATTAGAGCTTGTGAAGAAAATAACACTAAGCTGGCAATTGACCATCAACTAAGGTTTTCAGGGGAATACGTTGCGGCAAGGAATCTAATCACGAAAGGCGCAATCGGTCAGCTTTTCCGCATATATGCCATTTGCGGTGGCGGAGACTTGAAAGATAACGCTACGCATACAGTTGACTTGATGCGTTTCATTCATGGCGACAGACCGATTGAATGGATCATCGGACAGATCGAAAGAACAAGCGATATAAAGAGATATGGTATGGATTCTGAGCAGTTTGCACTTGGATATATGAAATTTGCTGACAACGTGAGAGGGATTATTGAGGTTGGTGATGATACGGCGCCGGGCTATCATCACATCTATCTCTACGGAACAGAGGGAGAAATAGAACTTGGCGCCCCCGGAGGACCGGGTATCCGCATGAGGACAAAGGCAAGCGGTGGCGATTGGGTTATACCAGAGACTAAGTATGATTCCGATCCTGTTAGAGACTTAGTAGCATGTATCGAGGAAAATCGCCTGCATCGCTCAAGCGGTTATCAAGGCAGGGCTACACATGAAGTATTAATGGCTATCTATGAGTCCTCTCGTCGTCGTAAGCGTGTCAGATTGCCATTAGCGGAGAAGGAATCACCTTTGACTCTAATGATCAAAGAAGGATTACTATAAAGAATAGAACGCAGATTAACGCTAATTTTGCGGATTGGAAAATCGTCAAAAAATGCCATTTAACATAGCGTAGGAGCGGAGCATTTTTAGCTAAAGCAAGTTATATTGCCATTTTGTATTGATGTGAAAATGCTTCGCTATAAAAACTATTGATTACTGTTTTTATTATAGTGTATCAATGTAGATTTTTTGCATAATCTATACCCCTGAAAACTATTCTGCTTTACTTAACCATCTCATAAGCTCATCTAATGACAGCGTATTCAAAACGTCCTTCTTTTCTAACCAACCCCTTCTGGCAGTATAAATCCCATATCTCATAAAATTTAGGTCGGAAATGCTGTGGGCATCGGTATTTATTGTAATAATAACGTCTTTCTCCTTTGCCTTGCGAACATGAACATCCTTTAGATCAAGCCTATCAGGATAGGCATTAATCTCAAGCGACTTGCTATTCTCTGTTGCGGCGTCAATAATGGCATCTATGTTCACAGCGTAAGGGTCTCGCCTTCCCAGTAATCGTCCTGTTGGATGACCAATAACGTGAACGAATCTATTTTCGATAGCACGGATGATCCGCTTCGTCATGGCTGATTCGTCCATATTAAAACCACTGTGGACGCTTGCAGTCACTATGTCCAGTTTCTCTAAAATACTATCGGGATAATCGAGACTGCCATCTTTGAGTATATCAACTTCGGAACCCATAAGGATTTCGATCCCTTTTATCTTTTCATTAATTTCCCTAACCTCTATCATCTTATTTAGTATTCTTTCAACGTCAAGACCATTAGCTATCTTTGACGATATGGAATGATCCGAGATGGCAACGTATTCATAACCCAAATTCCTAGCCATTTCTGCCATCACTTCTGTTGACTGATGACCGTCGCTCCATGTGCTGTGGACGTGCAGATCGCCCTTTATATCGCTTACGTCTATAAGTTCAGGCAGTTGATTAGATACGGCAGACTCAATCTCTCCGCTATCCTCTCTAAGTTCTGGAATGATGAAGGGTAGTTTCAGATCGGTGTAAATATCCTGCTCAGACTTACCTCTGTATGATTTCGGTTCGATTGGCTCCAATCCAAGATCATTTGCTCTGCGGTTCAATCCCGCAACATGACCCTCAGAACCGGTAAAACGTACAAGTGACAACCCAAAATCCTCTATATCCACAAGTCTGATCTTCATATAAACATCGCCTGCAAGTTTACAACTACCTTCTGAATCAGTCCAATCGTCGCTTACTTCTTCAACTAAATCAATATTCATCAGTAGTTCACGCAGTTTTTTAATATCTGGACATACTGAAACTATCTCAGTATTTCTTACTGTTTCAGTTTTTCTTCTCAGATCACCAACAATAGATATATCGGATACAGAGTCGCGAAGGGCTTCAACAACAGCTTCAACAGTCGGCAAAGCGTAACCCATCAGTCTTACCTGCCTATGACGAAATAGGGCTTCAAGTCCATGTTTGAGTTTTTCCTCAGTCTTTTTACCCATACCTTTAACACCACGAAGTTTTTGAGTATCTATAGCTTGTTGGAGTGCTTCAGGGCTGTCTATGCCTAATTGATAAAATTTAGCGGCAGTTGATGGACCTACGCCTGAAATTGACAGCATATCAAGAACACCGATAGGTATAGAAGCCTTCAAGTCCTCGTAATATTGGCACTTGCCGGTATCTACAAGTTCGGCTATCTTCTCTAATGTAGAAGTGCCAACACCGTGAATCTTTGGCAGATTGATTTGTTCAAATGGCGGTCTGAGTTCATCAGGAAGGGCATAAGATAAAGTTATAGCAAGATTACGGTAAGTCTTTACTTTTTCCGAAATATCGCCCTTTATCTGCAATATATCTGCTATACTATCAAAAACAGCCACTATTTCGTCACGGGTCATATTACTTCATCCTCAATTCATACATACTGTATCCAACCTCACGGCAGGCACGGATCGTCTCTTCATAAGGGGTGTCCACAACGTCAAGGAAACCGATCTGGTAGTTCTCACCATCGCCACGACCGGTCGTTGCCTGATCACTGTATTGGAACCAGTGCGTGCCAACGATCTGTGGATTTTTCAGCGCACCCGTCACGTAATTCTTGTATGCTCTGGCACGGTCTTCCTGATTATCCGTTTCCTGAAGCCCTGTATGGAACATTCCCCGATCCAATGCGCCGAAGTGGAACTCGCCAATAATGACAGGCATATCAATCCCTTCTGGAAGACGAATATCCTCAACACTACGGAGATAAAAATTATAGCTAATTACATCACAGTATTTCGCTGATGCCTTAACAGCAAGGTTGTTTCCCCAAGCGAAACGACAGCCAAGATAAAGGTTATTCGGTGCGACCTCTCTAACGGCATCATGGCACACCTTGAAATACCTTTCCGCTGTTTTAGTATAGAAAGCGGTTAAATCATCATAAGCCTTTTTTCTATCAGGTGTTTCTCTGTTCTGCAACATTGCATCCCATGATTCGTATTTCGTATCCCAGACGTTGTTGAGCTTATCTATTGATTCGTATTTTGCTTTAAGGTCTTCGATAAATACCTTCTTGGCAGGCTGATCGGGAGGAGAAGCCAAAGCCGACATAGATAGAGAAACCTCATCGCCCCAGCTTATCTCATTGTCCACAAAATAGCCGATGCACCATGGGTCTCCTGCTGATTTGTTTCTTTGCCATGACATGCTTTTCCTGACTTCAGATTCAAAGCTGTCATCGAATACATCTCTAAATTTGCCCCAATAGCCTTCACTGCCTTCCAGCAACTTTCCGCCAAAGCCAATAGCGACAACGTAAGGGGTCTTATCCATGCGGAAAATAGAGTCGCTAGACCAGTTGCCGATAGTATTCATCCCCCAACTTTGCAGGCGTTTATGGGTTATTTCTGCGAATTGTTTTCTATAATCTTCCCCATACTTTCGGAGAAGATTTGATCCCGTAAAATTGTAGGTCTTAAAAGTTCCCTTATTTTCATAATAATTATGAGGCGCCCAGGATCCTTCACCATAAAATTTGGCAAACGGAGAATTTTTATCAGGCAAACCCCTGAACCAGTTTTCACGATCCGTTATTGGTGTAACACCGTTCCCATCGCCAACGCAGTCAATTCCATGAGACCAGAATAAATTTCCTTCGGGATCAACAAGCCACCATTTACCGTTATATTTTTCAACTCTGAAAAAGCCTGTCGCTTTGAGTTTGGGACCAGCGGACCATCCGCCGTAAATGTCTCTATCTTTCGGTTCCGGATGCTCTTTCAAATCAGTTTCTTCTTCCTGCTTATGCTTTTCAAGGTCTTCGGCTGATTTGGTCTTTCCCTTCCAATCCTTGTGGATAAACTGCCCATATTCGTCAATAAGCGGGAAGAACTCCTTCTCATTCATAGAAACCCATTCAGGAGTTGTATAAGATCCGCCTGCACGAATATTGCTAACCTCGAAGGCTTGATCAGTCTTTGGATCAGTGACAAATATAACGAATTGAGTAATATTGTTGAGATCAAGAGTCGTATCTTTCAGCATCCCGCCGGGATAGCCTCTCATGCCGAACATTTTTGGCGCAAGCCATTCGGGCAGTTTTCGAGGTAATGATACCTTCAAAGTTTTCTTTTCACCTGCATTCAGGTCAATCTGCCTTGTGATGCAATTCTTCACTCCATCAGCACCCGGATTATCTATGCGCCAATTTAAAGTTAAATGGTCAGCGCCTGCGTTCTTTACGTCAATGGCAATATACTGGAATCCAGAAAGGTCTTTATACTTATTTGGATTTTTGATAGTTATACCGGGCCATTTTTCCTTGTGTCCTGTACTGACAAGCAGTGAATACCCATTGGTATCACTTATCAATGCCACTTTGGAATCACTTGCCCTGACAGTGCCAATACCAAAATCTCGATTGAGATCAATAATAGTTTTATCTCCAGATACCTGACTAACGATAAGGCATGAATATATCAGTAAATTGGTTATATACATTGAAATCCTCCACCTAAGGGCTAAAATCTATTGGATTATATCTTGCCTGTTTTCATCCCAGTAAGCTTGTTTGCCGCCATTATAATTCGGCACTTGGATACTACCAGCACTGGTAACAATATCCCAATTAATGTCTGCTGTTATGTTTTCAGAAGCATCAAAGTATGAGATTGTGACTTTCGCTCCTTCAATACTGTAAGTTAGTACGTCTCCGACGTAAGTTTTTTCTGTATTTGTGCAGGAAAAAGACAAATTACCTTTATCCATTCCTGAAACCGACCAATCTATAGTGCCGATCTCTTTTGCGTCATTTGGGTACTTATAATCAAAATATTTCCAAGTTCCAGAAGTGTTGTTAATAGCACATTCCCCAGTGTACCATTCAAAATCATTCAAAGCTGGCTTTATTGTTGGGCAGGTCACTTAGATACAGTGATACAGCAAATAACAACAACACAAATTAAAAGATTATTAACTTTTTGCTACCACCTTACGAACTCTAATCATAATCGCTTTTATTTCAATCAAATATCATACTTTAATGTCATGCGCCTTTAAGTAACTTACTACATCATCTCTGCATCGCAAGCCTTCAAACAGAATCGCTTTATATATTTGATAACCACTCAACTCAAGTGTTCGACCTTCTGGCGTCAAAAGTGAATGTTTTGTCTCAATTATCAGCTTCCTTGTTTCCTGATCCATCTTTTGAAGTATACTTTCCATATTCGTTCGGTCTTGTGCAAACGATTGTTTATCTTTGGCCCATAAATCAATCTTCCATGGTTTATTTTGATTTCCGGAATCAAAACGAATACCCCAATAAAGTCCTTCTGGTAAATTCTGCACCTTCCGTTTGTAGAAATTGTCAAATCTCAATGAGGTTACAAAGTCAATTCTTGCGATCTTTCTTCCTATTTCAAAGAAAGCTTCGATGGAATATGGGTCTGGTTTCATGACTATTGTAATATCAAGATCCTGCCAAACCATCACATTCAAAAAGTAGCTTCCAGTATAAAATACATTCCCATAAGTGTTAAGTATTTTATCAATTCCACTATCATATATGATTCGATCCGCTTCTCTATGCAAATTATCTGCGATCTCAATAATATTGAGATTCTTTATCATCTTAAAACCTCATAGGGTACTTTTGCCATGGCACGGCGCCTGTTCTTATGATATGGTTTTGCAGGGCGTTGAACAATATACGATATTCTTCACGTATATTATCTAAAGGATGCTCTTCATTGGGGTCATCTTCCAGATTGTAGAGTTTCAAAGGTTCAAATGGTGTATTTTGCAGAAGTTTCCAGTTTTTATAACGAACAGCATAGAACGATTGCCCGCAATAATTCAATCCACCTTCACGCCTCACCCAGAAAAGAAATCTATCATCTTCTGTATTATCCTCGCCAAACATTGTGCCTAGTATGCTTCGTCCATCAATCTCATGACCAAATTTTGCGCCTGCCGCTTCACAGATAGTCGGAAAGAAATCCATAGTTAGTGCGACTTTATCAGTCTGCGAATCGGGTTTAATCCGACCTTGCCATGCTGCGCACATAGGCACACGGATCCCGCCTTCAAACATTTGACCCTTACAACCATGCAAAGGCAGATTACTAGCGCCAGCGCCAAGATCACCGCCGTTGTCTGAGACGAAAATGATCAGCGTATTATCCATTAAACCTGACTCTTTTATAGCATTAATCACCATTTCAACTCTGTCGTCAAGATGCTCGATCAATGCAGCAAGTTTTGCCCTTTTATCACTGATGCTTGGCTCTCGTTTTTTAACACGACTCAACCATTCATCAGGCGGTTGGATCGGTGAATGCGGAGCATTATAACCAAGATAAAGGAAGAAAGGCTTGTCTGAATTTTTATGATCCTTTATGTAATCAACAGCCCATTCTGTGAACAGATCAGTTGCATGCCCCTTCGGATCGATTTCCTGCCCGTTCAGACGCATGTAATTAATATCATGCCTGCGATGTAGATAATAGTCATCCATCATATCACCGAGAAAACCATGAAAATGATCAAACCCATGTTCATTCGGTTTATTTGGCGATTCCAGACCAAGATGCCATTTCCCGATGATTGCTGTATCATATCCCGCTTGTTTTAGTATCTCTGGCAACATTACTGCATTGGAAGTGAGATACCCAAAGTTATCCGTAGGACGTGTACGTATAACGCCCGGCACCCCAACCATATCGGGATACATGCCAGTCAATATAGACGCCCTCGTTGGTGAACAGACAGGACAGTTTGCATAGAAACTGTTGAATTTTATCCCTGACATTGCAAGGTTATCAATGTTGGGTGTGTTTATATCTTTTGCGCCATAACACGAAAGGTCGCCATAACCCAGATCATCAGTCAGAATAAAAACGATATTGGACTTTTTTTGCTCTTTTGTTAATAATTCACTCGATATAGCCAATGCCATACCTCCACATTAAACGTTAGTAATACACACCCCCGAACCCCTCTCAAGAGGGGAGTTTCAGGCATTTTCCCCTCTTGAGAGGGGATTAAGGGAGTGGGTTAAGAGCATTGTATTAAACTAGAGACCAATCCATTATAACACCGAGATACTCGTCTTTTTTATCTACTAAACCGTCATAAGCCGATTTGGCGTCAGCAGGATTAATAACGTGTGTAAGCATCTCCTTAGCCTTGAGTTTTCCTTCTTTGAAAAGGTTATACACGATCTGTGTATTGCGTTCAATGGAATGTTTTGATTCTCCGGAGTGCATAGTTGGATAAACCCATTCGTGAGCGCTTTTCAGTGTGATGGCGCCCTTGCCAATGTTGTGAACGTAATCAAGAATACTGGTCACGTCAGTTATATACTCGCCTCTTGGCGAACCAAGCAATATCACTTCACCCTGGCGCTTTGTTAATTGAAAAGCGATATCAATCAGTCTGGGGTTGCCTATCGCCTCAACAGTAACATCCGCACCCTTTCCATCTGTTAGTTCCATCACTTTCTCTCTTGGATTTTCCTTCTCAGAGTTGACGAGGTACTTTATCCCGCACTTACTGGCTATCTCAAGTCTTTTTGACGCTCTCTCAATACCTATAACCTTGATTCCTGCAACGCCGAAAATCTGTGCCGCATAGTTACCCACAAGACCAAGACCGATGATAGCGACAGTATCACCCAATTCTGCCGATGAAACTCTGAGCGACGTCATTGCAACCGTCGCCATTCTGATAAATGGTATCAGTTTTTCATCAAAGTCCAATGGACGTCTAAAAGCCAGAAAGATTGTGTTAGTTTTTGTTATAGATTCGTGTGAAGTATAACAGAAAACAATGTCACCGGGTGAGCATTTCTTTACTCTCTGACCCACTTTTAATACTTCGCCAACTGCGGTATAGCCCGATCCATGTGGAAACCTTGTTCCGCTTTGCAATGCTGTGTAACCAGCACATTCCGTTCCCGGACTTATCAGGCTGTAATGTGTTTTCATCAATATCTGATCGTCTGCAAGCGATTCGTCAATATCGTAATCCTCAAGAGTTACGTTGTTTGCAGACGGCATAATTATCCTCTTGCCCTTCATAAATATCCTCCGATAGATAATTGTAGGGGCAATCCCTTGCGGTTGCCCTCAAATAGAGTAGGTGCAAGACCTACCCCTACTTGTAAAAGTAATTCTATTTTAGTCGCTTTCTAGTTTCTCGTCAAGGAATAATTATGATTTTGAGCAGTTTATTCTTGAAATATTCATTTCAAAGCTTTATGATAATAGTAGTAACAGACACTCAAGTCTGTCACTATATTTGCTTTATCATGAATTGTAGGGGAGAACCCTTGTGTTCTCACATTTTATGACAGTTGTGACCACTTAAAAAATCGAGGTGGCAAGATGAAAATAACGAAAATAGAGATAATCAGAAATAAAAAGCCGATACTCCTTCCTGCTTCGTGGAGACCAGCATGGAATGAGCCAGACACGGGATTTTCAGATAGCTTATGGTTCTCTTTCTACAAGGTTTACACAGACGAAGATATAATAGGCATAGGACCCACAGGCTTAGGAAATATTGGGCTACCATCTTATGCAGAATCTTCACTTATCGGTCAAGACCCAGCCTTTATAGAAAGATTTTGGGACATTAACATGAAGGGAAGGGAAATTATAGTTGGTTCTACCTCGTGTGGCGGTCTTGATATAGCACTATGGGACATAATGGGCAAGGCAGCTGGTATGCCTGTATACAAGCTGTTAGGTGCTTGCAGAGATAAAGTCATGGCTTACGCCGCAACTGCTCAACTTAAATCTGCTGATGAATACGCAAAGATGGCTGTCGAGTTTAAGGCGAAGGGCATCAAGGCGATGAAGCTAAGGCTTCACAGACCAAAGATAGAGGATGATCTAAACGTCGTTTCGGCTGTCAGAGATGCTGTAAAGGATATGATCATCCTCGTAGATGCGAACCAGAGCAATTTGTCCATAAATTATAACTACTGGTCAAGAAGGACAGCTTTAACAGTAGCCAGAGAACTTGAGAAACTTAACGTCTACTATTTTGAGGAACCATTACCTCGCATGGATCTGGAAGGACTAGCGGAACTCAGCGCCGCTGTTGATGTTTACATAGCCGGCGGTGAACACTGCTCAAACGTCTACGAGTTCAGGGATGCCCTTTTCGCAAAAGCTTATGATATTGTCCAACCTGATTTGATTCTTGGTAATATAGGCATAAGCGGTATTAAAAAGGTATCAGTAATAGCTGACTCTGTTGGGAGGTATGTTGTTCCTCATGTCTGTAGTGGTGGAAACAACGGGCTTTATCTAGCGGCAACCTTGCAGGCTTTAGGTTCCGTCAGCAATTGCCCGTTCATTGAATATACACTTGATCCACCTGCGCTTGTTCCAGAGGCATTGCACACCGTCCTTAAAGAACCAATAATGATTGATCCAGATGGTTACGTTCAGATACCACAAAAACCGGGTATAGGTGTAGAGATAAATGAAGATGCAGTAGCAGAATATCTATAATACGAGTTTTTCACTTATGGCATAAATAAAGAAATCACCAGCTACAGAATAGGAAAGTCGTATGCAGATTAGACTAGAAACTGAAATAAGAGAAAGCAAAAGCATAAGCATCGAAGGGTCTGCAAAGCATATCTTTAGTGTGATAAAGAAAGCAAAGAGAAAGTCAACGTGCAAGGAGTAAAAAGATGGAAGATTCAAGCATCGAAATTACAGACCCTATCAAATGTGAGCATTGTGATAACATAGTGCGTTTGAGAAGGATTTTTTTACATGATCAAACTAAATCATACGAAACTCCTGATGGACGATGGAATTGGCAAGCTGGACCAGTTTGGACATTATACGAATGTCCTACTTGCTCAGGCATTATTTTTTCATGCTATTATCTCGATGATCGCTACGATCCAGAAGACTGGGAATCAGAAACTCTTTATCCACATAAAGATAGAAACATAGAAGGTCTACCAAATAGAGTTAATAGAGAATATAAGACAGCTCTCAAAGTGCGAAATTTAGATAGTAATCTTTATGCTGTTGCTATTGGTAGAATGATGGAAGCTTTATGCACTGATCAAGGTGCAACTGGAGATATGTTAGGAAAGCTTCTAAAATCACTATCTGAAAATGAAGGAGTTCCTAAGCATTTGATTGATATGGCTAGACAATTACAATCTCTGAGAAATATAGGAGCTCACGCAACTGCTGGCGATATAACAACTATGGAAGTACCGATATTAGACAAATTGGTTAGGATAATACTTGAATACTTCTATGTCGTTCCAAGACTTATAAAACAAGTAGAATCGAGAATAGAACAACTCAAAAAGGGAAACGAATAAAAGTGATGAAGAATAGAAAGATAAAACGTAAATGGAGATAGCTATAGATTAGCAAGTTTTTAGCAGAACACAGAATTAAGGAAGGAAGTATTCATGAAGATAGTATTTTTGTTTGTATAGGGCTATGAGAGTTGTCGTAAATGGCAATTTTTATTATGTTAGTTCTAAAATTGAAAATGCAGTAATCACAAATTATTAATGAGAGTGCGTATACCTTATAGTTCAAACTCAATGAAAAAATGATTTCCTATACAATAAAGAGATCCTTCACTCCGTTCAGGGTGACATGAAAATGTCATTCTGAGCGCAGTGAAGAATCTTCTTTCTGTTGGTAAATATGGCTAACTGAAAAACTCGTATCTATGAAATGAAAGGTTTTATTTATGGAAAGAAAAAAGTGTGGTGACTCGAATCTTACATTACCTATACTTGGTATAGGGTGCTGGTCTTTTGGCGGTGGAAGCTATTGGGGAGATCAGGATCAGCGGGACGTTGATGCTGTTGTAGAAATGGCTCTGGATATAGGCTGTAATTACTTTGACACGGCAGAAGCCTATAATGACGGTGCAAGCGAGGAATCTCTTGGAAAAGCACTAAAAGGCAAAAGATCGCAGGCATTAATCGGGACGAAAGTTAATCCATCAAACACTAATCCTGACATATTGCGTGAACATTGCGAAGCCAGCCTTAGAAGGTTGCAGACGGATACTATTGATCTATATATGATCCATTGGCCAATTCATAAACACTCGATTCAGCATTTCACGAAGGATGAGTCAGTGATCAACAACCCTCCTTCAGTGGCAAAGGCTTTTGAGACTTTGACAGAATTACAGAGGGAAGGGAAAGTTCAACACATTGGGGTTAGTAATTTTGGCGTGAAGCAATTAGCTGAAGCTATGGACACAGGGGCAAAGATCGTGGTCAATGAATTGCCATATAATCTGCTAATGCGGGCTATTGAAGTAGAGATAATGCCATTCTGTTACGAGAAAGGGATTGGCGTTATATCTTACATGCCGTTAATGCAGGGATTGCTGACAGGTAAGTATATGGCACCCGATGAAGTTCCACCGATGCGGCGAAGAACACGGCATTTCTCATCACAAAGACCGGGTTCACGACACGGTGAAAAAGGTGAAGAAAAACTGACCTTTGAAACGATCAGGCAAATTCATGATATAGCTAATGAGCAGAACGTATCCATGACGCATCTTGCGATTGCATGGTGTATGGCTAATTCCGCTATTAATTGTGTTCTGTCTGGCGTAAGGGATGTAGAGCAACTTAAAAATAACGTGCAGGCAATGGCACTATCACTTGACAGTAGAGTGATAGATCGCCTTAATAACGCTACATCGCCTTTGCTTGAACGACTTGGCGTAAATCCAGATTATTACGAAAATAGCGTAATGGGCAGAAGTTGGTAAATTTTATAGGCATTGAAAAAAATAAAATGAAAATAAACACAAAGACACCTCTCGTTCCGCCGAGTAACGGAAGAACAGAAAATACACAAAGATCACTAAAATAGTAATGAGTAATCAGTTATGAGTAAAACAGCTTTATAGAAAACACTCATAACTCATTACACATCACTTATCACTTGATTTCTTAGTGTTCTTTGTACCTTCGTGTTTAATTTTTCTACATTGCCATTTTTTATTAGAGGGTAATCGTAAAAAATACATGAATGTCCTAAAAACAACCCCCTAGCCCCCTTTTTTAAGGGGGAATAAATTGAGTTGTGTCAACATTCCCCCTTAGCAAAGGGGGTCAGGGGGTTGTGAAAAACGTTGAAATACTATGTCAAAATGGCATTTTTTTAACGATTACAGAGAGGAGAGACAAATGAAGATTACAAAACTTGAGACGTTTCTTGTTAAACCGCGCTGGCTGTTTTTGAAGATACATACCGATGAGGGTTTGGTAGGTCTTGGAGAACCGATCCTTGAAGGGCGTGCATTGACCTGTGCGCAGGCTGTCGGCGAACTTGAGCCATACCTGATCGGGAAGGACCCGCGCCGAGTTGTACATCACTGGCAGGCGATGTACCGTCATGCCTTCTATCGAGGTGGACCCATACTCACGAGTGCATTGAGCGGAGTTGAACAGGCGCTTTGGGACCTTGCAGGGAAATCGCTTGGTGTGCCTGTATATCAGTTGTTCGGAGGACCGACCAGAGATAAAATCCGTTTATACAAAGGTGCAGGTGATCCGAAAGGGATCAAAGAATGGGTTGACAAAGGATTCACCGCATTTAAGACAGGCGTTGCGGGTGGACGTCCTGCAAGGATCATTGAGAGCAAAGCCTTTGTTGATCGGGCAGTCAATCATTTTGCGGCATTACGAGAAGCCGCTGGAACAGAAGCCGACATTGCCGTTGACTTCCACGGCGCAATCAGCCCACAGACAGCAAAGCTACTAATTAAGGCACTTGAGCCTTATCAGCCGATGTTCATTGAGGAACCTTGCCAGTGCCAGAACGTTGACGTAATGGCAGATATTGCTCGTGGAACCCATTTGCCAATCGCCACAGGTGAGAGAATATTCACAAAATGGGGATTCCGTGAAATTCTGGAGAAGCGTGCGGCAAGTATTCTCCAGCCCGACCTATGTCATGCGGGAGGGATCAACGAGATTAGGATCATAGCAGGCATGGCAGAAGCATATTATGCGGGCGTTGCACCGCACAATCCTTTAGGACCAATCTCCCTTGCGGCGTGTATTCAGTTGGATGCCTCAATTCCGAACTTTTTGGCTCAGGAACATACAACGCTGGGTGAAGGATACCTCAGGAATCCATTTGTCTGTAATAATGGCTTCATTGATTTGCCAACAGGTCCCGGTTTAGGCATAGAACTTGATGATAACGCACTTGCGGACAAGATTAATCACGACTGGCGAAATCCTGAGACGTACCAACCCGATGACAACTCAGTAGTTGACTGGTAAGGTATGAAGCGATGCTGGATGCTAGTGCTTGACCAAATTAATTATTCAATTTATGAATATCAAAAGTAGGTTGGGTTGAGAAACGAAACCCAACATAATATTATCAAAGTTGGGTCTCATGCTTCGACCCAACCCACAATCATATTTTTTATAAGATGAAAAATTAATTTGGTTGATCATTAGAATAGGAGGAGATAAATTGGTCCGTTTTATTCAAACATCAGATTGGCAGATTGGAATGAAGGGCGGAGGACTCGGAGAAGCCGCCACTATTGTGCGAGAAACCAGAATCGAATCAATCAATAACGTGCTGAAGTCAGCCAAAGATCGTGATGTTGACTTTGTGATATTGTGTGGAGATATTTTCGAGCATAATATGGTTAGTCAAGAAGATGTTAGAAAGGTTGTGTCTATATTCAACCAATATTCCGATATTCCGATTTATCTCATGCCCGGAAATCACGATATACTAGGCGCGGATTGTGTATATAACAGACCGATATTCCAAAACCTAAAGCATCTTAAAATCATTCAAACATGCGATATTGTTCAGGTCACCGGCGCTTTTCTGCATCCATGTCCCATACTTTCCAGGTCTATCACCAGAGACCTTACCGCAAATATTTCGTCTGCGCATGAGGCAGATGGTATTCATATAGGCGTTGCTCACGGAAGCTTGGTTGGAAAATTCCCGGCGCAGGATTGGGAAGATATAAATCTGCCAATTGATCCAGCCTGCATTGAGAGAACGGGTATAGATTACCTTGCTTTAGGGCATTGGCATGGATATCGGATATTTGAGGATAGTAACGGTATACCTCGAATAGCGTATTCTGGAACGCACGAACAAACGAAATACAACGAAGATGATGCCGGATATTGCTTGATGGTTCAGATAGATAAGAAAGGCGATAAACCTATTATTGAACCTATAAAAACTGGGCGTTTGAGGTGGTTATCTTGTGAGTTTGATATAAAAGATTATTCATCTCTTACAGAATTGAAACAATATCTTGATTCATTCAAGGATGCCGATATGGTTAGATTGGAACTTCGTGGGGAATTGCCATTGGAACACAAAAAAGAATTGGATAATATGCTTGAATTCCAGACAACTAGGCATAGGAACTTCAGGATAAAGCTGGATTTGCTCAATATTACAGTGCCAACTCAACTAGAAGAAAAAGCTGATCTTGGGGACCCAACTCTCAATCAAACTAACGAAGAATTAAACCAACTGTTGGCAAGCGAAACCGATCCAAGAAAGCGGAGAGTGGTTGTTGAAGCCCTTACGCATTTGCGCAGATTGGGAACGGAGGTGGAAGGATGAGACTCCACTGGGTTGAGTTAGAGAACTGGCGACAACATTCTAAGACGAAGATAGAATTTGATGAACGCACAACAGTCATATATGGACCAAATGAAGCGGGAAAATCAACGATATTCGAAGCTTTGAGCAAAGGTTTCTTTGACAGATCTGGTTCACAGGCTGAAACCATAAGGCGTATTAGACCGCTTACTGCTTCTGGAAACGTAACCTCAACAGTCCGTATAGAGTTTACCATCAACCAGACAAAATATAGAGTAGAAAAGAACTTCAATATAAAAAGCGGAACATCGCTATACAGGATTGATGGAGAAAAAAGCGTACTTTTAGATCAGGATACCGCAGACGAAAAGCTGATAAATTTACTGGAGGCGGAATTGCCTTCACCAAGGGGAAGTAAACCTTCACAATGGGGCGCTTTTCATTGGCTTTGGGCTAATCAGGACAACCGTGATCTACCAGATACTAGCGACGGCGATCCAACTGTAGTTCTCCATTTAGAAACATCGGGGGATTTACTCGTTACACCAAAATTCAAAGCAGTTCAGGAAAAGATACAATCTGACTATGGCAAGTATTTCACGAATACGGGTAGAGAAACTAAGGATTCTCCTATACCAAAGTTAAAGGAAGATATTCAAAACCTCGAAAAATCTGCCATGGATCTAAAGGACAAGATAAAGAAAGTAGACGGAGAAAAACAGCAATTAGAAGCTTTAGAAAGGCAACTTCCCGATCTTGAGAAAAAACTTGCAGATACTAAATCAGAGTTAGAAAAAGTAAGAAATGAGGCAGTTGACCTTTCTTCTATTGAATCAGAGTTAAAGGCGTCCAATGCCAGTGTTAATGAAGCAGATAGGGATGTTAAGGATGCTAAAACTGCATTGAAAGAACTTCGTGATTCCGCAAGCAATATTGACAATATCAGAAAAGAGGAGAAAAAAGCCAGGGAAAGTTTTTCAAGACTTGATGCCTTGCGTGAGCTTTTAGAAAGGCAATTCCAAGAAAAAGATAACGAAGTTGAGGAATTAGCTGATAAGATAAGGAAATGTGAAGACCTTACGAGAGATGCAAGGGGCTTAAAAGATTCGGCAGATACCATGAAAGGTATAGAAGAATTGAGCGAAAAAATAGAGCATATTTCCAAGATTAACAAGGAATTGGAAACACAGAGAGAAATGGAAGTTCCGCTCATTCCAACCGACAAAGAAATAGATAGTCTTATTCATAATCAAATGCAGGTGGAGATGCTAAAGGAAAATTTGAAGGTAAGTGGTATTTCAGTAAGTGTCGCTCATGGCGAAAAAGGTTCTCTTGATGTTGAGATAGATGGAGAAAATCTCTGCGAAGATAAGGCTATTGCAACCGAAAGCGTAAAAGTGAAATCAAATGGTTTAGGTGAAGTTACTATTAAAGCCAGACTAGATCAAGCTCGCGATACAAAATCCGATATAAAAAGCCTAGAAAATAGAATTCAAGGCGTATTAAGCAAATACAGATTAAATTCAATAGACGAATTAAGAGAATTAAATTCATCGCAAAAAAAGATTGCAAATAAAATAAAAGAACTGACCGCAGAAAAAAGAGGAATTGACAAAAGGTCTTTAGACGAAATAATCTCAGAACGACAAAGCCTTAACGAAAAATGTGAGGAGTATAAAAAGCTTGAGAGGAAGCCTTTTGCAATAGAAACAAATACAATGAGCGGAAGTTTGGCAGATTTAGTCAAGAAAAGGGAAGCGGAAGAGGATAAAACACGAATAGACCTTGATGAAGCAAGAAAAAAGAGAGAAGAGATTAACAAGGAATTATCAAGAAAAAAGGAAGAATTAGCTAAAATCGGCGCAGAGCAAAGGCATCGCCAAGAGGAATTGGAAAATTCAATAGGCCAACAGAATGATCTTTTTCGTAGATATGGTTCAGAAGAAAATCAGGAGAAAAAATTGGCAGATGCACAAGCTGAACTAAAAAAGCGAAAAGAAAAACATGAGCAAATAGAAAAGCGTTATGAGGAACTAGAAAAAGGTTCCGTGAATAAGATAAAACGCCTAGAATTGCAGATAGAGGGTCAAGAGCAGATAGTTAGACAGCATAGAACTTTCATAGACCAACTCAAAGGCGCAATAAGCATGGAAAGTCTAGAAGGTGCGTATTCAAAGCTATCGGATAATGAATCCCAAATAGAAATCCTTAAAGAAAGGCTGGAAAGAGAACAGATACGCTCAGAATCTCTTAAACTCTTAAAGGAATCGCTGGAGAATCAGTATCGCAAGGCTTTATCGGTGGTAGTGGGCCCAATTCGGGACGAAGTAAAACGTTCGTTAAGCTACGTTACGGGCTTTTTGCATGACGATGTTGAATTGAATGAGTATTTATTCCCAACAAAATTGGGAGAGCGAGGAATCGAGGATATTTCACTGGAATTTAGTGATGGGTCTTCGGGTTTGAAGGAATTGCTGGCAATCTGTGTCAGGCTTGCTGTTGCGAAGCATTTAAGCGAAAGGGATTGTCAGTGCCTTGTTCTTGATGATCCATTTGTGCATGTAAGTTCAGATCGCTCTAACAGAATGATAGAATTAATAAACGAGGCAATGGACAATCATGGGCTTCAAGTGATAATACTGACACATCGCCAAATGGAATTTGCGGGATTATCAGGCAAAATGGTTGATATTCAGAGCATGAAGGCAAGATAACCTACTATCTTCAAAAACCAAGCTGGAAGCTTGGGCTACTTTTAAATCTAACATTGTCAAGATAAATAGAGTTTTTATTGATCTGATCGTGAAGGTGTGTTAGAATATTGACATTCTGGTTTTATGAAGCTGATGGAGAATTTTTCATGATTATTTAAAAGGGAGGTAATCTCATGGCAAAAAACAGTAATATAATAGTTATACTAATAGGCGTTTTTGTTACCTTTTTAATCAGCATCTTCTTTGTATCAAATCTTTTAGCCGGTTCTCTAGTTGCCTATTGGTCTTTTGATGAGGGTTCTGGAGATACGCTTAAAGATAATAGCGGAACCGGTAATGATGGCAAAATTTTCGGAAAACCAAAATGGGTTGCCAGCAACTATGGAAAAGCTATGGAATTCGATGGTACTGTTTATATTATAGTGCCAAATAATGATTCATATAACTTCAAGAAAGGTGATTCATTTACTATTGCTCTATGGATCAATTATGTAGCAAAGGGAGATTGGGCAGGACCAATGCAAAAATTCGATGGGGGATATCCTTTCAAGGTTGAAATTGATACTACTAATGTTCTATACTTTGCTGTTTACGATGGGGTCAATTTCCCCAGAACAGATATAGGGAATGTCAACGGTGAGTGGCATCAGTGTTGCTTTGTGAGAGATGCAAAAAATAAAAAGTTAATCTCCTATCTGGATGGCAAATTAAAACAAGAAAGTGCAGATACTACAACGGGTGAAATTGCAAATGCAACTAACCTGTATATCGGTTCAAGAACACCCGGGACAATCACCTACAAAGGATTGCTTGATGAAATTGCGATATACAACCGAATCCTGACAAATGATGAAATTAGCCAAGCGGGGAATGGTAAATTACCAGAAGTAAAAGGTCTTGCGGTAGAACACTCTGAAAAACTTGCTATTACATGGGGAGATATTAAAAAATACTAATTGGTTATAAGTCCACCAATATATGCGCAACTCAGACGTTAAACCATTTGTAACTATCCGCTCGATCTTCATCGGTCTGATCCTAATAGTGATTAACAGCCACTTTCAGACCGGTGTAAGTAGCACTCTGGACATAGAGATCACCGACCTTTCACTTTACTCAAACGTCGTATTCTTCATGTTTATACTCATTTCATTAAACTTTCTATTCTTACGACTGACACCAAAGAAAGCTTTAATGCAGAACGAGTTACTGACTATCTACGTCATGCTTGCAACGTCAACGGCGCTAAACGGCACCGACATGATAAAATGTCTGGTTTCGCTTGTCAGCAACGGAACATGGTACGCCACACCAGAAAACGACTGGGATAACCTTTTCGGATTATTTCTTCCAGATTGGCTGACCCTTAGCAACAAGCATATTTTAAGAGGATATTACGAAGGTCATTCAACACTATATGTATCTGAATATATAAAGGCATGGGCACCTCGTGCTTTAGCGTGGTCGAGTTTCGCAACTGTCCTTATATTCGTTATGGTGTGTATCAACGTTCTGCTCAGGCGACAGTGGGTCAGGAACGAAAGGCTGACTTATCCCATCATCCAATTACCGTTTGAGATGACAAAGACTGGTGAGGAACGTGGATTATTTCGTAATAAACTGTTGTGGATCGGGTTTTCTGTTGCGGCATTTGTTAGCTTCATCAATCAGATACACGTCTGGTATCCTATCGTTCCGGGTATCCCTATCCAGCCGGTAAGTCTTACCCAATACTTTGAGACAAAACCATGGAATGCTATAAGAGACCTGAATCGTGCATTCTATCCCTTTGCCATAGGTCTTGCCTACCTTATGCCCCTTGATCTTATCATGTCAACGTGGATATTCCATCTATTTTGGCAGGTAGAACGTATCTTTGGCAGTGCGGTAGGGCTTTCATATCTTCCCGGATTTCCCTATGGAGAGGCACAGGTGACCGGCTCATGGATTGCTCTGCTGGTTTTTGCGATCTGGATAGGCAGACGGCATTTTTTGAACGTTATCGCTCAGATATATAAAAAAGAAGATGACACAGAGGGTCTGATGTCTTATCGAATAGCGGTTTTAGGTATCCTATTGGGAACTGCGTTTCTCATCATCTTTTGCTATTATGCAGGGATGTCTATATGGGTCATGGTCTTGTTTTATATAATTTACTTTGCTCTCTCTACTACCATAACTCGTATTCGTGCAGAACTCGGTCCATCTGTACACACAATGCATGGAAGCACCCCTGATGAGATACTGATAAATATCTTTGGGTCACGTCGTCTTGGTTCACGAAATTTGACCGGGTTTGGTCTGCTACACTGGGTCACGGGTTACTCAAACCGTGAGAACCCTATGCCCGTTCAACTTGAGGCTTTTAAGCTTGCGGAGCGCGCAAACGCAATACCCGCAAGGATCCCAATAGCAATTGTCCTTGCGGCGGCTATTGGTTCTATCTCTGGATTTTGGGCGTATCTTCATGATGGATACAGACTTGGTGTAGAATCCTATCCAGAAAGGACATGGGCGGCAAGTGTTGGATTTGACGTATTGGACTCAAGAATTCAGAATCCTGCTAACGCTCAACCGACGTATATAATTTTCAGTTGTGTTGGGTTTGTTTTCACGACTTTCATGCTGATAATGCGCTCAAAGTTTTTATGGTGGTCATTGCACCCGGTTGGATATGCTGTTTCAGGAGAATGGGGCATTGGCAGGATATTTGTTCCGCTAGTTATAGCATCAACCTGCAAGTGGGGCGTATTAAGGTTTTCAGGATTAAGTGCTTACCGTAAGTCAATACCGTTTTTCTTTGGGTTGATCCTTGGAGATTTTGTGATTGGTAGCCTATGGGCTGGTATAGGCATAATATTCAATACCCGTGTATACGTCTATTGGACAGGGTAAAGAAATAAGTTAATCATGAATCACATAAATAAGCACTATATAACAGGTATAAAAACTATCATATTAACCTTAGCTGATTTTAAGGAGTAAATTTTTTATGATAATACATACTCTTAAGGTGGGACCAATGCAAGCTAACTGTTATCTGCTGGAATGTGAGGAAACTCATTCAGCGATAGTGATTGATCCCGGTGACGATGCAGAGGTGATACTCGACGTCCTTGAAAAACGAAAACTCAACCTTGAATTTATCATAAACACACATGGCCACATAGATCACATCGCCGCAAATGCTGATTTGAAGAAAAAAACTTCTGCCAGATTATGTATACATCAGTTAGATGCTAAAATGATAATAAACCCGCAGAAGAATCTTTCGTCTTTTATGGGTAGAGACATATCTTCTCCTTCACCTGATGTGATTCTCGAAGATGGTGATATCATTAAAGTCGGCACAATAAGCCTAAAAGTAGTTCATGCCCCGGGGCATAGTCCGGGCAGTATATACTTACTAGCTGACAAGGTTGTTTTTTCAGGGGATTTGCTATTTGCTGGAGGCATCGGCAGATATAGCTTTCCGGGAAGTTCATATCATCAGATCATGAACTCCCTAAAGAAGATCATGGAACTTGATGATGATCTGATAGTTTATCCCGGACATGGTCCAATCACTACTATTGGAGAGGAAAGGGATACAAATCCGTTTCTCAACCAGTAACCAGTTACATTTGATGATTCAGTCTTGATAAGGAGGTAGGTTAAATATGTGCAAAATGTCTAAGATTGTATTTCTTCTGGTTCTTGTGATATGTCTTTCAGTCTATATTTTGTTGCCTGTACATGCAAACAGCTTTTTAGCCAGATCCGAAGGGCTTATCTTATATCTATCGTTTGACGAGGGTGGAGACAAAGTAATCAAGGATTTATCAGGCAACGGGCATGATGGTGAGAATCATGGTGCAAAACCAGTTGAAGGGAAGTATGGAAAAGCTCTGGAGTATAGTGGAGTAGATACGTGGATCATCGTGCCTGATGCACCGGATCTTAACTTTGGTCCAAAGGATTCACTGACCGCTATATGTTGGGTAAAGATACTTGGCGCACCATCGGGACAGGGAAATTTACTCGCCAAATATGCAGTCGGAGCCGGTACGACCCCGTTCTATGGTATGTTTCACAATGTCAATAACAAAGTCCATGCCTATATACGTGATAAAAACAGTAAATTAGTAGAATCATGGTCAAAAGACGTTATCAACGATGGAAACTGGCATCATCTTGCTCTCATCAGAGATGCGGATAAGAAAAAGGTTTTCCTTTATGTTGACGGCAATCTGGATTCCGATAAGGATGATATAGCTGAGGATCTTACAAACGAGTTTCCATTAGCGATCGGACGTCATACCAGCGAATTTCTCATCGGTGCTGTGGACGAAGCAATGCTGTTTCGCCGTGCATTAAGCTCCGATGAAGCAAAAGCATCAATGGAACCGCAAAAGTTTCTCTCTGTATCTTCCAGAGGTAAAACGGCTACTATGTGGGGAGAAATAAAACTGAAGTGAAAAGGAGTTAATAGGGTGAAAATAGGTATAATCTCAGACACACATGATAACGTTCCCAAAATACAGGAGGCAGTGAGTATTTTTAATATGAGAGATGTTGAGCTTGTTATACACTGTGGTGATTACGTAGCCCCTTTTGCTCTTAATCCATTGGAAAAGCTGAAATGTGAGTACGTTGGGGTATTCGGAAACAATGATGGTGAGAAATTTGGACTCACCAAAAAATCACAGGACAGAATAAAACTTCCACCAAGATTGTTAGATATTAGTGAGAAGAAAATTCTTATTCTGCATGAACCAAATGAGATTGACGCATTGACTAAAAGCCAAACTTATGATATAATAGTTTATGGACATACACATAATCCCGTAATTGAAAATCACGATAAAACGCTGGTTATCAATCCGGGGGAATGTTGTGGTTGGTTAACCGGGAAAAGCACAATCGCAATAGTTGACCTTTATGATATGAATGCGGAGATCATCGAGGTTTTCTGATAATCACAGTTTTGTTTTGTGTGCTATCAGATGAAGGGGGGAAACTAAAAGGACTTATGGATATTGAAGATAACAAATATGTAAAAGCAAGAGCGCCTGGTTAAGTGAGGTGAATTATAATGAAGAAATTCTGGCAAAAGAAACATGAGGAGTTAATTCAGCAAGCTTCCTCATCTGTTAAGGAGGAAAAAAAGCCTATCGAACTAAAGATATCAGATAGTGACAAAGAAAAGCTGAAGGTTATGATCGCTCAAGCTGAAAAGGAAAAGTATGAGCGATTCGGTAAAAATAAGTGATCTGATCATAACATCAAGGCTAGAGGCAGATTTGGGCTTCTAGCCTTTTTTATTCGTTTTGAAAAGAGCATCACTAGATATGAGTGTCAGGCAGTTCAAACCATTAAAAGTTTCTATAACAATATCAATCCTATTTCATGCTATCTTCTTATTTTCCATAGTATGGATTAAACTTGGCAATGAATATAATATAAGCGGGAAAGTAAATGTAACTTTGCTTAAAAGTAATAAGGCAAAACTACTGCAACGCTCTACGCCTGCACGCGCAATCCCACTATTTAAAGTATCTTCCCCGCAATATTTTCCAGAGACAACCGTTAGAATTGAGATGAGTCAAGCGCCGTCACCTGTAATTTATGTTGATAGAGAATCTCCAAAACTGTTTTCGACTGTTAATAGTATGCCTTATGATATTCCTCAAAACATCGGCATCAGACAGACTAATCGTGACTTAATAACTCGTCCTATGACTGTAAAGGTGAAAGACAGTATGCACAAGCCAAATCCAGATGCAGATGCTCTTGGCGGTTACAAATTCATTGGCAACGCCTTATCAATACTCGATAAGCCAAAGACCAAAGTCGCTGATGACAATAGTAAGGTTTTACGGAATTTTCTTATTCTGATACGCAAAAAGATAGAGTCCAAGAAAAAATATCCGATGTCTGCAAGGAACGCAGGGATCGAGGGGCGCTCAGAGGTTAAGATCACGATACTGAAAGACGGCCAGTTAGAGAAAGTCGAGATTATTAATTCGTCTGGAAGTGAGATACTAGACAATGCGGCTTTGGAAAGTGTACGTAATGCAGTTCCATTTCCGCCTATCCCGTCAAATCTGGGACGGAATAAGATTGAAATGAGTATTTATCTAGTATTTAAGATTGGTTAGCACTCCAAAAAAGGAAAAAGATATGATTGGAATTCTGCTTCTAAATATAGCGTTAATACTATGTATTGTGATTATGCCACAACAAGCGTGGCCAGAGGATGCGGGTATTGCATCAAAATACCCCGGTGATGAAGGTATAGGAAATGACCCCGATGTGATTTTTGCTGAGGATTTTGAGTCTGGTGACATTGAAGGGATAGCCAAACATTGGGACGAAATCAGTAATAAAGATGGAAAAGTAATTCAATTGAGCGACGATGTGCCTGCTGGTAGTTCAGGGAAACACTCATTACAGATGACTGCAACGCTAGGCGAGAACACTGGCGGGCATCTATATGTGCGATTGAAACGTTCCGTTGATATAGTGTATGCAAGGTTCTACGTGAAGTTCCCTGATGATGCTGAGTATGTACATCATTTCGTCCACATTGGTGGTTACAATCCTTCAACACGTTGGCCACAGGGAGGAGCAGGTGAGCGCCCACGAGGCGACGAGCGCGTCACAATAGGAATAGAACCTCATGGAGATTATGGGCGTTATCCCGCACCCGGCGTCTGGAGTTTTTACAACTACTGGCACGAGATGAAAATATCTGCTGACGGAAAATACTGGGGCAATGCTCTGCGCCCTGTCAAACCAGCTATCATTCCAAAAGGGCGATGGCAGTGCGTAGAAGTCATGATCAAACTAAACTCCACCCCGGATGTTCCTGATGGAGAATTGGCATTATGGCTGGATGGAGAATTGATGGCACAATTCGTCAAGGGTGTTCAGCGTGGTCCGTGGTCTGGTATGGGATTTTCATTGGTAGAAAAGGGTGGTGAACCGTTTGAAGGTTTCCGATGGCGCACAAGCAACGATCTGAAGATCAATTTCTTCTGGCTTTTGTATTATGTTACCGAAAATGCACACGACAAAACAAGGTAACGAATACAAAACGTACCAACACCGTCTGGTTTGATGATATTGTTGTAAGCACAAAATACATTGGACCTATCAAACAGAAATGATTATATCTTGTAATGGCACGGCATGCCGTACTTATACATTTTAAGAAATATGGATTAGCGGTGAATCAAAAATACTACGAATACGTTGGAGTTATACACGTTCATTCAAAATATTCTGATGGCAGCGGAAGCATTAAAAAGATAGCCAAAGAGGCAAAACTGGCTGGTTTAGACTACGTTGTGATCTCTGACCACAACGTAATCAAAGCACTAGGAAAAGAAGGCTGGCACGATGGTGTTTTATTGCTTGTAGGTGAGGAGATCGGTGCCAAAGGGTCATCACACTACCTTGCTCTTAACATTAAAGAGCGGATCCATCCAGATGTTTATCATCGTGATGTTCACTTATACATTGAAGCTGTAAAGCGTCAGGGCGGGATAGGTTTTGTTGCCCATCCTTACGAGTTGATAAAGGCTTTTTTCAGGCTTAAAATATTCTCGTGGCAATCGTGGAATGAGAAAGATTTTACGGGTATCGAGATATGGTCTTACATGCACGACTGGTCGCATAATGTAAACCTGTTCAATATAATCTATTACTATCTCTATCCACATAAAGCGATAGATGGTCCTCCAATGGACATAATACAGGAATGGGATTCGTTGTGCCAAAAGCGACGGGTCGTAGGCATCGGCGCTTCTGACGTTCATGCGAAATACATTTCCCCATTCTCTATGATACAGTTCCTTTCATATAGAAGAAATTTTCATGGTGTAAGGACTCATCTTTTGATGGAGTCTCCCCTTAGCCATGACCTGAATGAAAGTAAAAGGGCAGTATATAATGCTCTGGAATCAGGTCACTGCTTTTTCTCTTACGACTACGAGGTGGATTCCAGAGGGTTCACATTTGAAGCCGATACAGAAGGCAAAAAGTTAATCATGGGTGATGAATGTAATTTTAATGGAAAAGCTGAGTTAGTTGCAAGTTCTCCAATACCTGCATTAATTAGGCTGATCAAAGATGGTCAGGTGATAATTGAAAAAAACTCCACGCAGTTAGTCCATGAAATAAATGAAAGAGGTGTCTACCGTATCGAAGCCCATCACAACAGCAAGCCCTGGGTCTTCACAAATCCGATATATCTGCGATAATTATGGAGTACGTATGCACTCCAAAGAGAATAGAAATAAAAATCATTTGCCCTTAATCTCACCCCAGGTAGTAGAAGCGTTTCTATTCTTACCCGGTGCAAGGCTGGAACCATACACAGGATATGAAGACAATGGGTTAAGCGATACAGCAAGCTCAAATGGAACGTTAGTATATTGTGCCAAAACTACAGTCTGCCCATAGAAATCAGGTGTCTTGACAGAAAGTTTTACCGGGGTGGTTCTTGTTGGATTTGATTTGATTATCCACGTTGTTGGCTTCTTCTTTGAATCCCACTGAATAGGTGTTATAATAAACCCATTTTTTCCTTTCTCACTTATACCATAATCAATGGTATAGATTATGTATTTGGCTGGTTCATCTGTAGTATACCAATAGTTTAATTCGGGTTGGTTATAATAGTCTCTCACTTTTTCAAGAGTTATGGCTTTCGGATCGGTTCCGGGGTTATCCACGTTTGGCTCAACCACAAACTGAATAATGTTAAGATAAAACTTTGAACTAGATGCAAGTATCGGGGTATGTAAGCTTTTGTCATCAACCCAGCCATTAATAGAACGTTCAGTATAATTCCCACCATCCTTATACCATCGCAAGATGTCACGAACTGCAATTCCTGTTGGTTGTCCTGATATGCCAGAGACGTTAAAACGGAACTGCACGCTTCGAGTTGATGGGATAGAATTGTATTGGTACATTTTGCCGGGATAAAACTGTATATAATTAAGCGAACCATTGCCGGTATTAACATTGATAAGAACCTTATCCTCTCCATTGTTGCGATAGTCTATGTATTGCCCTTTTTCATCGCTCCAGATCCAATCCGAGTCTCCATCTTTGAACATAGCGTAGCCATACTTATCAACTGAAGATGGATTGCTAGCTGATGCAATAGAAACGAATCCTGTTTCTACGATCAAAAGTGAGGCTATAACGCAAACGGCTGAAATTATCGCTCTACCTAGAAACTTTGGTCTTACCATCTCTTTATCCTCCTTCTCCGCTTATAAGCTTTACTTGCTCGATGCAATTCGCACATCACCCCAGGTGGTTGGTAGTTTCCCCTTAAAGTTCACGCCTTCACCTGTGAAACCGGTATCATATTCTTCTACTGTTGAAACTCCAGTCCAACCTTGGCTAGCATCGGTTACGCCACCAATTGCATAAATTTTACTATTAACTACACTGGCAGCTAGATAGGCTCTAGCCGTTATCATATCAGCTTTTTTGGTCCATTTATCCGTCTCTGGATCATATTCTTCTATGTTTGGAGCAGCTTTCGCTTCGCCAAGCATGTGTCCACCCATGACATAAATCTTTCCATTCACTGCACTAGAAGACCCAAAAAGATGTGCAGTTAGCGCATCAGCTTTTTTTGTCCATTTGTCAATCGCTGGATCATATTCATATACCATAGTAGGGGCAGAATTCCAACCTGCTATCCCAATAGCGTAAATCTTCCCATTTACCGTACTAGCACAATGACCAAGCATTGTTACTGGCATATCTGCTTTTTTTGTCCATTTATCTATTACTGGATCATATTCTTCCACTGTTGAAAGAGGAACCCCGTTTAGATCCGGTAAGCCTCCGATAGCATAGATTTTTCCATTGACAGCGCTGGCAGAGAAATGTGATCTTGCGGTTGGCATATCAGTTTTTTTCGTCCATTTGTCTGCCACAGGATCATATTCTTCTACTGTGGAAAGAGGAAGGTCCCCCCTATTATCATGACCTCCGATAATATAGATTTTCCCATTCACTTCACTTGAGGCGAATTCTCCTCTGCCGTTTGGTTCTGGCATATCAGGCCTATTTATCCATTTATCCTTAGCCGGATCATATTCTTCTACTATTGTTCCTTTGTTATTTGCGTCCCAACCGCCGATAGCATAGATTTTTTTGTTCACTGTGTTAGTAGTTAGAAAAAATCTAGCCGTTGGCATATCAGCTTTCTTTGCCCAAGTATCACCAGCTTGTGGAGCCATGAAAAGGGCATTTTGTAGACTTGGAGTTACTAATCCCAATCCACTACCATTCCAGCGCTGATTGGATATGACTGATATATTTGAAACTTTAAGCACATCTACTGGGATCTCACCAGTTTTCAGAACTTTTGTTTCACCGGGAAGTGGAGAACCCTTAAAAGCACTGATTGTACTTAACGAATTTAAATGTGTTCCAAGACTTAAAAATGCGACAATAATCCCTGTTGCTAACGATAATCCCCAGGGTAATCCTTTTGCCAATGGAACTGGTTGAACTCTGATGTGTTTTACCATCTCCACGATTCTGAACGTGAAAATGGCTTTAAGTTTTTGCTGTTCGAAAGTTTTGCTTATCATGGCAAGCATCTCCTCCTTGAGTTGCGCCCTGGCTCTAACGAGCCGCTGTCTTATGGTGGTAGGAGACGCACCCAGCGACTTTGCAATGTCATCGGTACTCATACCACCTAAGTAATGAAGTGTCAACGCTTCTTGATAGCTTTCAGGGAGGGAATCCAGCGCATCACGGAGTGAATTGTTTACTAAATCTCTACGGTAGGAATCCAAAGAAGGATTTTCCAGTACATCCTCGTCCTGATCTTCAATAAACTCACGGTCAGGTCGTCTGGATCTTGAACGTTTCCATTTACTGCAAAGGTTGGATGCTATGCTATAAACCCATACGGCGAAGCTGTCCCATCGCCTTAGTTTTGATAGGTTCTGGTAGGCTTTGATAAAGACGTCCTGTGTTACGTCTTCAGCATCGTGGAAGTTGCGGAGTCTGGAAAAAGTGAAGGCATAGATACCAGCTTTATACTTGTCAACTAGCATACCAAAAGCTTCTGGTTCACCGTTAAGGCATTTATTAATAAGATGTCCATCCTCTGTCCGCATGTCATCGCTCCTGATGGTTCGCTAATATTTTTTCCCTCATTGGTACTGACCCCGCAGAAGGGAGATTTGTGACATACGAATCAAAAAAATGTTTTTGGAATCCAGTCAGAAAGTAGTAGAAAGTAGGATGGGCATTGCCCATCTTACATATAAATAATATATGTCATACCCATGAAAACGGGAATCCAGTCTTTTTTTCATGTTTTCTCTGGATTCCAGCCTGCGTTGGAATGACATACTTACTAGGTAATCAAACTACTAAAGCCCGAGGTCGTCGTTGATTTCCTTCTGCCAGACCTCGATCTTGCCGCTTTCAACGTCTTTGACTTTGACAGGGGTGTTTAGGCATGATGACTCAATAAGCGAATATGCTATGGATAAGGCTTTGATCCCGACTTCGCCGTCAGTTTCGGGTGTCCCGCCGTTTTGGATGCAATTGAGGAATCCGTAAACCTCAAGAGAAACGGAGTTTGTCAGTCCAAGCGGGAAGAACTTTTGCTTCAGTTCATCGCTGGCATTAGCCTCAAAATACTTCGTTGCGTTCTCCCTTGTGCCATCTTCTCTGATAATGTCACTGCCCTTTAACACGCCTTCTGAACCATAAATCCATCTACCGTATCCTGCGCCTTCGCCGTGTCCCGCCCAGTAAGCAGGTCCCCACTGCCCATAGACGCCGTTCACGAACTTTAGGATCGCAAACCCACCCTCATTACAGTCGTTGTAGGTTGTTTCAGTGACGTTACCCTTATCATCCCTTCTATACCTTATATCATCAAATCGGAATGTTGCCCCATAAACCTCGTCAACATCGCCAAGAAAGTAATAGAACAAATCACTGTCATGCACCCCGTTATCCAGAATCGTCCCGTCGCCGGCTTCGAGTTTGTGATGGCGCCATGCGGTGCTTGCAAGCCTTGCGTTCAGTTCTCCAGCAACTCCACCCTGAAACAGCATTTGAGGCTTGCCGATCAGCCCGTGATCAATGGCATACTTAATTGCCCGATTCGACAGGTCATATCGGTAGTTTTCAGCGACAGCGGCGATCTTGCCGACTTCTTTCGCTGTGTCAATCATTTTTCGAGCCGCTTTGATTGTTATAGCGAAGGGTTTCTCAGTCATAACATGCGCACCTGCAAGGAGACAGTCTATGCCAATGATGTGATGACTGCGGTGATGGCTTGGGATGAGCGCCGCATCAATTTTTACCTTATCCAGCAGTTGACGATGATCTGTGAATACCTTTGGTTTTGCGCTTTTCTGAAACTCCTTAGCTATTTCTGCAAAGCGCTCTGCCTTTTCTTTAACAGCGTCACAGGTCGCAACAATGTTGAAAACGTCAAATTTCTCCTTTAGTTCTCTGCAGGCATTCAAATGCCCGCCAGCCATCCCACCACAACCGATAATCGCTAACCTAATTTTTCTTTTCATTTAACATACCCCCATTAAGATAAACAGTCACATCCATAATGACTCCTGTATCTGGTGTTGCCTTGATAACTGAGCTATTGGAATCCCATTATCAATCGTACGAATTATTTGCTGAATTTCCTTCTTTGTATGCTTATAACATGAATCTTGCTTTTAATGGATATATATTATCTTATCTGGTTGTCCATTTCAAGGGGTTCATTCCACATTTTTTGGCTCAGAGAGATACCTTTTGATCGTTTTCAGTCTTTACTCGGATTGTCACCTTAATTTCTTTTAACCCATTTCTTAAAGTTGCTTAAACTGTAAACTGCCTACTTTAGTGCTAGCACCCGTAAAACCTCAGCTAATGGTATATTGCCCATTGCGGAACGACGAAGACCATCTGCCGCTATTGAGACCATACCTTGCTTTATAGCAATATTTCGTAATTCCTCTATGGTCACATCACATCCAAGTGCTGATACAATTTCAGGAGTAACCTCAAGTGTTTCTGCGATGACGTTTCGTCCTCTGTAACCGGTGTTGTTGCATTTATCGCAGCCAACTGGCTCACGAAAATTCTTTGTAAGCGAATTCCAATCCAATCCATTAGCTTGAGCTATATCTTCCGCTTTTTTGAGCATTTTATCAGACGGAGTTTTCTCGATATTACAGTAAGAACAAATTTTTCGCACAAGCCTTTGAGCAGTGATTAATCCTGTTGATTCGCCTATTATAAACGGGTCACAACCCATATCCACCATACGCTTCAAAACTCTTACAGATTCATCTGCGTGCATAGTGGCTATAACCAGATGTCCAGTAAGAGCGCAGTGATGGGCGATCTCGATAGTTTCATAATCGCTTAATTCTCCGATGCCAATAACATCAGGATCAGAGCGGAATATTGAGCGAAGTGCAACAGGGAACGTAAGTCCTACATCAGAGCGTACCGGTACTTGAACTACCCATGGTATAGAGAATTCAACTGGATTCTCAACCGTCATAACCTTTCGCTCTGGATTTGAAATGTGACTAAGTAGGGAATAAAACACTGCTGTTTTGCCGGATCCTGTTGGTCCGCTAACGATTATCATGCCGTGAGAAGACTCAACCCAACGGATTATTTTTTCTCTGTCATAAGATGCAAAATCTATATCAGCGAGTTTAATTTTAGCACTGCTCTGGTCAAAAATTCTGACAGTGAGTGATTCCCCCAATATAGTTGGAAGAAAAGACACTCGAAGATCAATACCTTTACTGATAGCTGATGCTAATATCCTGCCGTCCTGTGGTTTTTCTTTTTCATATACATTACATGAAGCGGCGATTTTCCACTGCTCAATCAATATCGGTAATAATCTGATATCAATTTCAGCAATAGTATGCAATACACCATCTATACGATAGCGGAGTGTTGCAGCAGTTGTCCCATCCTCTTTTATGTTAGGCGCAAGATGAATATCACTGGCGCGCATTTTAACAGCTAATAGGATCATAAGGTCTAATGCGTGTCGTATCTCATCTGTTTCTGGTAGAAGAATGTCATTTTCTCCAAACTTTTTAGTATGTTGTTGAAGTTCCTTAATAAATGGTTTAATGTCTGCGGGAAGGTCAATGCGGGGTTCTCTACCTTTCAGGAATCTTTCAATATCCTCAAGATAGAATCGCCATTGACGACCTACCTTCATTCCCTTGATCTTACCCCCCCGAACCCAGCGATAAAATGTAGAACGGGTAGTTTTTAGTAATTGTATTGCCTGCTTCATGCTAATAAGTTCATCGGATTGCTTGCTATCAGTATCACTTTGTAACGAAGATTGGTCTTTATTTTCATCCATCGTATACTCTCCTTTTATTGTATTATAATATATTAATAACACTATAATATACTATACACCATTATTATAAATGATGATATTGATCTTGTCAAGAAATAAAGTAGGCTTTATTTTTCTCTAGCATCATTTCCGATCTTCTGTCATAATATCCTTAATCGTTTTAAAATCCTCTACTGAAAACTATCTCTTATAGGAGGCACTGATGAGAAACGAAAAATTTTATCATGAAACTTACCGTCCACAATTTCACTTCACTGCCAAAAAGAACTGGTTAAACGATCCGAATGGATTGATGTATTACAAAGGCGAATATCATCTGTTTTTCCAGCATAACCCATCAGGTATTGATTGGGGAAACATGACGTGGGGTCATGCCGTAAGTCCGGATATGATCCATTGGGAACAACTGGATCATGCAATCTATCCTGATGAATTAGGAACTATATTTTCTGGTTCGGGTGTCGTAGACTGGAATAATACTTCTAGTTTCAAAACCGGGGATGAATCGGTAATGGTATGTATATATACATCAGCAGGAGATTGTGTCACTCCAAAAGTGCCTTTTACGCAAAGCATTGCGTATAGTAATGACAAAGGCAGAACATGGAGCAAATATTCAAACAACCCTGTGCTTGGGCATATAATCGGCAGTAACAGAGACCCAAAGGTCATAAGGCACACCCCAACTGAAAAATGGATTATGGCTCTTTACCTTGATGGTAACGATTATGCGCTCTTTTCATCACCCAACCTTAAAGAATGGACTAGAATATACGATTTAAAGCTTCCTGATACTGGTGAATGTCCAGATATATTTGAGTTGCCTGTTGATGGCGACCCTGAAAATAAAAAATGGGTGTTCTGGGGCGGTAATGGCAATCATTACATAGGAACATTTGATGGGCTGAAATTCACTTCAGAAAGCGAATTGTTGAAAACTGAATTCGGAGCTAACTGTTATGCGGCGCAGACTTGGAGTGATATCCCTGAATACGATGGCAGAAGAATTCAAATCGCGTGGATGAGTGGAGGAAAATATCCTGACATGCCATTTAATCAGCAGATGAGCTTCCCCTGCAAGTTATTCTTAAAAACCATACCCGATGGTATAAGAATGTTCCGACAGCCAATAAGGGAGATTGAGAATATACACCAGAAAGAGCATTCTTGGTATGATGAAGTTTTGAAATCTGGTGAAAAACTGCTATCTGGCATTTCTGGTGAATTATTTGACATTAGAGCAGAATTTGAGTTAGGAAAAGCGGGTGAGTTTGGGTTTATTATACATGGTGAAAAAGTGCAATACAACGTTGTAAACAGTCAGCTTTCTTGCCTTAGCAGATCAGCTACATTGAATCCAATCGGTAACAAAATCAAATTACAGATTCTAGTGGACCGTGCTTCCATAGAGGTCTTTGGCAACGATGGCCGAGTATCATTGAGTTCGTGCTTCCTGCCGAATCTGGATAACAAAAGTCTCAGTGTTTACGCTGATGGTGGAGATGCGAAGATTTCATCTTTGACTATTTACGAATTATGTTCTGCATGGAACGGTATTTCTAAGTAAAATCTATGTTCAAAGCTATGACCAAGCATAAGCTTCTCGTCCGCAGAGAGATAACCACAAAGACACTAAGACACAAAGAAAACAGGATCATAGTTTTTAGTCAGGACAAACTATTGAAATCACAGTATCATCTAGTCAAAAAAATGAAAAAATGCTTAGTGTGTCTTGGTATCTTTGTGTTTTTTCTCTGATAAAGATCGCGGACAAGATTCTTATGCTTGGTTCACTCATAAGTGCAGTTTAGAAGTATAATCGTTATATCATCTTCTTGAGATAAGCTTCCTTTAAATTTTGTCACTTCAGTAAGTATTTTTTCTAATATTTCATCAGGATTTCTGGATATATTATTCTGCACGATTGCGGATAATCGTTCCACACCGAAGTATTCGTTACTACGTTCCGTCTCAGTGACCCCATCTGTGTAGAATAACAATAAATCACCTTCCATTGAACTCGTAGCGAGTAAGAATTAAGACCTATTGAAAGTAATACGAAAATTGATCATGGCATATGCCAAATGTCGAAATCCTAATCGGATCTCCTCTAATCTGTCATAACTAACGGCAAGTCTGCGA
>Ga0315282_10000791_pt1 | contig 61796 bp, 53 predicted proteins | sample YL17G07_20_MG_FD_203693 | JGI IMG/M metagenome (GOLD analysis project Ga0315282, IMG submission 203693) | Sediment microbial communities from Yellowstone Lake, YNP, Wyoming, USA - YL17G07_20 | ecosystem: Environmental > Aquatic > Freshwater > Lake > Sediment | place: USA: Wyoming | collected...
AGTGCCGTTACTTCCTTGGAAGCTACCTAGGGGTAGACCTTCTGAGCGTTTGAAAGAGCTTATTAACCGATGGAATCTTTGACCACATTTTAATGTGGGGCTACCCTTTGAGAAAAAATAAGAATTTAGCAAAAGAATATGCTAAACTGAAATTAGAATTGGCTGAAAAGTTCAAATACGACCGCGTTGCATATACTGATGGAAAAACAGATTTTGTAAATTACGTCTTAAAGCTGGCAAATAATGAAGCATATTAGATATTAAAAGTCAATTGGCATAAGAACCATTATTACTTGGACACATATAGATATATATAGACATTGACGGTAGGTTTTAATCATGTTATACTTTTCTTGAAAGGTGGTGATAATCATGAAATTCATGACAATTGATAATGTTGCAGATAACCTAGCTGTGAAAAGGCGGACTGTGGAAAGACTAATCAAATCTGGGCAATTGTATGCTATAAAAGTCAATAGTATGGTTAGGATTTCGGAAGAAAGCTATCAAGAATTTATTAGACGCAACGCAATAAAAAACTCTGAACCAGAGCAGAACCAAGCTCACTCCGTTGCTACGGAAAAACTTTCAACGTTGGACTCATTGATGAAGCATTTCGGTAGTTGCTCTGATGCAAAAGATGATTACGAAGAGATATTAAACTATATAAAAGAAAATAGAACTGAAGCGGAGTTTTAAGAATGTACCTATTAGATACAACACATTGTTTGCAATTCATATTAGGCTTTCCAAAAATTCAGGATAAGCGAAGTATTTTAGATAGCTCAATAGTTACCACAAGTGTTATTGCGCGTGGTGAATTGTTATTCGGTGCGCACAAGTCAGGACGGTTGATGGACAGCTTAATAAAGATTGACACTTTTTTCGATGACATAACCGTTTACCCAATTGATGATAATACAGCGGATATATACGGAGAGTTAAAAAATATTATTCTTGATCAGTTTGGCCCAAAAGATAGAAATAAACGCCGGAATTTTAAGGTCGAGTCCCTTGGATTTAAGGATAACGATTTATGGATAACATCTACAGCTATTCAACATAATTTGGTGTTAGTATCGGAAGATAACCACGTTCTACGACTACAAGGAGTCAACGGATTAAAAGTTGAAAGCTGGTAAAAACCGAAAACTCAAACGCCTTGAAGGCAACAATGAGGAGTTCACAAGGTTTGTTAATCCACCATCCGATAGCAGACGAGGAACGAAGCCGTTATTTGATGATATTTATTCTCCTGCAAATGCGCGAAACAATCCAACATAGAGTGCCAGAACCTTCTCTGGATCAGGTCCACGATATGCCGACTCATTTGAGATATAACCATTAAATCCTATCTCCTTCAACTTGGCAAACATCTTCCTATATAATTCAAATGTTTTCGCATCCTCAGCATTGTGAGTATGAACCATTGTGATATGTGGGGCAATTCTGTCATGGAAAGCATCCGCTGTATCAATGGTCACATCGGGCCAAACACAGTTAAACACTACTCCGACGTTTGGCTGATTAGCTATCCTTATGGCTTCCATTGCCGGATCAGGTGCGGTGAAACTGCCGTGCATCTCTATCGAGACAGCGATCCCATGCTTTTGAGCATATATACCAAGCTTTCCTAAGCATTTTCCAACATTATTGACTACCTCATCTCGATTTTTATCATTGAAACCATCACCAAGAACCCTGACGTGTTTGCATACAAAGAAGCCTGCCATATCTATCACACGTTTAACCCGTTCGACGTTTTGATCCCTTTCTTTTTCATCAGGCGAATGAAACGTCTGACAGCTTGTAAGGGATGCAAACTCAAGCCCGGCTGACTCCATCTTCTTTTTGACTTCGTCCCACTTCTCACGAGGTGTATTCCATTCAAGTCCATGTTTCTGGTTGAAATCCATTAAGAACTCAATGCCATGATGACCAGTCTTTTTGACAATATCAATCATATAATCAAGTTCCCAATCCTGTCCTGTTTGGTATGTGTTAAGTGACCATTTCATTGTGTTTTACCTCCTGTAGATAATTCTTAAGAAAAATAAGAATTTTTTGTCCTACTAATTACCAATTCTATAACCCACAGTCAATAAGCGTATTTTCCTCAAAATCCGATTCACAATTTTGGCAATCTAAACCACCCCGCTTTAACTCTCTATTTGGCTTCCTTTCCTTCATCATTCATCTTGTTTTGAGAAAGAAAATATGTTAATATTGTATATAATACATTTGGGAATACATTTTTACAACTTTATCGTGTATATATCTGCCCTTATTGTATCACAAAATTCTCAGGTATGCTATATCAGATTTTTATCATCGGTAAAGCAATAATGAACAGTGGTATGTTAAAGGATGGTGATTTGATTGGAAACTAAATCCATACAGCAGGACACAGGTTCAACAATTTATCAGGTAACAAACGATTCATTGTCAAAATCCAATATTTACTGTGAGATCCCCTATTGTTCCGCAGACTCACGGTACTTCGTATTCACACGCAGGAACCCTGAGTACGATCGCAATCGCTCAGAGTACGTGATCTGCGAATTAGGAACGTGGGAAACGCACGTGGCAGGGCGGGGGTTTGGTGGTATATCAGGGACAGCCATTACTCACACTGGCATATTCTATTACCTCAGACATGTTGATAAAGACGCCAAAGAGTTGATAAAGCTAGACCTAGCTACAGGAAAATCAGAGATTGTCTGGAGTTTTCAGGACGATTTGAAGCTAAACAGCCTGGGAACAGTCTCACCTGATAGCAATTTCTATGCTTACGGAATCACAGTGGACGACAAATACACCAATTTCGGGATTGAGTTTGTTGATCTAAGGTCAGGAGATCGGAAGATCATAGATACAGACCCCTATATTCTTAACCCGCATCCGCAGTTTGAGCCATCCGAAGGCAAGCAGATCATGGTTCAGCATAATCGAGGTGGAAAGATAGATGAAAACGGAAAGCTGATCAATTTAGTAGGTGAAGAAGGCGCAACCCTATACATCCTCGATGTTGAAAGCGGAAAACGCACAACATTACAGGTGGGCAAACCATACACAACACCAGCTACGGGACATGAAGCATGGATCGGTGGAACAAAAGAGATATTACTCACTGTCAGCGCGTCAGGCGACTATTCGGTTGAGAATGGCAATCTTCTAGCTGTGAGCGCTGGAAAGCTTGCAAGAGTCGTATCAAAAGGCTACGTATTCAGCCACGTTGGAACATCCGTTGACGGAAAATATTTCTCATGCGACGACAGCAGGGATAAAAAGGATGTAGTCATAGGTTCCATAAAGACAGGCAAAACCGGAGTCGTATGCCATTCAGAGTCGTCATTTGGTCGTGACCAGAATACACATCCGCACCCATACCTGACACCCGATCTGAAATGGGTCGTATTCAACTCAGACCGCAGTGGCGAACCGCAAATTCACGTCGCAAGTGTACCGGATGGAATGATCGAAGAGCTTGAAAAAATAGAATAAGGTAATCATAGTAAGGGCGAAGCATTTGCCTTGTAAACGTTGGATATGAAATATACTCCTAAAGGCAAATGCTTCGCCCCTACTCCGAAGGAGCGGCATGTAAACACCCATATTTGTAGCCCAAGTTTCTAACCCGGCGAGTTGGAGAGGGAAAGTAGTTATGCACGAAATTCTCATATCCACTTACTCACAGATATTGCTCTTGTTTGGTCAAAATGAGAATAGCAACTGGTTTTTTCGTCACAAAGATGAATTTATAATAGGTATCATTTCAAGTCTTATTGCTGCCTTTATATATGCAATATTTACAAGAAAACGCTCAAAGTCACTAAAACCATTTTTCAGCATATTTAATGAAAAAACAGGAGAATTAAAACCAGATGACGTACTCGGGATCCGTGCCAGCAAAAACTCAGGATTCGTTGAGAAATTCTACTTTGAGCGAAATTACGATAGACGCCTTTTTGATCTGATTAATGAAAACAATAACGTGCTTGTGACAGGGGAACCTCTTTCTGGAAAATCAAGGCTGATATACAATACCCTTAAAGCGCTTGGCGGATTTCGTGTTTGGATACCTGAGATTGTTGACTTTGACAACTCAATATTTCCATATCTCAAATCAAAGAAGAAAAGCATAGTCCTTTTTGATGATATGGACAAATACATAGGAAAACAGAACATCGAGGGTATGATCTCAAGATTCGTAAGCAAAGGTTTCATCATCCTTGCGACCTGCAAGAACGGCATTGAGCTTGAAATTCTGAATAATTTTCTCACAGAAAAAAGCCGTGACACCTTTCAGGAAAGGCTAGAGATCAAAAGGATGGATGATAAAGAATTAACAGATGTAAAGAAAAAGGCAAAGGGTAAGAATATATCATTAAATGAAAGCCAGTTCAACGGGACAGTCGGCTCGCTTTTCTATCCTTTAATAATTATGAAAAACAGGTTTGATGGATATGACACTGACAAGAAATGCTTTTTAAGGGCGATGAAGAAACTCTACATGGCGGGGATATACACAGGTAAGGTAGGTTATTCCATAGACAGGGCTAAAAAGATATGCGAAAGCGAGGGTCTGAAGAAAGAACCGCACGAGTGGGATTCTTTAATAGAGGAACTGAACAGTGATGGTTTCGTAAGACGTAAGGACAAGAACATTGCGGAAATAGATGACGTATATTTTCAGAATCTCGATAACGTGGGTGAGATCATCTCATTTCCTTTTGAGTTGGGGTTGGATGACGTATTTGAGGAGATGCTTGAGCTTTTCAAGGATGACATAGAGGCAATGTCTTTTTTAGGATATAAAGCTGTGGTAACTAGCTCAATATCACATCAAGTTCGAACTATCGGATCTGCAATCAAAGCTCTTAACCAAGCTTTGAAGGTATACACCTTTGATGAGTTTCCTTATTATTATGCAATGACACAGAACAACCTTGGAAATGCATATAGTGAGCTATCAATAGTAGATGACAAAGCTGGGAATTGCAATAAGGCTATAAAAGCTTTTGAAGAAGCTCTGAAGGTATACACCTTTGATGAATTTCCTTATTACTATGCAACGACACAGAACAACATTGGAGCTGCATACTGTAGCCTATCAAAAGTAGAGAAGAAAGCTGAGAACTGCAAGAAAGCTATAAAAGCTTTTGACGAAGCTCTGGAGGTTAGAACCTTAGATAAGTATCCTTATGATTATGCAATGACACAGAATAACCTTGGAGTTGCTTACAGGAATCTATCAGAAGTAGAAGAAGAGGACAAAGCTGAGAACTGCAAGAAAGCTATAAAAGCTTTTGAAGAAGCTATGAAGGTTTACACCTTTGGTAAGTTTCCTTATGATTATGCAATGACACAGAACAACCTTGGAACTGCATACGGAAGACTATCAGAAGTAGAAGAAGAAGAGGAGGACAAAGCTGATAACTGCAAGAGGGCTATAAAAGCTTTTGAAGAAGCTATGAAGGTTTACACCTTTGGTAAGTTTCCTTATGAATATGCAATGACACAGAATAACCTTGGAGTTGCTTACAGGAATCTATCAGAAGTAGAAGAAGAGGACAAAGCTGATAACTGCAATAAGGCTATAAAAGCTTTTGAAGAAGCTATGAAGGTTAGAACCTTTGATGAGTTTCCTTATGACTATGCAGAGACACAGAACAACCTTGGAACTGCATACGGTGAGTTATCAATAGTAAAGGATAAAGCTGATAACTGCAATAAGGCTATGAAAGCTTTTGAGGAATCTCTGAAGGTATACACCTTTGATAAGTATCCTTATGGTTATGCAATGACACAGAACAATCTTGGAACTGCATACTGGAATCTATCAGAAATAGAAGACAAAGCTGAAAATCTTAAGAAGGCTATACAATCTTATGACGAAGCATTGAAAGTTTATACTCCTGACGCTTTTCCTTATCAATATGAGATGGTTACAAGTAATCGGGATATAGTTATCAGGTTGCTTTCTGAATAATAGTGGTGTATAATGACAGTTGAATAGATTAATGTTTTTGATCAAGATAGGGTTTTTGATCAAGATAGGCGTTTCAAAATCCCCCCTTCCCCCTTTTTAAGGGGGAAACTTGACTCTCCCAATTTTATAGGGGCATATTGAATATGCCCTTTAGGGAATAAAGGGGGATTTAAGGACTTTTTCATTAATACGAGTTTTTCACTTATGACATAGAAAAACCCTTATCGAGGAAAAGATAAACGATAGGACAAAATGGCAGCGAAAGGAACTGTAAATATGAAATTTATCAATATACAAGAACTTAAAAATAAAACGTCAGAAGTGCTGCGAATGACACAAGATAGTGATGTCATTGTCATTTCTCGAAGCAAGCCGATCGCAATTATCCGGCACTTTAGCGAAGACGAACTAGAAGATTATGTGCTAATGAATCATCCGGATTTCCTGTCACAGATGGAGAAAGCGTATCAAGATGCAAAAGCAGGGAAAGTAACTGACATAGATACATACCTTGATTCACTAAAAACAGAGGATAGGGATGCCATTTGAAGTCTTATTACCTGATGCAGTAAAGGATCAATTATCTCATCTTCCACGTGACATTCGACAACGTATTGCACAGGACATCAAAACATTACAGGATTTTCCTCTTCCGCATGGGAATACTATACGTCGTATTCAAGGCACAAAGAAACCAATCTATCGCATGCGAGTTGGTGATTACCGTGTTATCTATCATCTGGACATGCCAAAAAAACAGGCTATTGTATTGGCTGTCGTTCACCGTCAACATTTAGAATCAGCATTACGGACATTGCTGTAATAAACTAAATGCTACTTGGCTTTTATATGAAAGGAAACTTAAATATGGCAGAAAAATTAGCTATCAAAGGTGGAGATCGAACAGTACCGTCGGGGTTTATTAAACCCTGGCCTCACGTAACAGACGCAGACATCAAAGCAGTCACTGAAGTCCTGACAACTGCGAGGATTAACGAACAGCAAAATATTCAGGCATCAGGTTTGGCGAAAGAATGGGCTGAATACATGGGCGTTAAATACTGTATACCCACAAACAGCGGGACATCAGGACTGCACCTGTGCGTCGCCGGTCTTGGGATAGAACCGGGTGACGAGGTTATAATCCCTGCATTCACGTTCTGGGCAACGGCGGCAGCAGTGCTTCATCATAACGCTATTCCTGTATTCGTTGACATTGACCCAAAGACCTACTGCATTGACCCGAACCTGATTGAAGAAAAGATAAACGAAAACACAAAGGCGATCATGCCCGTACACATACACGGTATGCCCGCAGATATGGACCCGATAATTAGTGTAGCCCGAAAACACAATATTTACGTTATAGAGGATGTTGCACAAGCTCATGGCGCAAAGTATAAGGGCCGCCTGTGCGGGTCAATGGGTGACGTCGCAGGATACAGCACGCAGATGTCAAAGACTCTCAGCAGTGGAAGTCAGGGCGGACTATTCACAACTAACGACGAACAGGCATACAAAAGAGCGGCGCTATTGCAATACTTCGGTGAAATGGTCGTCCCCGGCAGAGAGCGTGAAGAACAGCAATACAACGCTTACGGACTTGGATGGATGTATCGCGGCGATATGTTCGGTCAGGCATTTGTCCGAAGCCAGCTTAAAAGGCTGGATGAAAATAACGCCCTCAGAGTCAAGAATTGCCACTATCTAACCGAGCATCTTGGAAAAATTAAGGGAATTGAAACACCTTACGTTCCGCCAGATTGCTACCACGTTTACTATAACTACGTCGTTGGCTTTAATCCAAAGGAACTGGGACTGGATATACCTGCTTCAGCATTGCGAGATAAAGTTCAGGGAGCCATGAATGCAGAAGGAGTTCCAATGGGATTATGGCAAAGGCTTCCCGTACCTGCTCAGGAGATATTCCAGAGCAAGATCGGCTACGGGAAAGGCTGTCCTTGGAAATGTCAAAACTCCAAAGTAGAATATAGAAAAGAGGACTACCCAAGATCAGTTGAGTTCATAGACTCGCATTGCTACGTCTTTGACGTAAATCCACCCAACGATCTGGAACTGATGAAGTATTACGTGGAGGCTTTCCAGAAAGTTATGGATAATTTAGATCAGGTACTATAAGCATCTTTAAAAAGTATGCTAAAGTTTTCCGTAAGCGTAAAAAATCCCCCCTTCCCCCATTTTCAAGGGGGAGTTATAAACCATCTATCCACAAGGGTTTACAGAGTTGTGGGTAAAGATTAGCTTTTCAAGGGGGAATAGTCAAGTTTCCCACTTGAAAAGGGGGATAAAGGGGGATTTTAAAACGTTTAACATGTATTGAGGCTTAACAAAAAGTTTAATACCTTTTCAGTTACCAGAATCGTTTATTCACAAGGCTTTTCCTAACTGAAAACTAAAAACTCAAAATTGTTTAAATGTTTAATTGATACAATCCATATAATAAATGATGAGGGTGGTATAATGGAGAAGCGCAAGATTCTTGTCGTAGATGATGAAGAGGATATCACTAATACTTTAGCTCTTATGCTTAGATCACGAGGGTTCGACGTAATTACAGCGTATGATGGCAGTGAAGGATTAGCAAAGGCAAAAAGCGAGCGCCCGGATATAATTCTACTCGATATAATAATGCCTGTAATGGATGGCTTTGATGCTTGCGTCAAATTGAGAGCAGACAGGGATACACAAAGAATACCTATCATTATGTTTTCTGCAAGTGGAGATAATTCCGCAGTTACAAAAGCTAGTCGGGTGGGAGCAAATGACTTTGTTGTCAAGCCTTTCAATTTAACTGTTTTACTAAGTAAAATGAATAAACTTCTCACCAGCAAAAAAAATAGATAAAGCATAATGAGAATGGTATACACCATCTCTTGCCGACAAAGATAGCACACATATAAGACCAGATTAATCTAATTTGTTGTATACTACTAAAAACCTATCCATATTCTCACCATTATGAAGTAGACATAAACTACAACAATGTATAGAATAAGACTCAAGATTTGTGTCTATTTTTCCGATTTATTATTTGTGATCATATTAATCGTCAAAAAAATAAACAAACGCTAATACGAACGGCATATTTATAGAAAACTATGAAAAAAATACTTGTTATCTTAGTTTCACTGGCAAATTTACTTCTTATACCACTTTTGTCCCAAGCCTCCAGCCCATTAAAGCAGAATTTTTTCAATGGTAAGCTTCATTTGTCTAATGCCCCGCTAGTCGGTCAAAAGGCTACCATTACATTTGATCTGATAGATATTTCTGGTGATCTCGGTGCGACAACAATAAAATTCAACGTTCCTGATGGCGTTTTCATTCTAGGGCGTTCAGTTTTTGTGGAACCATCGTTTATAAAAGGATTGTCACGCCAATACTCCGTTGAAATAGAAGTTTCAGAGGAGGGAATTTACGCATTACAGGTATCAGTATATTTTCAACTTGGCGTAGAACATTTTTTTACTTATCTAATAGTCGGAAAATATAACTCTAAATCTGCCGACAAAGTAGATTCACTGACAATAAGCAAAAACGGGATACAAACATTACATACTTCTCTTGCCCCTTCCAAAGCACAGGGAATATTGTCTTTAAGTGGTCATATCACTTACTACAATGACAATCTATCAAAAGCCGTCCCTATAAACAACCTGAAGGTTCAGCTTTATGAGATCAAAACAAATGATATGGTGCTATTAGAAACCACTTATACTGATGACGATGGTCTGTATTCGTTTGATATGGAAAATGGCACTAGGAGAAATCTTCAAATGCGGATCAGTTTTGATAATGATATTCTCAGAATTGTTGACAATAGCAACGAGATATACAGGTTCGATCTACCTTTGCTTCAAAATGTATCGGATGGTGTAATCAATAGTGATTATTTACTGAACGACACGAACCAATATCGTGGTCTTGGTTATATATTCAATACTATCTTAGATGCTTACGATTTTCTAAAGAACAAGCTGAATTGGAGCAGGCAAAGGATCAATGTTAGATTTCCCTATCAAGGCGACAACGCGGTCTATAATTATATACCTCGCTTTAATGGTGATATAACCAATGAAATCATTAACATCAATGTTGAAAGGCAATGGGAACGCACCACAATGCTGCACGAATACGGACATTCGGTTATGTCTACACTTTATGGTTACAATTACAACAATCTTCCAAAATCAGACTTTAAGGGAGAACCCGATGCAGACTTTGTTCACTTTATATATTCAGTCTCCGATCCGGGATTTGCCATAAAAGAGGGATGGGCAGAATTCTTCGAGTCGCTGGTTGATGATAACGCACTCAATACTGCTCAATACATCAATGCAGATACACCCAATATAGAATACAATGAATGGTGGAAAGGGCTTAATGGAAACAACACCCAGGGTGAATTGGTCGAAGGTACAGTTGCCAGTATTCTGTGGGACATAGCAGATACCGTCCAGAGTAAAGATGAAGTTCCTAACTTAGACGATGATAGCATCAGCGGAGATATTAAAGATATATGGGATATAATGTCGAAGTATAGACCTAAAGGTATTGTCGAATTCTGGAACTATTGGATAGATCATGGTTATAGTCAGTTAGACGCTCTATATTCAATATACTCAAACAATGGTGTTAAAGTCATTCCACTATGGGATGTAAATAAGGATGGCACGATTGATCTTTCTGATTTAACTCTGGCAAGTTCATATTTCGGTCAAAATATTGCAAACCCTACGAAATTAAACCCCGACGTTAATAGAGATGGTAAAGTAGACATAATTGATCTTGTTATAATCAGCAAAAAAATGGCAAATTAGTACATAGGCCAAACAGACATATATAAATACAACTAAACCTTACAGAAAGTCTAGTGGTCAACCAAATTAATTATTCAACTTATAAACATTTTATAAACATTAAAAGTAGGTTGGGTTGAGGAACGAAACCCAACACAATATTATAAAAGTTGGGTCTCATGCTTCGACCCAACCTACAATTATATTTTATAAGTCAAAAAACTAATTTGGTTGACCACTAGTACTCAGACAATATGAATTTTATAGTATCTCTGGATTCCAGCTTTCGCAGGAATGACATTTGACGTGGCTTTGTCATTCCTGCGCAAGCAGGAATCCATAAAAAAATAACGTGTCTAAGTACCAGCAATGTGTATATATTGACAATTTTGCTTATCAATTTTATAATACTAATAAGAGTTTTTTCAGTTAGAGTTTTAATTTGTGATACCTCAAAACCGAGAAAATATAGATTAGGTTACTTTTTTCAAAAATGACTGAAGAATATAAAATAAAAGAACGCACATCGGAAGAACTTGCAGAACTACGCAATCAAATGATTGAAATGGCAGAAGCTGTACCTGCCGCTTTATGCTTGTTCAATGAAGACAATGAACAAGCTTTATATGTTAGTCCCGCTTATGAAAGAATATTTGGGCGAATCTGTAAAAATCTATATAAAAATCCCAACTCATGGCTAAACAGCATACATCCAGAAGATCGTCGGCGTGTTATAAATAATGAAATAGAACATCATGATCACAATCATGAAATAAAATACAGGGTCGTAAGACCAGATGGTTCAATAAGATGGGTAAATGACAAAGTCTCTCCAATACGAAACGCACAAGGAGAAATCTATCGAATGCTCAGATTTATTGAGGACATTACCGAAAGTATTCAGATCGAAGAAGCTATGAGAGATTCTTTCCAACGGTCTATTGAGATCGTGAATGCTATACCTTCAGGATTATTCATCTATCAATATGAACCAGAAGAACGACTTATACTTATAGATGGCAATCCCGCCGCAGAACGTATGATCGGGATAAAGACAGAAGAATGGCGATATAAAGAAATTAACGCTATCTTGCCCCAAGCAAAAGAAGCTGGCTTAATAGAAAAATGTCTGAACGTAATAAAAACCGGTGAGACAATCGAAATAGAAAATCTAGAATATAAAGACTCAAGGCTTGATGGAAACTTTAGGGTAAGGCTTTTTGGGATGTTCGGAGATCAATTAGGCATGACATTCGAGAATATTACTGAGTTAAAGAGAAGCGGGGAAAGGGAAGCTCAAGCCTACGCTCTGGGAAGAATAGAAATGGTTGATACACTGCTTCACAATATTGGAAATGCTATCAACAGCGTCACTACAGGTATCGGAACGTTGCAAGAAAATTTAACTAAAAATAGGCTGACACGCCATCTTGCTTTTCTTGCAGATGCGATAAGAGAACATCAGGATGATTTCGCCGATTACATCAAGAATAACCCACAGGGACAGAAGGTAGCATCTTTCATTCTAGCCTTGTCGGATGATTTTGCAAAACGAGACGACGAGTTAGCCAGAATAGTGAACCGTGTACGGGAAAGGGCGCAGCATATAGCCGACATTATCCGAACTGAAAAGGTAATTAGTGGCAAAGGTATATATCGTAAATACGTAAATCTAAGAAAAGCTTATGAGGATGTTATTAACGTACTTCAGGACTCTATAAAAAAGAGAGAAATTGGAATAATTATTGATTGTGATGATAATCCAAAGGAAATCGTCATTCAAGAAAGCCAATTCCATCAAATGCTAATTAACCTTGTCAAAAACTCTATTGAAGCCATTGATGAACTTAATTCTATGGATAGCGTAAATGTAAACGAGCATTTTATCAAAATAGCAAGCTATTTTGATAACGACCGTTTCATACTTGAAGTAACTGATAACGGTATTGGTGTCGAAAAAGGCAAACAGGAACTAATATTCAGACCCGGTTATACAACTAAGGACTCAGGAACTGGACTGGGACTCCACTCTGTAGCTAATTTTGTTAAAGGATGCGATGGACAGATATTTGCTTTGAGTGATGGTGTTGGCAAGGGAGTAGTTATGCGAGTAATTCTCCCTGTATCTTCAATATCTTAAGGAGATGCTATGAAGCTGAAAAATGGATGGAACAACCGTATCCTCGTGGTGGACGACGTGGAGAATATACATCAAGATTTCGAGGAGATGCTGAGACCAAGTTCGATCCAGACGGTAGTTGATAATCTGGCTAAGGCTTTCGGGTCCAACACAGATGAAAGTTTCCTTCCTGAACTAGAAATACTTCACGCAAAAAGCGGTAAAGAAGCTTACGAAAAGGTGAAAGATGCAGTAGAAAACAATAGTCCAATAGCTGTTATTTACGTAGACATGAGGATGCCCCCGGGTTGGGATGGAGTTGAGACAATACGCAAAATAAGAAGTATTGATAGAAATATCGAAATCGTCATAATGACTGCATATACCGACAAACCCCTGTCTGAGATCATCATTGACATGGATTTGCTGGATAAGCTTCTGTATATCAGAAAACCATTTGCTCGTGAAGAAATCCAGCAAATGACTATCTCTCTTGTTGAAAAATGGAATGTCGGCATGGAATTTGAAACGAGCAGACAAAGACTTGAAGCAGTAATCAACTCTACCGGTGAAGCTATCGCAATGTACGATCTAACTGGTTCTATACTCTTCGCCAATAATCGCTACCTTGAAATGTTTGATCTATCCGAAGATACAATTTATAGAGTGTCTGTGTCCGATCTATTTAATCGCTTTCAGGAACCAGAAAAATTTGAAAAAAATCAGGAGTTGTTCTTCTCGAATCCAGAAGCTGTTTTCGAGGATATACTTGAAGTGAAACTCCCAAAGCGCAGGATAATCTACTTATACACGGCTCCAGTCTTCAATATAGATGAAAAAGTCGTTGGACGAATAATGGTATATCGTGACGTATCTAAGGAGATCGAAATTGATCAAATGAAATCAGAACTGTTGAGGCTACGCGCCGAGCTTGAAACCGAATACTCCTATGATAAACTCATCGGAAATAGTAAAAAGATGCGAGACGTTTTTACACTCATAAATCAGGCGTCACAAAGCGATATTACTGTACTGATTCAGGGAGAGACAGGCACAGGAAAAGAGTTGATCGCCAAAGCTATACACTATAATAGCCCAAGAAAGAATGGACCATTTATCCCTGTCAACTGTGCCGCTATTCCCGAAACGCTGATCGAAAGCGAGCTTTTCGGACACGAAAAAGGTGCTTTCACGGGTGCTATTACACGTAAGATAGGACGATTTGAGCAAGCCAATGGTGGAACAATACTACTTGACGAGATAGGTGAAATGCAACCATCTCTACAGGTGCGACTCCTGCGTGTGCTTCAAGAACGTGAAATCCAGCGCGTCGGCGGAACAGGCATTATCCCTATCAACGTTAGAGTGATAGCATCAACTAACTCTGATCTGGAGTTCTCCATAAAAACAGGTAAGTTCCGTGAAGACCTTTTTTATCGCATTGCCGCTTTTCCTATTGTCATTCCACCTCTCAGAGAACGCTGTGATGACATATCATTACTGGCAGAATATTTTTTGAATCAGGCTTCTGCTAAATCAGGAAAAGCAGTTTCTGTTATATCTAACGATGCAATGGATTTACTGATAAGCTACCATTGGCCCGGTAATGTCCGTGAACTAGAAAGTGCGATCGAGCGCGGCGTGTTGCTTGAAACATCCAAAGTTTTACAAACAAATAATTTACCACCAGGAATACTTTCCCTTAGCAATAAAGTTAAACCTAAAATCTCAAAACTCGAAAAACAGGACGATAGTAAGATTCTATCTGACGATAATGAGATTCTATCTCTTGATGAAGTTGAGAAAAAAGCGATACTTAACGCCCTGAAAGTAACAGGAAACAACATCCAGCAAACGGCAAAGGCTTTGGGAATAAATCGAGCAACAATTTATCGAAAACTAGAAAAATATAAATTACTTGAAAATAGATAGCTTGATAGTAGCTATGTTATAACTCAGAACTGTCTGAAGCTAGGCTTTATCTCATGTGTCTCAAGTCTGCATGAAAGATCGCCTTTCTGCAATGCCTCTTTCATGAGTTTCATCACTGAACGGCAAACATCTAATGTATATTCTATATCTTCCTCTTTATGTGAATAAGAGATGAAATTTAAACCACCACGACGAAAAAGCACACCACGTTTAGCTGATTCCTGCAAGAAGAATGTCCATGCGTCTCCAGTTAATTCTGGTGTTCCCATGTCCATTTGCGGCGCATGTATTGGAGCCAGACCAGATGCTCTCAGTTGTAACCCAAATTCATTGCCTATCTCCACCCAGCCGTCCATCAGCTTTTGTCCCATCTTCCATGTATGCCAAAAAACGTCTTTCTCTTTGAGTTCCCTGATGGTTGCTATGCCTGCCGCCAGAGATAAAGCTTCGCCTCCATAAGTGCTTGAGATAAGAAGGTCTTTTGCTATCTCCATTACTTCTCTTTTACCAACGAAGGCTGACAACGGCAAACCATTGGACATACCTTTTGCAAAAGCAGAAAGGTCTGGTATTACTCCAAAATATTCCTGCGCTCCTCCTAATGCCAGACGAAAACCGGTGACAATCTCGTCAAAGATCAAAAGCGCGCCATACTGGTCAGCTAATTCACGCACTCCCTCCAGAAATCCGCTCGCAGGAATTTCGCGCGGTTCCATTATTATACATGCGACTTCATTGCCTTCTTTTTTGAGGATATTTTCCAGAGACCCCAGATTATTGTAGCTAAACGATCTGATAAGCCCTTGCAACACTTTGGGAACACCCTTAGCATTTGCTGAAGATGCAGTAAAAGTGTCATGCCATCCATGATAACCGCAATGCACTACTTTCTCCCTGCCAGTATAAGCCCTTGCAATCCGAACACAAGCAGAAGTGGCTTCTGCACCGGATTTCATAAAGCGAACCATCTCCGCACATGGAACAGCCTTTATAACTTCTTCAGCTAACTCAACTTCCAGAGGACTAAGCAGATTGATAATTGTTGCTTTTTCTAACTGCTCTTTAACCGCTTCATTAACTCTGGAATAAGCATATCCAAGGTTGACAGGACCTAAAGCCATTATGTAATCTATGTATTCATTTCCATCTACGTCCCAGACACGACATCCTTTACCCTTTTCCAGATATATAGGGAACGCACCGGGGGCATAGCTATCTGGTCGTTTACTACCTGTTTGGGAACCTCCGGGTATGATCTGTATTGCCTTCTCGTATAATTCCAGGGATCTGTCCAATCGCAAACCCGATACTTGTTTATTTTCATTCATGATCCGTTTGGGCAAGGAGACCAACGGGCTTCAGCCGTTGGAGGAATTGCCCTTCTCCTTTCCACTTAACAAAATACTTGACAAACTATTGATTGTATGCTACAATATATACTATGAAACTATCAATGAAACTCAAACTAATTACAACTGAAACCCAAAAGCAAGCATTGCTTGATACAATGCAACGCTTTAACTCCGCCTGTGACTATATCTCAGATGTTGCTTTTGAAAATAAAGCCTTTGGGCAGATAGCACTCCACAAACTTACTTATTACGATATTAGAAGCAAGTTTAACCTTTTCTCCCAAATGGCTATACGTGCCATTGGTAAAGTTGTTGAATCCTATAAAGTTGACAAGAAAACCAAGCATACTTTTAAGCCTTATGGTGCTATTGTCTATGATAGTCGCATACTCAAGTTTAAGTTTCCTGATAAAATCTCTATTTCCACGATTCAAGGTAGAGAGGTAATTCCTTTCCTTTTCCAGAATTACAGGAATCTCGATATGAGACGAGTCGCTGGTCAAGCCGACCTTGTTTACCATGACGGTTCCTTCTACCTCATTGTCTGCGTTGACGTTCCTGAACCACCCCAATGCGAATCTGATAACTTTCTTGGAGTTGATCTCGGTATAGTTAATATAGCGACTGATAATACAGGAACTCAATACGCTGGAAACAAGTTGAATAGTACTAGAAACCGATATTCTCGTATCAGAAATAAACTGCAAAAGAAAGGCACTAAATCTGCCAAACGTCTTTTGAAAAAACGTAAACGTAAAGAGAACCGATTTGCGAAAGACGTTAATCACTTTATCTCCAAACAGCTTGTTGATAAGGCAAAGGCACTCGATCTTGGTATTGCCCTTGAGAACCTTCAAGGTATCCGAGACAGAGTAACGGTTAGAAAGCCAAACAGGAGACAACATGCTAGTTGGAGTTTCTATGATCTCAGAAATAAGATTGCATACAAAGCCCAACTTGCAGGGGTCAAGGTTGTTCTTGTTGACCCTCGTAATACGTCTCGTATGTGTTCGGTATGTGGGTCTATATCTAAGAAAAATCGTCCTAATCAATCTACTTTCCTTTGTCAAGTCTGCGGATACTCCTGTAACGCTGACGAAAACGCTAGTATGAACATCGCTGTTCGTGCTAGGGCGTCTGTCAATGCGCCAGACGTGGTATGCGTTGAAACCAAAGCCGCTTGACCCTTCTTCCGTTACTCGGCGGAGCGAGAGTGCCAATGTCGGAACTGCGGTAGAGCATACCAAGGAGTTTACTCGTTGGTAGTTGACGCTCAAGCCTTTCCTCCCAAAAGTTGCAAGGATATTCTCATTTAATATCAGCAGATTTCTGGATCAGTAAAACGATTAATGCATCCTTATCAAGCGAATAGTTCCTTTAGAAAAGCCAGGTTCCTTGACGCCGCTTCGGAAGGATTATCCGTAGCCGATGTTTCAAGAATTATATAGCCTTCGTAACCAATCTCCTTTATAACCGTTGCTACGGCATCAAAATCCAATCTGCCTTCACCCAAATACGTACCGCCGGGAGCCTTTGCATGCACAGCAGCGATATGCTCTTTACCTAGCAGTTTGATTTCCTCAACTGGATCATTACCAAGACTTAATCCATTACCAAAATCGTAATATGCCTGCACAAATGTTGAATTTACACCGGTAATTATCTGCATCTGACGTTTGGCTGAGGGACAAACACCGCCTCCTACATTCTCAACAGCAAGTATCACCTTATATTCCTCTGCTATTTTGGCACATGGATTTAATCCCTCTATCCAGTTTTTAACAGCCGTTTCTGGTTCTATACCACTGGATGGCGTTATCGGAACGAGTATGAACTCCGCTCCTAGCTCATTGCAGAATTTCACCGAACCCTCTATGATTTTCTTTGCTTCCTTCTGGACATCAGGGTCAGGATTAGCCAAACTTTTCCCCCACATAACACCAAGACATACAGATGCAATCTCAACGCCAGATTTCTCAGATAGGTCTTTTAGCTGTTTTCGACCGCTGGGGTTCCATAGCATTGTATCTGCGTAATTATCGCCGATATCCAGTTCTACCCCGTCAAACCCAAGTTGAGCGGCTTCATCGAATATTTTTTCCCACGACTGCCTCAATACACCATCTCTTGCCCCAAATTTCATCATAGCTATACTGTCTCCTTTCATTATTTCATACCGTTCCTACCCATGAGGATTATACCTTAAAGCATCGTCACCTACAGCAAGAATTTTATCGTCTTAAAATTCAATAGTTATCATCCATAATCTAGGATATAGTATACTCTCAATACGATCTAGCGTCAATTACATTTAGCTTATTTTGGACGATAGAATTGCAGTTGTAATTATATTAATAGGGTCTCAAGTTTAAATGAGAATATGGCAAATATATCTATTGATCAAGCCTAAAATCTGGTATAATTTCTTTATAAAGTCTGTCCTCGTGAAAACGGAGATGTGAATCTGTAAAAATACATAAATAAGAGATGTATTCCCGTTTACACGGGAATGACAAAGAATAAGTGATTTAGAGAACAGGTGGGGAAGTTATTTAATCACTAGAATCGTTTATTCACAAGGCTTTTCCTAACTTAAAACTACCTAAACTTCGCTGAACAATTTGGAGGTTTCTTTAATGGAGGCTTATAGAGTTGGTATAATAGGTTGCGGCGGTATAGCCAGAGAGCATGCTAGAGCTTATGGGAAAATTAACAATGTAAAGGTAATTTCCGGGGCGGAGTTGGACACGGATAGACGTGAGAAATTTGCTAGAGACTTTGGTCTACAAAGTTCGTATAATGGTTATCAGGAGATGCTGGAAAAAGAATCTCTGGACATAGTAAGCGTTTGCACCTGGCCCAAAACTCACAGTGATGCAGTATGTAAAGCCGCTCAATCCGGTTGCAAAGGCATAATGTGCGAAAAACCTATGGCGACAAGCCTCGGTGAATCGGATCGAATGCTTAAAGTCTGCCATGAGAATAACGTTCACCTAGCCATAGGGCATCATCATCGCTTTGATCCACAACTAGCGAAAGCAAAGGAATTGATCAACGACAAAGCTGTGGGTAACGTTGTTTTACTCTGGGGACATTGCAGTCTTGACCTTATGAACAACGGTTCCCACGTAGTTGATATGATCAATTTTCTGAACAACGATCAAGAAGCTGAATGGGTTATGGGACAGATAGACACCCGAAACAAGCACGAGGGTTATGCAAATCACCCGGATATGTACGCAGAGGATATGGCAATGGGTAGAATCTGTTACAAGAATGGTGTTCGGGCAACTGTTGAATTGGGGGAGTTTGCTCCTCAAAATTGGCAATTCCACGTTATCGGAACAGATGGTATAATAGACGTGAATCTCCCAGATGGTACTCCATTAAGATTGATGTCAGCAAATACTAATGGTTGGCTTGTGCCGAAACTTGATTCGTGTGACCCGCGCGAGGCAGAGATGGTGGAATTGATAAAAGCGATAGAGGAAAAAAGAGAACACGTTTCAAGTGGGCAGATAGGACGAAATGGTCTTGAAATCATAATGGCTATCTTTGAGTCTTCTCGAAGCCGATGTTTGGTTAATCTTCCTCTGAAAGTTCAGGAAAACCCGTTAGAAATCATGATGAAAGAGGTTTGATATAGGCAACGCCAAATCATATTCTCAAAGGAGTAAACTAATGGAAGGATTACTTATAATAGCTACATTTGTATTTAGTGCTACAAGTCTTGATGCTAAAGTGGTCACCTACCCGGCGCCACTCGGAGAAATCCTGTCTGATGATTACGAAGTATCGGTGGAAGGTCGAAAGGTTGATGTATATACTGCACGGACACTTGATCCTCCTTTTGAAGGAAAGCAATGGGATTTTGGTGGACCTTACGCCTTTGCTAACTTCGACATATCTGGAAGTGTCGTTGTTCGCATAGTCTCAAAGCGATCGCTCAAGGATGTGATGATTCGTCCCCAATCCAAAGGGATTCAGCCCATCTTGGAAGATGATCACGCAATAACACTGGCTTTAGACAAACCTCAAAAACTGAGCATTGAGCCGGATGGTAGGAAGGGACCATTACTGCTCTTTGCTAATCCACTTGAGCCATCAGATGTGCCGAAGCCCGGCGATCCGGGTGTCGTCTTCTTTGGTCCAGGAATTCACAAACCTGAGAAAATCATACTGCAAAGCAACCAGACTCTTTATCTCGCTGGTGGCGCTGTTGTAAAGGCTGAGGTGCTGGCAGAAGGTGCAAATATCTTCATTCGAGGTCGAGGAATACTTGATGGTTCAGATTGGGAATGGCGTAAAGGACCTGTTGGGAACCTAATAGCAATACGCAATAGCAAGAATGTTAAAGTCAGTGGTATCACGCTTCGAGGTTCATCGCACTGGACCATTGTACCGTATAATAGCCAGCAGGTCACTATCCGAAACGTGAAGATATGTAACTCTCGTGTCCAGAATGATGACGGCATTAATCCCTGTAACTCACAGGATGTGCTTATTACTGACTGTTTCATCCGCAGTGATGACGACTGTGTTGCTCTCAAAGGTCTTGATTTCAAAGGTGCAAACAGCAATGTAGAGAACATTATCGTTGAGAACTCAACCCTCTGGTGCGACCGCGCACGTATCTTTTTACTCGGGCATGAAAGTCGGGCGGAGTTTATGCGGAATGTGACAATCCGAAATTTGGACATTATTCATTTTACCATGACTCCATTCCTCTTTGAACCCGGTGAGGATATGCGCCTTGAGAACGTCACTGTTGAGGATGTACGGATTCACGGGGAAGGCCAACGTGAGTTCATTCGCCTGCGCCCTGTAGTGAACCAGTATATGCACAAGAAAGTTCCCGGATTTATCCGTAAGGTGATATTTCGGAACGTGACGCTTCAGGGAAAACCGGGGGAATATCTTATTCAAGTGGATGGTGCAGATGCTGAACATGACGTTCGTGATGTAACCTTCAATGGTGTATCTATACTAGGCACTAAGATCACAGATGACTCAGCAGAAGTACGAGTGGGTTCAAATACCAGCGATATCCGGTTTATAGTAGAATCTCAGTGACTTGTACCAATAGGATAAATCACAATGATTTGAAGAAAGTCTATAAGTCAATTGATGATATTAGAAACGGAGGTTGATTTATGAAACAGGTTGCTACCATTTTCGCAGTTATATATTTCTTTACATTTTCAGGTTATGCAATGGCTGAGTTAAAAGAAAGCCTGATCTTATACTTCGATTTCGAAGAAGGAAAGGGAATAGAGGTAACTGATAAATCAGCGAATAAAACTATCGGAGAATTAAAAGGTGCTAACGTAAAATGGATGGATGGCAAACCAGGAAAAGCAGTAGACTTTATTCCCAGCGTATGGTTAGAGATCAAGGAATCTGAACATTTGACATTAGTAGATGAAGGAACTATATCAGCATGGGTTAATATCCGTTCATCATCACCATCAAAATGGAGACCGGTGGTCGCAAAGGGCGGAACAACGGACAAGAATGTTAACTATGTTCTCGACGTACGAGAGAATGCTCCCAGACTTTACATTGGAAATGGAACAGACCCGGCAGCATGTTATGATGAGTCAAAGAAAATAGATTTTGATAAATGGCACTTCATCGCTGGAACATTTGATGGTAAGCAAATGAAATTGTTCGTTGATGGTGACTTCACCGTTACATTTACACAGCCTTTTAAGCCAAAAGAGAATATTGACATGCTCTCGGTTGGATCATATTCGCTAGATCAAGCGAACAACTCACCCAACGGTATGATTGATAACGTTGCAGTATTCAAAAAAGCACTTTCAAAGGATGAATTGGCTACGATCATGAATGGAGGACTAAAGGGAGTTCTGGCTATTGCATCTGAGAATAAACTGACAACAACATGGGGAAATATAAAGGGAAAAAGTGAGAAAAGGTTTTTATTTTAGTCATCAGAATCATTTATTCATAAGGTTTTCCTTAGCTGAAAACTGTAAACTGCTTATTTTGTATGTTCTGATTCTTCTCGGTGTTATGAAAGGGGGAATTGCAGTGTCTTATGTTGATATCCAACTACCTGAAACACAGCCATGGCCATCGGTGGCATGCACACTTGACGAGTTAGAGCGACTGCGCAGCGCATATTCGACCGACGGACCGGGTCACGAAGTGTTGATGAAGCAGTTGCAACAAGCTGAACTGGCGCTGAAGCATGACGTAGAGTTTCCACCAGAAGGGGGACAGCACAACCAATGGTACCAGTGTGATCAGTGCCAAATCGCTTTGGAAACGGTGGATGATACCCATCATCGTTGTCCCAAATGCGGGAAGGTATACAGTGGATATCCCTACGATAACGTAATCTACAGCCGGAAGCATGACAGACTGACCCGTGATATGGAGGCTTGCGCCTGGGCATTTGCCGTTACAGGCGAAAGAAAGTACGCCCAGCGAGTTCGGGATATTTTGGTGGGATACGCCCAACGATATATGTCCTATCCATATCACAGCGCCAATATGGGGAAGAAGACTGACCCGCCAAGTAGTTCTGGCGGTCATGTGTTTGAGCAGACCCTTAATGAAGCAAGTTGGATGTTGCCCGTTTGTACAGCTTATGATCTGACAAGGATTTCAGAGGTATTCTCTGAGTCAGATCACCAATCCATCCGTGAAGATTTCCTGCTGAAAGTGTATGAGAATATCGCCAAACATCGTGCTGGTAAAAGTAATTGGCAAACGTACCATAACTCCGCTTTTATGCTCATCGGCGGCGTACTCAATGAAGTGAAGCTAATACGTCAGGCAATCGAAGATAAAGATAATGGTTTCTATTATCAGATGGAGACTTCGGTACTCCCGGGCGGTATGTGGTATGAAAATTCTTGGGGATACCATTTTTATACACTAGGAGCCGTACAGCAGATAACAGAAACTGCACGACGTTTGGGAATCAACCTTTGTTCAGTACCACAGGTAAAGGAAATGTATACGGTTGCAATGGATTACCAGATGGCTGATGGGACACTTCCAAGGTTTGGGGATGCCACAACTACCCGTATTCCGGGATGGCTTTATGAATTAGCATATCACCAATGGAAGGATCCATTGTTTCTGTCCGTACTTCCCAAGCAACCTACGTGGGATTCAACTCTCTACGGACGTACAGAGGAACCAGAATCCGCTGGACAATTTATAAAGCCCATAAGTATGCTCAAAAGCGGATCCGGACACGCTATCCTGCAAACTGATGGAGAAAAAGGGAGATCGAGTGCAGTGTTGACATTTGGACCTTTCGGCGGATTTCATGGGCATTTTGATAAGCTCTCCTTTGTATACTTCGGATTAGGGCGGGAATTGGGGTACGATTCGGGACGAGCGCGAAGCCAGGCATATCGTCTGCCGGTGCATACGAATTGGTATCGGGCGACGACAAGCCATAATACAGTTCTGGTTGACAGAACATCCCAGGCAGGTGTAGAGGGATCCTGTGAGTTATTCGTTGCCTCCCCCGAATTGTCTGCTGTGGTGGCACATACTGACAGCGCCTACGAAGGGATCTTGCACCGGCGTCTGTTGCTATTAAGACCGGGATTCTTAGTGGTGGCAGACATCCTTACTGCAACCGATGGCAAAAATCATACATTTGACTGGATGTATCATAATCTTGGGGATAAGATATGGTCAGACGTTGCTCAACAAGCCGCTGAACCGCCAAACGGACAGGGATTTGAGTATCTTGAAGACGTGCGAAGAGGAATAACGGATGAGTCAATTCGGGCAACGGTTACATTGAATGAGGATCGAGTTGAAATTACAGTAAACGCAAAAGCTGGCTCAGAGGTATTAGTTGGCTCTGGAGTGGGTGAGTCAGTTCTGGATCGAGTGCCGCTGATATTTGTTACCCGTCAGGGACAGGATGCTCGATTTGCGGCAGTCATTGAACCAGTGAGGAGTAATGAATCTTCAGATGTTGTAGATGTAGCAATTCTAGATCATGAAACCAGTGGATACCTGATCCGAATCAAATTAAGAGATGGAAGAGATGAAGTTTATTCCTATGATCCCAAAGGTATCGCGCGGAATGTAGAGGGGATAGAGACGTATTCAAAACTGCTCTGTTTGCAGCGAGAAAACTCCGGGCAATACAAGATATTGGCTGAATTTATGTCTCACTAAAAATTAAATAGCCCTGGTTTTATCCAATGTTCCAAAATCTGGAAATTCCTGTTGTATTAATACATCAATAAAGGTAAAATAGATTTAGTCTGTTACCGTATACAAAACAAAGGAGGTTCTTTATGGGCTATAAAGACATAGACAGAGCAATAGTTCATTTGGAGAAGGTTCGAGAGGATATAAGAGACGAAATCAAAAAAAGAATAGAGCAACGTGATAAATATTCTATACAATTGACGATCGCATTAAGTACAATAATAGCATTGGCTTTTACAAAACCTGCATATTCAAATGTTCTTATAGTTTCACCCTTGGTGTCTATCTACTTCACTGTTCTAATTATGTATAGTTATGAGATCCATCGTACTGCAGCACGCTACCTGCGTAAAATAATTGAACCAGAACTGGCTTTCTTATGCGGAACATCAGTTGATATTGAATGGGAAACTTACTATAAAAAGAATAAGGTACCAGGTATCAGACATGGGTTCTTTTTATTAATGATGGGAATTGTATCTATACTCTCTCTTGCATACCTTTGGTCAAAAAATACATACATAAAACCAAGTGCTGATATAAATTTCAAATGGTGGGTTCTATTAGTTTCTACAGGAATATATTCTCTTACTATAATATCCATATATATCTGGCGATATCGTGAAAGAATTGTAGAGATAATAATAGGTTCTGGAATCATTATTGTATTGCTTTGGATATTGACAATATCTTGCAATATCAAAGTTGAGAAAATAGCATTGATAATCGCTACGATATTTAATTTTATTCTTCTATTATATATTATTCTTCTTGCTATATATAAAGAGAGAATTTTTCACGTATGGAAGAAATGTCGGAAAAGAATCATGGAACTTAAGTGGATAAAAAAAATTGTAGATGTGAAAAGTATCCTGAATAAGAGAAGGGAAAGTGAAAAATGAGAGATTGGCCATTGCACCCAAGACCGATTTTTCATCGTGTTGTGTTTTTGGATCGGGATGGGACAATAAATGTTGACACACACTATCCACATGATGCCAACTTGCTTGAGATTATACCTAGATCACTCGATGGTATGAAGATACTGGCTCAATTACCGGTACATATTATTATTGTATCTAACCAAGCAGGCATAGCGCTCGAAATTTTTACTCGTAAAGATATGTCTAACTTCAATAAAGAGTTAAGAACTAGAGTGAAAAAAGCATCTGGGCGCATTGACGCATTTTATTATTGTCCGCATTTTGAACCCAAAAATCTAAAAAAAGGACAAATTCCCTGCAACTGCTCAAAACCTGCGCCTGGAATGTTGTTAGAAGCGGCAGAAGATTTCAATATTGATCTGTCTAGTAGCTTTATCATTGGTGATAAGACTTCGGACATTGTAGCAGGTGAGACTGTAGGATGCACCGGGATCCTAGTCAAAACAGGCAAAGGAGGAAAAGAAGAAGGTGCTTTACCTATAAAAACTAATCTTATTGCAGAGGATTTATACGAAGCGGCACTCATAGTCCAATCACTTATAGAGCAAGAACAAGCAGACAGAGAAGAATTACAATTAGTGATAGCTCATAAATAAGGAGAAACACATTATGCCAGCGATAATTGATAGCAAGCCATCACCTGAATTTATACCAATAAACCTTGCCAGTATCTATAACCGTAAGGGATTTAGTTTCTCTGGTGAGGAACTAGCGGACCAATGGTTTACAGGAAAAGACGTGGCACTTACAGGTCAGAACGTTGCCAGAGGTATACCATTTAATCTCGGTAATCCAAGAGATAACAACGTACTATTCCTAAAAGACAGTGAAGTAATGCTCAACTTGGAGAATCCCATAAAATGCTTTTACCTTGTACTTATGCACACTGCTGTTACAAAAAGGACTGTTCCTGATGCAGATGGCATAACCCGCCCTGCGAGGGGGAGCATAATACTTGGCGATAAGGTCGCAGAATATCAAATTGTTTACGAAGATGACACAGTTCAGTCAGTTCCAATACTCAGACGATTCGCCATCGGCGACATCCACAGGGATTGGGGCGACGAGTGCTTTGAAGCCGTACCCATGTCGAAACCTATCGCTATACCTACCACATCAGAGAGCATGAGCATGGGAATGACGCCAGCCGGTCACTGGGGACATACTCAGACACGAGTTGGGAGCGACCCTGTAGCTAATGCGCCTGTTAGATATTGGCTTTATGCTATGGGAAACAAGAATCCTGATAAAGCCATAAAAGCGATAAAGTTCGTTCCAAACGACAGCGCAGTATTGATAATAGGTCTTTCGATCACGTCTCTTGAAGAGAATCCGCTTCGCTGGGGAAGGAGGCAAAAGGCGGTTATTACTGTTCCAGAAGGATTCAGCATGGGTAATCCAGACTCATCAGGGTGCTACTCTGGTTTGAGTATTGATCTCGGTCAGATCATATCCGTCTCACCAAAGCTTGGCTACGACAACACCAATTGGAGTGAAGGGTATAATAACAAGTTTCCTTCAAAAGCAGATAGGCAGTTCATAATTGAGTATACAGCCCACCCATCTGCTAGGTTTACTGTCAATGAAAAAGTTGAGGCATCTTTCCCTGTAAAGAAATGTCAGATTGCCGGCGAAAATACTGGAACATTCGCAGTTGAACCCCTGAGTCCAGCAGAACAGGACGTCACGATAAAAGTCGTTGAAGCAGGCAGTAAGAAGAAAGTCGCAGTTAAGCTACATATCCACGGTGAAGCAGGCGAATATCTCCCGCCGATGGATCGCCACCGAATACCAAACCCCTACTGGTTTGAGGATTATAGCCCGGATTTCCTCGCTGGAGGAATACATTTATGCTCATACATAGACGGTGAAACCAGAATTAAATTACCTTTGGGAAACGTATACGTTGAAATCTCAAAAGGATTTGAGATCAAGCCGATCCGAAAAGTCTGCAATATTACACCTAAGACAGAGGAAATTATAATTGAGGTTGAGCATGTCCTGCCATGGCGTGACAAGGGATGGGTTTCCGCAGATACTCACGTCCATTTTCTTTCGCCACAGACAGCCCTACTTGAAGGCGCTGGTGAAGGCGTCAACATAGTCAATCTTCTGGCAAGCCAATGGGGTGAACTATTTACAAACGTGGGTGATTTCGATGGTAAGACCACTTTCGGAAGCAAAGAAGCAGGCGGAGATGGGGAGTACATGGTGCGTGTAGGCACGGAGAATCGTCAGCATGTTCTTGGACACATATCCCTCATCGGCTACAACGACAGGATTATCACGCCATTGACCACAGGCGGACCCGATGAATCCGCTCTTGGCGATCCGGTAGAAGTCACCCTATCCCAATGGGCGAAACAATGCAAAGAACAGGGCGGAATAGTCGTATTACCTCATTTCCCGAACCCTCGCAGTGAACACGCCGCATCAATTGTGCTTGAGAGGATAGACGCAGTTGAGATGACTTCGTGGGGTGATCTATATTCAGGTATCAACCCATATTCTCTGTCAGACTGGTATCGTTATCTTAACTGCGGTTACTTCGTTGCCGCCGTTGGTGGTACTGACAAAATGAGCGCAACAACGGCAGTTGGAACTGTCCGAACTTACGCACAGGTCGAGGATGGGGAATTCAATTTCGACGCATGGAAAGAGGCCGTTAGAAAAGGACGAACTTTCGCTACCTATGGACCTTTGCTCGAATTTTGGGTGGAAGGTAAGCCTATGGGTAGCCGAATGGAACTTTCTTCATACGGTGGAACACTTGATGTTGAATGGCATGTTGCCACTGTTACCGTACCTTTTACAAAAGTCGAATTAGTCGTGAATGGTGAAACCAGAAACGTAGTTAATATTCCTGCCGATCAGGGAGAAGCAGTTGGCTCTTTCTCAGTAAAAATTGACAAAAGTAGCTGGATCGCTATAAGGATTCGAGGTAGCTATCCCGACAAGCGAGAGGCAATACTCGCTCATAGCAGTCCTGTGATGGTAAAAGTTGAGGGTACAGAATTCTTCGCCGCAACAGATGCCATAACTATAATTGAACAGATCGAGGGTGCAATAGCGTTTATAGACACCGTAGCGACCCGTGCAGAAGCGAAGGCGTATAAGGCTATAAAGATGACCCTTACCTCTGCGCACAGGGCTTTACACAACCGTCTTCATAATGGCGGAATATACCATGACCATACACCTATGGATGAACATGATCATCCTGATCATAATCTGATCAAGCACTAAAGAGGAGAATGTGATGGAATGTGTTAGAGACAGATTCTGGATATGGGGACACGAGGCTGGAAGCCACAACAAAGGATGGGATATACCTAAACCATCACGAATGACACCTACTGAAGGCGCCTTCTACCTCGGTGTGCCTAACATCATAATGATCCGATACGATAACAAACCTACGATGCCTTTTGATCAATATACCATAGCTTTCAGACCTTTGAAGCAGGTTGTCTGGTCAATTACTGGCGCAGGTGGTGTTACGTCAGATGAAGAAAGAAAGCACGTCTTTGATCTTGCCCGAAAGTTTCCGAATATCACCGGCGTATTTATGGATGACTTTTTCACCGGTGAAGGCAAAGGAGTTCTGAGCGTTGAGCAACTTCAGTCTATCCGTAAAGAGCTAATAGTAGACGGGCGCAAACTTGACCTGATGGTAACGACCTACACGCATAATCTTGATGCACCATCCGTTGGCAAATATCTTGAGTTATGTGACAAGTCATCAATATGGACGTGGAAGGCAAGCGACCTTATTGACATGGAAAAGAATCTAGCAAAGTTTGAAAAACTCACCCCCCAAAACGGCAGGCTTCTTGGATGCTATATGTGGGATTACGGCACTCATCAGCCTATGCCTGTGGATCTAATGAAAATGCAGTGTGAAACAGGCTTGAAATGGCTAAAAGAAGACCGTATTGATGGTATGATATTCCTTGCAAGTTGCATCTGTGATCTGGAACTCGAAGCTGTTGAATGGACGCGCCAATGGATCAGCAAAGTCGGTGGAGAAAAGATGTAATAAATATTGACTGAAAAGAAGCGACTATGCTATATTGTAATGGAATTAGTAATCGTTAAAATACAATTACAACATTTTCTGGGAGGAAATAAATGGGCAACCTTTGCATACAAGACGGACAAAAAATCCTATTCATCGGCGATAGTATTACAGATTGTGGAAGGCGTGACGTTGCTGCACCATTGGGAAATGGCTACGCTCACTTTTTCTCAGAGCTTGTTACTGCGTATTATCCCGAAAGAAAGATTGAATACGTAAACACAGGCATTGGCGGAAACAGAGTCACTGATCTAAAGGCTCGCTGGAAGGAAGACGCCATGGACCACAAGCCCGATTGGCTCTCCATCAAGATAGGGATCAATGATCTTCATTCCTACCTCGGCGGAGATCCAAACGGTGTAAGCCCGAAATTATTTGCGGAACTATACGATTATATCCTGGAAGAGACAAAAAAGACACTGGATTGCAAGATAATCCTCATTGATCCATTCTACATCAGTACAGATAAATCAAGTGATAGCTTCCAGAAAAAAGTTCTTGATATATTGCCGGAATACATTGATACAGTACACAAAATGAGCGAAAAGTACGGTACAAAGCTGGTCAAGACACATGATATGTACCAGAATCAGCTAAAGTACCGTAATGCAGATACCTTCTGTCCTGAGCCTGTACATCCGAACTTTTTTGGGCATCTGCTCATCGCTGTGGAAGTCCTTAAAACACTTTCCTGCGACTAAAGCGATAGTCCAATTTGGCACAATTCAAAAATAATAGGATAGGAATAGCACACGGATAAACACTGATTTATACGGATTTTCACTGATCAAATCCGCGAAAATCCGTCTGATCCGTGTCAATCCGTGTGCTATTTTTTACGATTACTTTATCAGAGAAAAAACACAAAGACACTAAGACACAAAGAACACGAGGAGACAAGAAAGAATTTTTTAGCATGAGATATATCACAAGCAGATTGTAGTTTATTTATAAGGAAGTCAATACCATGTAGATTGTAAGGGAAGTCAAACTTAGGAGTTATAACCTCACCGAGTAAGTTGACGATCATAGCAGAATGGTTGTATTTCGCTACGTCAATGGGAGCGTAGAGCAACTGTTCCGGCTTGTAAATAGCAAGCAGATTCTTGAGATCATTAGAAGCAGACTTAAATATTGAGATAGACATCACTATACCTCCATGAATATTATGAATTATCGTTAGAACTATAATTGACTGTTTGCATATAACTGTTTACATACATAAGATTGGGAAGCTTATGTAAGTATAATCCAAAACATTCATCTAAACAAAGGAGTAGGTATACTGAAAAGTGATTTTTCCCTTCGCTTTTTAGTATACCAGGAGATAATGAAGAGGGGTTTTGCGCTGATGTCGATTTTTTTGCTTCTGTATGTTTTCTGTGCCAACAAGTCTGGAGATAAGTGGATCTCTATGGAGAATGGCTCTCTAATGGTCACTCTTGATCCATCAACATTGGAAATGAAAATAGGGCATAAGGATAGACCGGATGAGCTATTGTCTGTTTCCGGACCCGTATTTGACAGAAAAGACTTCAGCGTAGATGAGAATGGGCTATCCATACTATACCCGGATGATGGGCTAAAGGTCACTTTTGGTCTGGAGGACGGTGTTCTGAGGGTTTCGATCCATTCAGAAAAGCCACAGACGTTCCAATGGCCGTCCATACCAATGGTCAGGAAGAACACCACTCTTATCTGGCCTCAATATGAAGGACGCTATATACCCTTAGACGATGATCCGTGGGCTCATTACCTGAAATCGCAGGAATGGAACACGCTGGAAAGTCTTTATATGCCCTTCTGGGGAGTCGAAACTGAAGATAGCCTGATCACGTACATCGCAGAGAACCCTTTCCATAACGAGATCACGTTCCATGGTGATGACACGGCCCTGCGGCTGGACTTTGAGCATTCATTTCCAGATAATAATGACCTATCTATGCCTGTTTCCTTCAGGATTCATCTTGACTATCATTACACCCCTATAACGCCGGCGAAACACTTCCGCAACTATCTCATCAAGCAGAACTCATTTGTGTCACTAAAGCAGAAGATGGAAATCGCGCCGCGAATATCAAGGCTTATCGGCGCGCCCCATGGCTATATCTGGGACGGTGCAGTTATTACCATGTCCGATATTCGCGAGGACGGCTGGATACCTCTGGCAAGGACACTGGTTGAGCAATCCCAGTCACCGAATCCCACATTGGGAAAGAGAATTAGGCATATTGTGCAGGAGGAAAAGGAAGGGGAAGAGAATTGGAAGGCATTTGAGGAAATGTCCAATCAGCAAAGACCCGACCCGTATCTGAAAAGAGGTGTGGCAGAGGGGCTGTCTCAAGCGTTGCTCTCCCCTCGACTTTTCAGTGAAGAGATATGCCCTATTGAAACGTTGCCTGACGATCTGCAAAAAGTCGCCAAGAAGGAAAAGCCTTCTCGATATGAATTGATGTGGCTCAACGCGCACCTGCTATACTCGAGCTTTCCCGACTATCTGAATGATCCTGCTACATGGGGAAACGGCATCTCCACCCGGATGATCGATGCGCTTTCACGCAGCGGCATAGATAGATTTCTCTTATGCCTTGATGGGTGGGAGAAGATCGACATAAGGCCACATATCGCCTCGTATGCGGAAGAAAAGGGATACCTGATCGGGACGTATGACTCGTATGACTCCATCCATGATCCTGCCAGTGCTGATTCTTCCTGGCCGACCGCCCAATTTGACCAGAAGCTCTATCAGGAAGGTGGGATAATAAAGCGTGATGGGAAACCATACCCGGGATTTATGCAAATCGGATATATGTTAAGCCCTATTGCAGCAAGGCCCTATGTGGAGCGAAGGGTGACTGAGAATTTCTCCAACGTCCCCTACTCATACTACTTTGTTGATTGCGACGCATTCGGTGAGTTTTTCGATGATTACCGCCCGGGTAGAAAGGTAAGTCAGAGCGAAGACGCAAATGCCAGGGTAGATAGGATACGATGGATCTTCCAGACGTTTCAGGTTCCAGTTGGGTCAGAGGGCGCAAGTTATTTGTTTTCAGGTATCCTGAGTGTCGCTGAAGGTGTAATACTATCAGGATTCTGGGGGGATCCTGATATGCAAAATCAGAGTTCCAGATACTTTGTCGGTCGACCTTATCCAGGCGATGAGCCAGAGATGTTCTTCCTGCGGGTTCCACTTAAGGAAAAGTATGTCCATCTCCATGCTGATCCTCGTTACCTTCTTCCGCTATACGAAGCGGTATTCCATGACTCTGTGATAACGTGCGCCCACTATGGCTCACCCTCCCTGAAATTCACCAACATAGCCCAGACAATTGCTCTTGCCGAAATCCTGTACCAGGTACCGCCCATGTATCATCTGAACTTGAGTAGTTTCGAGAAGGATAAGGCGGAGATAAAGAGACATTCTCAAGCATTCGAGAGAACGCATAAATATTCCTACCAGTATGCTCTCGAAGACTTTGAGTTCCTGACGAAAGAGAGAGACGTGCAAAGGACTCGGTTTGGTGATCTTGAACTGATCGCAAACTTCGCAAAGGACGATTTCGACTATCACGGAAATAAGATTCCTGGAAGAAGCGTCCTGGCAACGTTCAAAGACACTGGAGAGTCGTTCATCTATCAACCTCCAGACACGTCAGGTGATCCCGCAGATAAGCGGAGTGTCGCTGAATTAGAACAAGCACTGTCCAGTTCTGAGTGGCAGGAACGGGAAAAGGCTGCAATCGCGATTGCTAAAATTGGGGTTGAGGCAAAAAGCACTATTCCGGTTCTTATGGAACGGCTTAATGACGAAGAGTGGCAGGTTAGGAAAGCCGCTGTGGATGCGCTGGCGAACTTGGAACCAAAGGCGAAAAGCGTTGTTCCTGCGTTGACAGCGATGCTCAAGGATGGGGAATGGCAGGTTAGAAAATCATCCGCCTATGCCTTGATTGCCATCGGAACAGACCTGAAACCCGCGATACCGGACTTGATTAAGGCCATCAATGACGAGGAATGGCAGGTACGCATGCCGGCGATTATGGCACTCGGCGCAATAGGTCCAGATGCCAGAGAAGCTGTCCCTGCTTTGAAAGAAAGGCTCAACGACCCTGAACACCAGGTGCGTAGTGCAGCCATCAAAGCATTGAGGAACATTGGCGAGTGACAAAGGCAAACAGATACTTAACCCCAATACAACCTTGATAGAAAGCCAATGAAGCAAAACAAACAAGAAAGTAGGCATCCTACTTGAATTATCCGTCATCCTACTCAAAAAAAGCAAATCACATCAACAGTCTATGTATGAAAAAAATATAATTTCCTATGCAATAAAAAAATAGGAAATTCTAAATCTTTGTATTCAGGCTCTTTGGGATTTTATGGGGGAATGAATCTTGCATGCCAATCAAATCCCCTCTGACTCCCCTTTAGCTAAAGGGGAGAATAATTCCCCCTTTGTAAAAGGGGGAAGGGAGGATTTTTCAAAGTTTCAAAAAGCGTTATCTAAACTAAAATGGAAAATGAACCGTACCAAAAAACTCGTAATAATTATCTTTATTTACAATAGGATGGGATACATATTATCGTCAAAACCGACGTATTGGTTATTGTTGGCGATGCTCAATCTGACTGCTTCGTTTATTGCAGTGCCTATCAATGCCTGATTCGGCAAGGCACGAGTCTTTTCAAGCCGATCAAGTATCTTGCGCTTTGTTGGTATGATCTGATCCGCAGGTAATGACGTGACTTCCATGTCAATATTCCTTGCATCATCAAGCCCTTGCTTTACGCTGTCGTATCCATAACCTACCCATTCTATCACGTTAGGGTCGTCCCAATCGTTATAGCCCTTGAAGAAATTAGGGTTAAAATCCTCGTAGCCTTTTCTCTGTGTAACAAAGTGCAGGTTTCTGTTTTTGTGATCCGCCCAGTATTCGCCTTCTGTCCCGCTTAGTTGAAGTCCCTGATTGGTTAATGCGCTGTTGTATTCAGAGCAAACCCATGAAGTCTGTATAAAAAGGACAGAACCATCTTCCCACACTATCGTGGCTTGAATAGCGTCAAAGGCATCCTTGCCATGCTTGGGAAGGAACTTTTTTTGACCAAAAGCAGTGAGTTTCTTTGGCTTTAGACCTGTTATGTAATAATAAGCGTCAGCATAATGAATACCAATATATTCAAATGGAGAACTTTTTTCGCACCATCGGGCAAAGACTTCCAGAGCCATCTCTCGTTTTTCTTCGATCCATGCGTGTCCATGAAGCATCTCACCAAGATCACCCTGGCTGTACTTAAACTTTACCGCCCTTATGGCTCTATCATGACGTTTATGATAATCTGTTAGAACATAAACGCCATTTTCTTTGGATGCGTTCATGATCTGATGTGCATCTGCAACTTTTAGGCACAAAGGTTTTTCCACTACTACGTGATATCCTGCCTTTACCGCTTCCAATATAACCGGCGTATGCAGATGATCAGGCGTGGCGACTATGACAACCCCATGGTTCTCAAGATCGGCAATAGCCTGCTTGTAGATTTCCGAATTATCACGATCAAGGTCAGTTTCCTTTTGTGGATCAGGATAGCCTTTGAATTCACAACCTTTGAAAAACTCCTTTAAATGCTTTATTGTTGACGCCCTTCTGCTTGCTATGCTAACATTTCCAACTCTTCCTCTTTTTTGTTCCTGAAAGACTGTAGGAAGCACGACTTCCTCACTTATCATTCCTCCACCGACAACTAAAACAGGAATCTTTCCATCCCATGTCATCTTAAAAACCTCCCAATCGTTTCAAATTAGATTATAAGATAAATATGCCTTACACGAATCGAGAACATTATATCACATTCCGACATTTCAATGCACATATAAATAAATGGTATAATTTTCCATTTTTTACAGTTGACTTATAGATAAAATGGATTTATACTTGAAGTTAATATCCTGAAAGAAGAAACAAATAGGCAAACCGAACGTTGCGTGTCAATTATGAATAAAGTTAAATGGTGGATTTATTCAGCGTTTATTGGCTCTTTTGCTTTCGCTGAACTTATTGTCGTATTGTTCTTTCCACAATATCAGACGTTAGTATGGTATTGTTTTTATACAGCAATATCAAACTTCTGTATTCCCTGGCTCCCCCATGAGCCAATAGTACTGCTCTATGGAACACTTTTTAACCCTTTGTTGGTAGCACTATTAGGTGGGATCTCAACTTGCTGGGTTGAGTTTTTCAATTATAAAATACTGGGACTTATCACAAATATCAGACAGGTACAGGCTATCATACAAAAGCATTGGTACTTAAAGGCAGAAGGATGGTTCAAGAAAGCGCCTTTTTTAAGCCTAGTAATTAGCGGATTTACCCCCATCCCTTATGCGCCATTCAGGGTTTTTGCCGTTACTAGCAAATATCCACTCACAAAGTATTTATTAGCAGTCTTTGTTGGACGAACACCTAGATATTACATACTTGCCTGGGCTGGTGATGTGATCAAATTATCCTGGTGGGGTTATGGTATCATTTTCTTAGTATTATTGATAGTTGCTTTATATAGCAGATTTCGTGCAAAGTATGCGAAGAGCTAAATTTTCAAGATGAATATATGAAGATACAAAATCCGGAGGATCTTACATGAAGTCGCTTTCCTTAGCTCATTTTTTTGGAATTCCAAAGAGGGTGATAGCAAATCAATTCACAAATAAACCGATGGTTGTATCCTTTGAAGTTACACTCTCGTGTGTAGCGATGTGCCGTCATTGTGATACCGGTGGTTTAAAAGAGAATGAGGTGAAAATTCCCCCAGAAGCTTATCGTAAATATATAGAGGATCTTCAGCCTGCCTTTGTACAGTTATCAGGCGGGGAGCCATTACTGAGAGACGATCTGCCAGAGATTGTGAAATCAATAAAGAATGGTGGTTCCATGCCTTACATTTTAGTAGTCACCAATGGGTATTTGCTCAATGAGCAGAAATATATAGAGTTAAAAAAAGCGGGTGTAGATAGATTCTCATTATCGTTGGATTTTCCAGATGAAAGGCACGATGACTTCCGCAGGCTTTCGGGGTTATACGCTCATCTTAACGTTTTGATGCCAAAACTGGCTTCGCTTGGGTATGACGATCTTGCAATGAATTGTTGCATCACCAGAGTTAATTTTCCATATCTCAGAGAAATAGCTTATAAATGTGCGGAATGGGGAATCAACGTATCTTACAGCGCATATTCCACTAAGCGAATAAACGATCCACAGTATTTTATATCTGACGAGAGGGATCTGGAAACGCTCAGAAAAATTATTGACGATCTCATAGTAATAAAACAGGAGAAAGGTATAATTTTAAATCCTGCACCCGTATTGCGGAATATACACAGATTTTTCAAAGAGGGTGGTATGCCCGGTTGCAGCGCTGGAAGAAAGTTCCTTGTGGTACGTCCGGAAGGTGTTTTAAATCCCTGCTCCATGTATCGTGAAAGAAGATATACAAAGCAAAAAGAAATGATAAAAGATTTCTCAGATAAAAATGATTGTACGGATTGCTACGTAGCTATCCGTGCTTACAGCGATAAATCATTATGGTCTTTGATTAAGGAAGTTGGCGAGATCATAAAGACAAGATAACCGCTAATTACTAGCTTTTTGTGTCTCTTTCTGCTGAATCTTTAAAGTGGTTTGACCACTAGAACTTGTCAAAACGACCTGCTCTTCCGAGATCTCTGTCACCTTTAAACTACCGATTGATTCTCCTCTGGTAACATAATAGCTTCTACGTGATATTGTGTCTTCAATAATGGCTCTAGTATTGTCCCCTATACCGAATATACCGGTAAGAACGAGATTTGTTTTTACCTCTTCTGGCTTGAGACCTAAAGGACGGAAGAGATTGTTTCTTGCAATAACTTCTAAATAATAAGAAAGCGGCAACTGTCGCCCAAATAGAGTTCGTGCCCCTTGACTATTCTTTGTTATATATACTATTCCACCTTCTGAAATCCAATAGAAACCAGACTCATTTAGAGCCTTTTCTAACCTGTCTTTTATTTGTCGAGGTGACGAATTATCCAACTCTAATGGGATCTGCCCCTTTAATTCGCCTTCAACTATGATCTTTATACCCATAGCGGTACTTACAATCGCAATGGCATCATTAATATCAACCACGGTACTATCGGCTTTTACCTTTACAAAACCAACCAGCGCTATAAAAGAAACCACACATATAAAAATTAATAAAGTTCTTAAAACGTTCATTTGAAATCATACTCCTTGAATCCTGTCTAAAAATTATTCATTTTCAAGATCAAATTCATCTATTTCAGTAATTCCGCCTTCCCAGTCTTGATGGATCTTTGCTCTCCACTTTTTCAAAAGCATTAGTTCCGGGCTTTTTTTAATATCATTCTCATCAACTCCATATTCCCTGTAAAAATTTTCAATCACGTCTATGGCATCACCAATATATGTCATTGCACCAGCATGATCTCCGTTATTCAGACACTCTAAGCTTGCCGCCCTTGTCATTTCCATTATTACAAACGGTCTGAACTGTTCGTGGGACTGCACATAATCTTTGTCTGCGCAGTAAGTCTTTATAAAATCCATAAGTTGAATGTTATGCTCTGCATCCATTTTAGCCAGTACATAATCTTTTAGTATAAAGAAACATATACGACGGTGATAGTATTGAATGATCTCTGTGCTTAGTTCCTTCATATCTTGCTCTGTCATAGCAAAGCCTTCAGTTGTTCTATCAAGTTCCGTAAGAGATTGATAATAGTCCAGAAGAGATTCCTTACCATAAGGGGTTTTGCCGTCAGGTCTGCCATTGACTTCCATCTGGAGTATACCAAGTGCGACTCTTATCTGTATTTTTTCCTTACCATCATCGCCGATAATTTTCCTTACAGTGATCACATTCGGTTTATGTTCCCACGAACTCATTATTTCCCCTATATCTCTATTCACTGACATCACCTTCCGTACTTTATAAATATAATATTATTGTTATGTATAACTATATCACTAATATGTCTTTCTTGTCAAGTAATCGTTAAAAAATGTACCTGTCCAAAGTTATTGGGTTTTTAGGCATGAAGGAGTAGAGGCGAAGTATTTGCTTCATAAACGCTGATTATATAATAGTTCATAATACAAATGCTTCGCCCCTACAATATTATCCCCGTAAATTACCAAAGAACCGTATTACTTATCTCACCTTTTCAAACTTCTGGATTCTCTGACCTTCAAGGACTTCACCGACGTAAAGATCACTATGAGAGTCTGTATAGGCAATATGCGGGGCAACGAATTGTCCGGGTTCATGACTTTCAGTACCTCCCCAGCGTGCCAGAAGCTCACCATTCAGATTGAGTATACTCAAGCGATACTTAAGCTCTGGTATATATACAACGTCATCATTGTCTATGAATAAAGTGCATGGCATGTTGAAATCGGTCCTCCACTGACTAATGAACTCGCCATCAGGGGTGAATATCTGTATGCGATGGTTTTCCCGATCTGCCACATAAACAGTGCCGTTTTTGTGGACGAATATGCCATGAGGAACTGCAAACTGCCCTTCGCTTTCTCCCTTCTCACCCCATGATGTGATAAGCTTTCCATCAGGTGAGAACTTATGAACACGCTGATTATTATAGCCATCGGAGACGTATATCTCCCCTGATTGTGAAACAGCTACACCTGTTGGGCTTCTAAATGGCTTTCCTTCTTCTCCCATTACTCCTTCTATTCCAAGAGTCATTAGCAGTTTGCCATCACGGGTGAATTTCTTGACTGTATGGTTCTGATGATTTGCCAAATAAAGATTACCGTCAGTTCCTAGCCACATCCCATGCGCGCCTTGTTGAAATATACCTTCTCCCCATGAGTATAGGAATTTGCCATCTCTGTCGAAGATGATCATGGGGTGTTCACCTCGATTGAATACGTAGACGTTATCATTCTCATCAACCACGACGCCAGCGACCTGAGTGTATTTCCACCCATCAGGGAGTTTCCCCCAACCTTCTACAAGCCTATAAGTAAACTTTCCTGAACCTACTGTTATCATAATAAATTCCTTTCATTAACCAAATTTATGACATCTTCAACGGATATGAGATCAACGCATCTATAATCTTTGAATTTACATTCATCTTGAGAACAAGGTTGACATTTATCCTCCATTCTTAAAGCTATACAATTATCACCATAAGGGCCAAAACGCTCTGGATCAGTTGGCCCATACAATCCGATCACTTTAGTTCCGCAGGCTGAAGCTATGTGCATCGGTCCGCTGTCGTTTCCGATGAACAGATCGGCTTTATAAAACAAAGATGCGAGTTGAATCAGCGTTAGTTTCCCTGACAGATCAATGACCCGATCATCACCAACAGCAGACACTATTGAATTTACAAGCTCTGACTCATCTTTACCGCCTATCAATGCGATCCGAATAGGATATCGCTGGAGAAGCTGGCGAGTAAGTTCAACGTACCTGTCAGCAGACCAACGTTTTATGAGCATTGGTCCGCCTGGGTGTATGACAACGCTGACGTCAGGATATTCTATCGGAGCATCAGGTATTCTGCTCGGATCGAGTGATGATTTTTTGGTTCTGATTAATACACCCGCTTTAACTAGAATGTCCAGTGAAATTTCTGCTTCGTGTTTTAACGTCCATTGATCACCCCTACGCTTAACCGCAACTGTTTTGGAAGAAAGTTTTGAATGATTCCTCCTCCGATGTATCAAGTAAGTTCCCCGATCAATCCTATACTTGCTTTTTGCAATCAAAGCGAATAAAAGTGATGCGAAACTTCCCCGCAGATCTACTATCAGGTCAAAATTCCGACTTTTCATGTTTTTGGCGAAATGTAATCCCTTTACAAAGTCAAATGCCTTCGCTTTACCTGTTCGATCAAAAAAACGTGCGTTGTAGCAGATGACTTCATCAACGTGAGGAATGAGTCTAGCGATCTGCTCTGAAACAGGATTAACGACTATTGTTATATGTGCATCGGGAAAATTTTCACCTAGATTGATGATTGCTGGAATTGAAAGGATAACGTCCCCTATATGGTCAAGCTTGATAACAGCGATCCGTTTTATATCCGCAGAAGATATCCGATTGCGATAAAACAATCCTATAATGAACGAAAAAACGAGCGTAGTGTATTCTTCAAGTGTTCTTAGATAGCGATTTATCTTAATTCTCATTTGCCTATAATTTTAATAATTCGTGTATGCGAGCCACGATCTTCTCGGTCGCACCGGCGTTTTCTTCAATCATCGTTTTACCTATCTGGCCCAGCTTTACTCTAAGTTCACTGACACTTAATAGCTTGATATGTTCAGCCATTTCATCTGCATTTTTCACCATTATTCCGGCGCCGCGCTCCATCAGCATGAAGGCTTCCAGCGAGTTGTGTATCATGGGACCGAAAAGCACAGGCTTGCCCATGATAGCAGGCTCCATGACGTTGTGAACACTTCCATGAAAACTCCCGCCGATGAAAGTTATATCACCAAGCATGTAAAGCTCTGCCAATACTCCTACTCTATCAACGATTATTGCTTCTCCCCGATGTTTCTTTCCTTTTTCGAGGTCTGATAGCCTCATATAAGGAAGGCTTTTAACTGTCATTAAGTCCTCTATTTCTTTTAACCTTTTTGGTTCAGGCTCGTGTGGTACAAGGATCAACTGAATTTTTCCCTTATTAGACAGTGCTTTTTGATAGGCTTCGACGACCACCCTTTCGTCCTCTGTATAGGTACTGCCTGCAATAATAACCAATTTATTAAATTTCGGCAGAAGTCCTTCTAGTTTCTTGCCAGCGGAGTTCCTTCTAGCTATGACCTGATCAAATCTCGTGTCGCCAATAACCTCGATTCTGGCATTTTCTGGACAGATAAGCTTAAATCTCTCTGCATCGCTTGCTGATATTGCACAGTGTAGGGTTATATACTTATGGATAGATTTCATAAATGAACGAATTATTGGCGATATTCTTTTTGATTTTTCATGCAACGTTGCATCTGCAAGGATTATTGGTATACCACATTCCCCGGCTGTCCAGACGTAGTTTGGCCATACGTCGAATTTTACAAAAATAAGCATCGCTGGCTTGATTAGGTCAAACATCCTTTTTGCATTTCGTGGCGTATCGAAAGGCAAATAACTGACCAGATCAGCATGAGGGTACTTTGATGCCAGACTATACCCTGACGGCGAAAAGAAGGTGACTACAATGCGGAATCTGTCTTTAATTGCGGTGATGATAGGTCTTGCCTGCTCAAACTCGCCAACGGATGCGCAGTGAAACCAGATCACAGGCAATTTCTCACGCCCATCGGTAAATTTGAACGGGGTCTGCTTTTCTATCCTGTCGAACAAATCCTTTCGCCCGTTTAGACCATCACGAGCCTTTCCGTTGAAAAGTGCATATATATGATAGGAAAAGAATAGCAGAGGTATAAAAATTATATTGTAGAATGTTCGCCAGATGAAAATCATCACATTCCCCATAAAAAATTACAATTGGGACAATTTTTTCTTTCTGTATATCTCAAGCCCTGTAACACATATAGTCATCCAGAAAAGGCCACCTATATATCCAGCCAAAACATCACTCAGATAATGAACCTGAAGATATATCCTCGTGAACCCAATCAAGAATATCAGGAATCCAACTGAGATAACAATCATAATGCGGTACTTCCATTGCCTGACGTACCTTATCAGGAAATAGGAAATCATACCAAAAAAAACCATTGATAACATCGCATGACCGCTTGGAAAACTGAACCCTCCCACACTAATGAGAGTAGTGTTGCTTATGGGACGAGTTCTCTGGATAGATTGCTTTAATATAAAATCAAGGACACCTCCGCCTGCCACCGCTATAATATATCCGATAAGTGATCCCCATTGCTTTTTGAGCATAAAAAACACTGTAATTGTAACACTAGCTATAGTTATTGTGATCCATTCACCAAGTTGCGTTATAATAATCATTATCGTGGTTAAGGATGGTGTCCTGAAATAGAGGACATGCTTTAGCACCCACCGATCAATCGTATAGATCGTTTCCTTTTCAATTACTCCTTCTGCCAGCTCTCCAAATATCCAGACGCATATCATACTGAAAACAAGTCCTACTGTCAGTTGAAGACCTAGATAACCTTCTGGTGACAGCCTTTTCTTAAGAAAAGTTATAAAAGGACTCTCAAAAAATCTTTTTAGTTTTGGAGAATTAGCGATACGACAGTATTTTTCCTGAAACCATAATCTAATTTCAGCCTGTTTCTTAACTACTGTTGCATACAGACTACTGAATCCTACAATTATGAGCAGGATAAAGAATATAAAGACCCCTATCCTTCCTGACCATTTTTCAATCGTTTGCCAACTCCAACCAAAGAAGTATCCAAGCAAAGAAAACGCTATTGCCCAGATAATACAACTGGTTATGTTGTATAAGACAAAAGACCTATAAGGCATTCTGGACATACCTGCAGTGAAAGGTCCAAAAGATCTAAGGAAGCCTATAAACTTACCAAAGAATACAGTCTTTCCGCCATGAATATGGAAGTACCTTTCAACTCTATCAATGTGCTTCGCTTTGAGGAATAGCAATCTTCCATGCCTATCAAAATATCCTCGTCCCAGTCTCCTCCCAAGAGCATAGCCTACCGAATCGCCGAGTATTGCCCCAAGTCCTGCTGTTATTATGCAAATTTCAATATCTAGGTAGCCATATAGCGATAAAAATCCAGACAGCACTACAATACTCTCGCCCGGAACGATCATGCCTGAAAATGCAGAACTTTCAAGGAAAGTCACGAAAAATATGATCAGGTAGCCCCAATTTCCGATTATACTAACAACGTTTAAAAACCAGTCAAACATAATTCCCATCTACTGGCCAACCAGATTAATTTTTTGACTTATAAAATATAATTGTAGGTTGGGTCGAAGCATGAGACCCAACTTTGATAATATTATGTTGGGTTTCGTTCCTCAACCCAACCTACTTTGATGTTTATAAGTTTAATAATTAGCTTGGTTGACCACTACATTGTCGGTAAGTTATAAGAAAAGAACCCGGAACCTCATTGATCGTCACATTTATGCCCGAAAGAAGCTCCCTTCCATTAATAGTCTTTGTTGTTCCATCATCCTCAAAGGTCACTTCATAATCTGCTTCAGGTAAAAGACCACATAGCTTTAGATGCTTTGAGTCATCTTTGCTCTGTGAACGTCGGAATGCCATCACCATTCCCTGTTTCATATCCTCACGATGGAATTGATAAGCTATCCATACGTCATCCTCAACGCTGTGCGATGTCAATGGATAGTAATCACCATAGAAGAAGGGCCTTATCTTCCTGAATTCAGCGATCAGCTTACGTGCATGTTCAACAGGGAAATTAGGAAGATAAAGGTTCCAGCCAAGTACAGCCCCGCTGTTGATTGAACTACGGAAGGAGTAAGTGTCCGGGTGACCATGGCCTGTGCTACTCGTCGGAAGAAAGAAATTGATCCCATAAGTGTGGCATTGATAACCATTAGGCTCGAAATATTGATAGTCTGTTCGCCATAAAGGTATGCTTCTTGACGATGTTTCGAGATCGATCCTGCGCCCGCCGCTTGCGCAGTTGTCAATGATAAGCCCGTGATGACGTGCCAGCAGTTCATCCCAGAAGGCATATAATCCTTCAATGTGTCGGATTTCTGTAATGCCCTGCCTATCTGGTTCATCGGTAGCGCGCCAAAAAGGTAACGGGTCCATATTGAAATCCTGACGATAAAGACCAATCCCCTCTTTTTCGATCATCCCTGATATGTGATCAGTCAACCATTTAAGGGTTTCTGGATTACCGAGGTTAAGTAACCCATTAGGGTTCCCGGGAAGTTTCAGCACCCATTCGGGATGCTCCCTATCAATCCACGTTCCCTGAAAAACCCGTTCAGGCTCAAACCAGATGAGAAGCTTAAAACCAAGTTCACCAACACCATCTGATACTGCTCTCAAGCCATGTGGAAAACCGTCTTTTCTGGGGAACCAGTTGCCGACGCCATTGGGCCAACGGCCTTCGTACCAGCCGGCGTCTATCCACCAGTATTCAGTATCCAGACCGAATTGGCGATAGCGTTCCGCTAAAGCAATCTGATTATGCTCAGTCGCCTTATTAAATTCCTCGAATCCAGGAATAGGAGCCTGACAAGCTGCGCCTCCACTACTTGCAAGCGGGGCAGTCACCGGTTTGTCGTCCTGTTGCAGTGTATGGTGTTTGAGCATGAACTGACGGAACACATTATGCCCGATCATCCTGTCTTCGCCGTTCCAAAAAAGAAGCAGTATTCGGGGTGTTCGTATCTTTTCACCCTTATGAAGTTTAAGATGCGTTAATTCCATTCCAGAGCGTATCTTCACACTGTTATCGCCATCTTTCATCAGGCTTATATCCCACTGACCAGACCAGCCAATGGCTAACATCATACCTTCGCCAGGAGCCTCAATATTGAAAAATGGGAATACAGTAGTATTAGATGAGCGTCCACCTATGGTTGCAAGCCTGATTTCCGTATTAGGTTGCATAACCTCATCAATCGGGGCAAAATCCGATCTACTGGCTGAACTTCCGAGCGCACGATGTAAGATTACATCTCCACTCTGTTTATAATTCCAGACCGTATCTATTGCCTGGATATTCTCAATTATGGGAGTGTCATCGGAACCTGTATTCTCGAAAGCCAGTACCCATTCTACTGCTGGAAAATCAGAAAAAGTCTCACATTTGCACCATATACGAAGTCCTGTCTTTACATCTATATAAGTGAATAAATACTTTTTTCTCTCATCATCTACCTGACCCGATCCACTTTCAAAACGCCAATCTTTTAGAGATTCAGAGGACGGCTTTCCATCATAAACAAACGAAAAAGGTGGAATGACACCTTTCGCAAAATGATCTAGCACCCACTTTTCATTGTCTTCCATTTGTTGCCTCCTTAAACTATATCCTTGACTGTTCTAATTATCTCTATATTTAGTTACGAAAAGGATTATACATTCAGCTTAATTAGATTTCAAGTACTAAGTGTCATATTCTCATTTTCACCAAGTGGGCAAGTTATATTTCTGTTGACTCAATAGGACAGGTTTTGTAGAATATCAGTGTCTTAGTTTAACAAAAGCTGCCAGTTTTAATTGTTGCGTTGGTGATTGCCCAACCTAATAAAAAATGGAAGGTAGATTATGATGACTATATTTAGGGGTATAGATATTTGGCAGGCAATATTTGGTTTTTTTGCCCTTGTTCCTTATGTCTATGGACAAGGGGATTCTGCTCAATCTTCAGTGGCGCCTCAAAAAGCGAAAATAGAAACCGCACAAGCAACAGGTCCTTTGCGTGTGGATCCGGGGAATCCGCTTTACTTTACAGATGGCTCAGGTAAAGCCATCTACCTTGCTGGTTCACATACGTGGGTGAATTTTATTGACTATGGGACCACTGATCCACCGCCTGAATTTGACTATACAGCGTTTCTTGAGTTTCTGGTTCAGCACAACCATAATTTCATCAGGCTTTGGGCGTGGGAATTGCCAAAATCCACTTCGGGAAATTCCAAAGAGATGTGGTTTCGTGCTCCTTTCCCGTGGGTTCGTCCAGGTCCTGGTATGGCTACGGACGGAAAGCCCAAGTTCGATTTGTCCCGATTCAACGAATCCTACTTTGAAAGACTGCGCAATAGAGTCATCTCCGCACGTGATCGGGGAATTTACGTCTCTGTGATGCTCTTTGACGGATATGGTCCGCAGTTTAATCGAAGTGAGAATGACGGATTCCCTTTTGATAAGGTAAACAATATCAATGGGGTCTCATGTGGAGGCACAGAATCCCAATCCCTGACTAATCCAGCCGTGACTGCCATTCAGGAAGCGTATGTTCGTAAGGTCATTGATACCGTCAACGACCTTGATAATGTGCTTTATGAGATAGCTAATGAGTCAGGGAGTTACTCAACCCAGTGGCAGTATCATATAATTGACTATATCAAGGAATACGAGGCAACAAAACCTGCACAACATCCGGTAGGTATGACCTTTCAGTATTCAGGAGGAAATAATGAAACGCTATTCTTGAGCAATGCTGACTGGATTTCTCCTTCAGGTGATAACGGATATGGCTATCCTCATACAGACCCCCCGACTGCTGATGGCAGAAAAGTGATCATCAATGATACCGACCACTCCTTCTACTACACAGGATTACAGGAAGTCGGAGCGATAGGTCAACGGGCTTGGGTATGGAAAAATTTCCTTCGGGGTAACAACGTGGCTTTCATGGACCCTTATCTTGTAGAATGGCCCGGGCGCAATAAACCTAATGGCTCCAATGTTGATCCATATTGGGAAATTCTGCGAGTAAACATGGGGTATACCCGTATATATGCGGAGAAAATGAATCTAGCTTCTGTAAAGCCACACAGTGAACTTGCTTCTACAGGATACTGTCTGGCAAATCCCGGCAATGAGTATCTTGTGTATCTGCCCGATGGCGATCAGGTGACATTAGACCTTTCGGCGTTTTCGAGTGTGTTTCTCGTTGAATGGATGGATCCTGTTCAGGGCAAAATTATACCAGACAAAGACGTGACTGGCGGTGACAAGAGTATCTTCAAAACCCCGTTCCCAAACGATTCTGTCCTCTACCTCCGTGCGAAAGATTATGGACAGGATCACTAAAACCGTCAAACTGACTTTAATACTAGATCTCACTCAGGGAGGTGTTTGTTATGCGTTCTTATGTGGCTGTTTCACTCGTATTACTGTTTCTATGTTCAGGACTAGGAATTGCTGCTGACAAACTAATTTTGATCGGTAAAAATAACCCAATAAACGACAGCGACCAAATATTAATGGGACATCTGACAGGACTGGGGCTGGATGTTGAATATCACAGTGAACCTGAGAAGCATCCTGTTGATATCAAGGGTGCTGTCGGGGTGTTTATATCCGAATCAGTTACCAGTGGAAATATTGGTCCCGCTTATGATCTCCCTATTCCCGTGATCATGAGCGAACCCGGGCTTATTGATGACATGAAAATGGGTATTGGTCAAGATGCGGCAAATGCTGAATCCATAGAGATCGTGGATCCGAACCATCCCATTACCAAAGGCTATAAGGGGGTAGTGAAGGTTCTATCACAACCGGAAATACTAGCATGTGCTAGTGATTTAGAGGGAGAAGTACAGATTCTCGCAGTACTTGCAGGAGATCCTGGCATGAAAATGCTTTTCGTTTACGAAAAAGGCGCGCAGATGCAAGGACAAAAAGCACCAGCCCGTCGAGCGTTTGTTTTTAATGAACAGAGTTCTAATCCCCTCGTGAATAATGATGGCTGGACTATTATTGAGCACGCTGTGACATGGGTACTGGGAACAGCATCATCGGTAAATTACGAAAGAACGCTTGCTATTTCATGGGGTGCGATCAAATAGGAACGGATGATTATCTTAATGCATCTTTTTGATGAGATATACAAAAATCCCCAATTACAGACCATAGTCGGGTATATTATGGTCTTGACTGATGTTTTTGATAAAATTCTAAAAGCGGGGTGGTTATGTTAATTTTTACAAATGATTCTGTATTTTTGGTTTCGTTGGTTTATGAATTGTAGTTCATCTGTTAGAAGCGTTTACAGAAGAAGGTAAATGGATAACTCTATCTTTGATTAATACCAAAATCCAGGAGGTTATTATGAATACGAAATACAATGCACTTTTGATCATCATCTGTTTGTTATGCTCTGGTATAGCAAGTGTCGGATGGATTTCTACAGCAACAGCCGGGGTCTACAGGGAGGAGTTTAAAGGTAATGATCTGGACAAGAAGCTCTGGGAAGTAAAGGCAGAGGGTAATGCTTCCTATGTGGTCAAAGATGGGAACCTGACAATGACATCGCCCGACGTAGCGGACGGCATCCTGATCTACTGGAAAGGCGGGGATATATCGGATAAAGATTTTTCCTTTGAGATTAAAGCCACAGTTGACCCAAATACTGACAATGCCGCGTTAATTGCATTTATCAGGAAGGATCTGCCGCCTACACTCAATACGACCATTAACGCCGAATGGAAGAACATGTTTTGGTGTGGGAAAAATACTCCCGGCTGGTATATTAACAATGATGACTGGAAGAACGCGGGCGTAAATGGTCCTGAATTTGAAGGTACCTGGAAAGCTGAGATAAAGGGAAATGACATCATTTGTTACTTCAATGGCAAAGAGGTGGTCACTGTTGATAAAATACAGGAGCAGAGATTCATCTGCTTTGGACCGGATACCTATACTTCCCACTATTTAGGGGCGATGACTATTGATTGGATTGAATTATCAGGACCGACTGTCACAGCTGCTGCTGTTCAATCGGCAGAGAAATTGCCGATAACATGGGGTATGATTAAAGGGAGATCATAATACAAAACTTCATATTATGACAAGTAGGGGCGAAGCATTTTCAGCTAGATCAAGATTTATAGCCAATTTGTATAAACGTGAAAATGCTTCGCCCCTACAAAAAACCTATTTTTCAACGGTTACAGGAATAGAACGCAAATGACGCTGATTAAACGGATTTTCGCGGGTTTTTCTTTTATTTATTTCTGATCCGCGTACATCCGCCTAATCCGCGTTTCTCCGTGTGCTATTTCCTAAAGTTTAAAAGGATTTCTTAAATTTGCTTAAGGAGATGGTATTATGTGGATACATATATCTGTAATTATTCTGGTTTTCACTTTGATAGCATCAGTCGCTCTGGCAGATGATACGCTGACTCCAGATCGTTGGGTATATATACAGACGAATCTTCTTGTTGATAAAAACGTTGACAATCTAATGACACTTCTTGAGCGTATTGAGAAAGCGGGCTATAACGGTATCGTGATAGCGGACAGCAAGTTTATGCGCTGGGATAATCTGCCAGACAGATACCTTGAGAATGCCCGTAAAGTGCGCGAAGAATGTCGCAGACTCAAGCTCAGTTTCATTCCCTGCGTATTCCCTATCGGTTACTCAAATGATCTGCTTGCCCGTGACGTAAATCTTGCCGAAGGACTTCCGGTAATCAATGCCCCATTTGTTGTCCATGAAGGGAAGATCATTCCTGATGATAATATTAAGATCGCTAATCCCGGCTTTGAACAATATTCTGATAATATGCCGTCAGGTTGGGGATTTCTGGATCAACCGGGGAAGATAAGCTTCATAGATACAGATACAAAATATGAGGGCAAGGCTTCACTGCGGATGCAGGACATAGGCACATACGATCCTCAAAATGGCCATGGGCGAGTATATCAAAAGTTAAGTGTTAGACCTTTCACGTATTATCACGTATCTGTTGCGATAAAAACACAGGATTTTGAGCAAATAGGTGAAACGAGAATTGCTTTATTGGCTCCCGATGGACCGAGTTTGAACCATCTTAACCTTCCGATCAAAGAAACTCAGGATTGGCAGACTGTTGACATTACGTTCAATAGTCTAAACTACTTGGAAGTGAACTTTTATCTTGGTGTCTGGGGAGGTAAAAAGGGCAAAATTTGGTGGGACGATGTGAAGATCGAACCTGCCGGATTAGTAAACGTTATCCGTCGAGAAGGTACACCATTCACTGTTACGAGTGAAGATGGAAAAACAGCCTACGTCGAAGGTAAAGACTTTGACGGCGCAGTTGATCCCAAACTAGGAAATATAGCATGGCCCGGGGATTATAACGTCTGGCATGAAGCACCGATAATGACCGTTCCAATAGATAGCAGATTAAAAGAAGGGGATAAAGTAGCTGTCAGCTATTATCATCCTGCTCTTATATATGATAACGTTGTCATGTGCTGTATGAGTGAGCCAAAACTTTACGAGATATTAAAATGGCAGGCAAAACAGATACATGATAATCTCCAACCAGATGGATACTTTATGTCGCATGACGAGATAAGATGTCAGGGATGGGATAAATCCTGTGCAGACCGAAATATGACGCCCGGGCAGATACTTGCAGACAATGCGAAAAAATGCGTTGATATCCTCCACGAGATAGACCCGGGGAAACCTATCTACGTCTGGTCGGATATGTTTGATCCATTCCACAATGCAGGAAAGACCGGCTGGTATTACCTCGTCAAGGGGGAAGGACCATGGTTCGGTTCATGGGAGGGGCTTGACAGCAGTGTTATAATTGTCAACTGGAACAGTGATAGCGAAAAAAGGGTTGATTCAATGAAGCATTTCGCAGATAGAGGACACAAACAGATTCTTGCTGGGTATTATGACTCAAACCCCAAAAATATTACACCATGGTTGAAGGATTCTGCGTCAGTAGATGGTATCATAGGTGTTATGTACACTACGTGGCGAAGCTATTATGAGGATTTGGAAGATTTTGCGCGATATGCTTTCCGCAGGTAGTTGGGTAAGATTTTTTATCACGAATTTTGGGACGGCTCATTTTCCATTTTAATTTGGGTAACACTTTTTAATCAAGAAAAAAACAGCTAATCACGAATTACACGAATACCAATAAAAACACTCGTGAAATTCGTTTTATTAGCGTAATTCGTGATTAATTCATAACTTTTTTATAAACTCAAGTCGGAAGAACTATTTGATATGCGAATAATATCAGGGGGATACAAAGGTCGTCGGCTTGCAACCGTCAAGGGTGCAAATATAAGATATACGTCTGACCGTGTTAAAGAGTCGCTTTTTAGCATACTTTCCATCATGGTTCCTGATTCAAAGTTTCTGGATATTTTTGCGGGAAGCGGAAATGTTGGTATTGAAGCTCTCAGTCGTGGAGCGGAATCTGTCACATTCGTGGACATAAACCCGGTCTGTATTCGAACTATATCTGCCAATTTAGAGCATTGTGGAATTGATCCAAATCTACCGCAGGTCAGGCTTACGAGAATGGGCGCTTTGATAGCGATAGACTACTTCCGAAGACACGAAATAGAATTTGATATAATATTCCTTGATCCACCGTATATTGCTAATTTTGTTGAAAAGTGCCTTTTGAGAATATCAGAATGTAATATACTCACTGAAGACGGTCTGGTAATAGCGGAACACGATGCGAAAGAAGATGCGCCGACCGATGCAGGCGACCTTTTTATGACTCGTCAAGAAAGGTATGGAACAACATTATTGTCATTCTATAAACTTGCTTAAAAAGGATCCGCGAATAACGCTAATTTTCACGAATACAACAAAAAAAATTCGTGAGGATTATCGCAAATTAGTGGATAAAAATTCTTCATTGATTATATGTAAGATTTTGGAGGCGAAATGGAAACTAAGATATCTGCTTCGGTAATGTGCGCGGATTTTCTGCATCTTGAGGAAGTTATAAGGGAACTTGAATCAGCAAAGGTTGATTTTTTACATTTTGATATAATGGATGGACAATTCGTACCGAACTTTACTTTGGGACCCGATATATTGAAGTCTATGCGCGGTGCGACAGACATTCCATTTGACACTCACCTTATGGTTTATGATCCCGAAAGGTACGTGGAATCTTTCGCTGAGGCTGGCAGTGATATAATAGTCGTTCATGTAGAGGCTTGTCGGCACTTGCATCGTACCATTGACTTGATCAAGAAAAACGGCGCAATGGCAGGAGTAGCGATCAATCCGGCAACACCCCTGCCTACTCTTGATTATGTATTGGAAGAAGTTTATATGGTGCTTGTTATGGCAGTTGATCCGGGCTTTGCCGGACAGAAGATGCTCCCGTGTTCCATTCGCAAGATAAGCGAACTCAAGGATAAGATCAAATCCGCAGGACTAGACGTTCATATTCAGGTTGACGGGAACGTCAGTTTCGAGAATGCCCCAAGGATGGTGTCAGCAGGTGGGGATATGCTTGTAGCAGGCACTTCCAGCATTTTTCGCAGAGATATGAGCATAACAGAGGGAATAAATAAACTCAGACAATGTGTTTTATAATTCTAGCCGAAAAAAACCTTGAAATTGGTGTGGAATTGTGATATGCTTATTTACGTTGACGGGGCGTAGCGCAGCCCGGCTAGCGCGCATGCTTTGGGAGCATGAAGTCGGAGGTTCGAATCCTCTCGCCCCGATTTATGTTAGTTAGTAATGAGTGATGAGTAATCAGTAATGAGTAAACGTATTGCTTTATAAACTTAATGCTGATTACTCATTACTTTTTACTGATCACTTTCCTAAGCCCCCGTAGCCTAATGGATAGGCAGCGGACTTCTAATCCGTTCCACGTGGGTTCGAATCCCGCCGGGGGTGCCAATTCGATTGGAAGATTGCAGATTCAAGATTCAAGATTGTAGCCAGAAAGTAAGAACTAATAATGATTCATAATCTTCAATTTGTAATCTTTAATCTTTAGTCGTATGTGGTGAGTGTAGTTCAATGGTAGAGCGCTAGACTGTGGATCTGGATGTTGGGGGTTCGAGACCCCTCACTCACCCCAATCTTGAAGGATGAGGGATGAAGGATGAGGGATGAAATAAAATATTTATCCTTCCGTTTTCATCCTTCCGCCCTCATCCTTCATCCTTTCTCTCGCGCCCGTAGCTCAGTTGGATAGAGCGACGGACTTCGAATCCGTAGGCCGAAGGTTCGAGACCTTCCGGGCGTATTTAATATTATGGGCCGTTAGCTCAACTGGCAGAGCAACTGACTCTTAATCAGTAGGTTGGAGGTTCGATTCCTCCACGGCTCACCATTTTTTAGTAATCAGTGATTAGTGATCAGTATTAATTAACTGATTACTGTTCACTCTTTACTGATCACTTTTGTTATGGGCGTGTGTTGGAACTGGTAGACAAGGCAGACTTAGGATCTGTTGAGTTAGCGCTCGTGTGGGTTCGACTCCCTCCACGCCCACCATTTTTGTATGCCAAATTTAGTAAAATCTGGTTTTTCTTACAAAATATTGGTAGATTAATGTTCTTGATTCTCATTTGGTCATAAACATCGCCTTAGAAGACTTTCTTGGCTTATACTGATGTGATTCAGGTTGGTTGGCCAAATATCTCCTGCGATAATGCTCACAAGCCTTCATTATTCCAGATTCAGATGACACACCAAGATTGTACTAAATGGCAAGAGATTTGGAGGGATCCACTTGAAAGTTGACATTCAGGACGTAAGCTCAGATAAGAAAATACTCAGAATCGAAATTCCAATGGAAGACGTTAATGCTGAATTCGAGAAAGCTTATGAGGAAGTACGGAAGACTATTGAAGTTCCCGGTTTTCGTAAAGGAAGAGCGCCTCGTAATGTTCTGCGAATGCGTTTTGGTGAATATGTAAAAAACGACATTATTGAAAACCTTGTCCCATCTGCTTACCAAAAGGCGATCGAAGAAAACAATATAGACTCTATAGGCACTCCAGACATTTATCCACCCATTGATCAGGCACTTTTTAGCGTTGAGATAGATTTTCAAAGCGATCTCGATAATACTACTATACCTGATAGTCTAAAACAGGAATTTGAAAAAAAAGATGCCCTGATCTCTGACAAGGCGATTGTATCTATTGAAGAGGCAGGTAAGAAATGGTCATTAACAGATGGCAAAAAGAAATACATTATCAGCAAAGATAATGGTAAGACGACTGTACTTTTAGATGAGCTTTCTGTTAAAGAAAACGAACCGTTCATATTTGAAGTTGCTGTCAACGTAAAGCCAAGAATTGAAATTCCCGATTATACTTTACTGGAAATAGAAAAGGGCGACGTTAATGTCGCAAAAGAAGAAGTAGATGAGTATATAGAGCGAATGAGAGAAAATTCGGCAATTTTTGAGCCAATTGAAGAAGATAGACCTATTCAAGATGGTGATTGCCCAACTATTGATTACAGTATATCACACGAAAACAAACTACTAGATAACGCAAAAGATGCTACTATTGAAGTTAAAGAAGATAAGCTATTCCCGGGATTTTATCCTAACCTTATAGGGATGAAACCCGGTGATGAGAAGGACGTAATTGCCACTATTCCCGAAGATTTTAACAATAAAGATATAGCAGGTAAAGAGGTTAATCTTTATATAAAGGTGAATAAGATTTCTAAAAAAATTCTTCCAAACCTTGATGATGATTTTGCGAAGGATAAAGGTGAGGAAAACCTTGAGCGTCTTACCGCGAAGGTCTGGAATTTCCTTGTTGAAAGCAAGAGGAAACAGCAAAGAGAGATTCAGGAGCATGATTTAATGTCTCAATTAATAGAGAAATCACAGTTTGAGGTCTCGGATTCTTTAGTAGATGAGCAGGCAAAGGCTCTCATGAGAGGACAGCAGGAACTGAGTGAGGAAGATATTGCGGCGTATAACTCAATGTCAGCGAGAATGATCAGGAGAACATGGATCATTGATGAGATTGCCCAACGAGAAGGAATATCCGTAAGCGACGAGGAAGTTGAAGCCGAGGTTGAAGCTATAGCTGTGGCAAGAGACAAGGATCCTCAGAAATACATGAGCCAACTTAAAGCCGCAAACCGTTTAGATAGGATCGTTGATAGTCTTAAAGAGAGTAAAATTTTCGACTTTTTAATTGAAAAAGCTTCTACTAAAAAAGGTCTAATCGTTTAACATTTTATTTATTCTGTCTGATCCTTAAAGCTTTTAATGTCTTATACCGATCTTAATAATGGATAAGGCAGAATTTACAAATTTTGGAGGTGAGATTATGGGTCTGATCCCGATGGTTGTCGAAACTACCGCCCGTGGTGAACGCGCGTATGATATATACTCAAGATTGCTAAAGAATCGGATCATAATTATTGGAACTGAAATAGATGATCACATGGCAAACTCTGTAATTGCTCAGTTATTGCACCTTGAACAGGAGGACCCTGACTCAGATATAAGTATTTATATTAACAGCCCGGGTGGAATTGTGTCCTCTGGATTAGCGATCTATGATACCATGCAGTTTATACGTCCTGAAATTTCTACATGGTGTATGGGGATGGCGGCTAGTATGGCGGCTGTTTTATTAGCTGGCGGAAATACAGGAAAACGATACGCATTACCGCATTCTACAATACTGATCCATCAGCCTATGGGTGGCGTATACGGTCAAGCCGCAGACATCAAAATCCGTGCTGATGAAATAATACGCGTCAGAAAAGAGATCAACAACATACTTACAAAACACACTGGACAGCCGTTGGAAAGAGTTGAATCAGATACTGATCGTGATTTTTTCATGACCGCTGAACAGGCGAAGGATTATGGAATCATAGACGAGATAATATATAATAGAAATAAAAATGAGAAACTATAAATTGGTTTAAGGAGATCAAAATGCGATACAGACCCGATGACGAAGACTTGTGTCGTTGCTCATTCTGTGGTCGTACTCAAGATGAGGTTAGACTTCTACTAACAGGTGGTCAAGACCCTGACGTTTTTATATGCAATGATTGTGTAGAGCTATGTAAAGAAAGAATAATGGAGTCTAAACAGGTGGAAGGTTTTGATCCACTCGATATTAAATTACCTCTCCCCGCTACTATAAAGACTGCCCTTGATGAATATGTTATAGGACAGGAAAAAGCAAAGAAAACATTATCAGTAGCAGTATATAATCATTATAAACGCATAAAGCTGGGTAAGAAAAACAGTGATATGGAGATTGAAAAAAGCAATATCCTTCTGATAGGTCCCACGGGAACAGGAAAGACGCTTCTTGCCCGAGCGCTGTCGAAATTATTGGATGTTCCTTTTACGGTGGTTGATGCAACAACTCTAACAGAAGCGGGATATGTCGGTGAGGATGTTGAGAATATAATCCTAAAACTTCTCCAATCCGCTAATGGCAATGTAGCAAAAACAGAAAAGGGTATAATATACATAGACGAGATAGACAAGATAGCACGCAAAAGTGAGAATCCTTCTATAACCCGTGACGTTTCCGGAGAGGGCGTTCAACAGGCTTTGCTCAAAATTCTTGAGGGAACCGTAGCTAACGTGCCGCCACAGGGAGGACGCAAACATCCTCAACAAGAGTTTATTCAGGTCAATACTAATGATATACTTTTCATCTGCGGTGGAACTTTCGTTGGGTTAGAGAACATTATCCAACTCCGCGTAGGTAAGCAGACGATGGGGTTCGGCGCAGACGTACAGCGCAAGCGAGAGAAAAAGCTTGGTGAGATACTAACAGAGGTTCAACCAGATGACTTATTGAAATTTGGATTTATCCCGGAATTTGTAGGCCGCTTACCCGTAGTCACTACCTTGCATGAGTTAGACAGACCCGCCCTTATCAGCATACTCACTGAACCCAAGAACGCACTGACCAAGCAATACTCAAAATTTCTCGAAATGGAAAACGTGAAACTCAAGTTCACTGACGAGGCATTAATCGCCATTGTAGATAAAGCCATTAAGCGAGATACGGGAGCTCGTGGATTACGGGCTGTCGTTGAGGATATAATGCTTGATATTATGTATGAACTGCCATCCAAGCATGGCGTGACTGAATGTGTTATTACGGATAAAGTTATCAATGAACGAGAAAAGCCAATTTTGATTTATGGTAATGCAGCATAGTGACTGATTTAAAGTGTATCAAATTCTCCTTTATCCTCAGAAGGGCATATTCAATATGCTCCCTACGAAAAGGGGGAAAGCTAGGTTCTTCCTTTTCCTAAAGGAGAGTTAGGGGATTTGAAAAGTTTTAATATGATTAAGCGAAGGCGTTCTATGGAACAGCAAAATAAACCAAAACAAATAATACTTCCTGTTTTGCCGCTTCCTGAGCAAGTAATATTTCCAAATATGACTCGTCCACTTCACGTCGTCAGAGAGCGTTCCGTCAAGGCACTGAAATATGCAATAGAACACAACAGCGAAATAATGATGATCACGATGAAACAGGTTGCTGACAATCCTGATATGGATGATTTCTACGAAGTCGGTACTGTCGGAAGAGTTTTACAATCGCTTGACCCCAAAGATGGCAGTATAAAAGTATTTGTCAGCGGCATCTTAAGAGCTAAGGTAATAGAGATTTTACGTGATGGTGATTTCACACGAGCATTGTTAGAGGTGATTTCAGAGAAAGCAGAAAAAGACGTGGAAACTCAAGCTCTTATGAATAACGTTGTATCAACTCTGAGAGAATATGTGAGTTCTACTAGAAAACTCCCTCCAGAGACAATGGAAGAGATTGAAGAGATACTTTCACAAGGGGACCCGATCTTGCTGGCTGATACAGTAGCACGATATTTATCTCCGCCGGTAGTTGACTATCGTGAGCAACAGGCTATTCTCGATATGCTCGATCTCAAAGAAAGGCTCGAAAAGATTATCGAGGTGATAAAATATCAGATACAAATATTTGGTATAGAAAAAGAAATTGATGGCAGGATACAGGAACAGGTTGCCAAACAGCAAAAGGAATTCTACCTTAACGAGAGAATAAAGGCAATTCAGAAGGAACTGGGTAGAGATGCTCAAGGGATGGCTGAGATTGATGATCTAAAGAAAAAGATACTGGAAGCAAAAATGACGAAAGAGGCAGAAGAAAAGTCTCTCAGGGAACTTGAGCGTTTGGAGCAGATGCCTCCCATGTCTGCCGAATCAGGCGTGATAAGAAATTATATTGACTGGCTAATATCAATGCCATGGGATATAACTACCGAAACCAAGCTAAATATTGAGGAAGCAGAAAAAATTCTGGAAGAGGATCATTACGGACTGGAAAAGCCAAAAGAACGCATACTTGAATATCTTGCGGTGCTGAAACTTGTACAGAAGATAAAAGGACCTATACTTTGTTTTGTTGGTCCTCCCGGTGTTGGAAAAACATCTCTGGCTAAATCCATTGCTAGGGCTACCGGACGTAATTTCGTACGAGTATCTCTCGGTGGTGTTAGAGACGAGGCAGAGATAAGAGGCCATCGCAGAACGTACATCGGTTCAATGCCAGGACGAGTAATACAGGGCTTGAAAAAAGCAAAATCAAAAAATCCATTATTCTTACTTGATGAAGTTGATAAGATGAGCATGGATTTTCGCGGCGACCCTTCAGCCGCACTTCTTGAGGTATTGGATCCAGAACAGAATCATACTTTTAATGATCACTACCTTGACGTTGACTTTGATCTTTCTGAAGTTCTTTTCATCACTACTGCAAACTACCTTAACGCTATTCCCCCGCCGCTTCGTGATCGAATGGAGGTCCTTGAATTGCCAGGTTATACAGAATATGAAAAGCAGAAGATAGCAGAACTTTTCTTGATACCCAAACAGTTGAAAGCTAATGGATTAACTACCGAATTATTGAGTATTTCAAAATCAGCCGTATCGAGTATTATTAATCTTTATACTCGTGAGGCAGGTGTGAGAAATCTTGAGCGAGAGATTGCATCTATATGTCGAAAAGTAGCCAAAAGAGTGGTCAAGGCAGATCAGGAAACACCCAAAAAGCTTCATGCGACTGCAAAGAATATACACGATTATCTTGGCATATCAAGATTCACCCATGGCAAAGGCGAGGTGGAAGATCAGATAGGCGTTGCAACCGGGTTAGCATATACAGAAATGGGTGGAGATGTATTAGCCATTGAAGTTACTACGATGGATGGCAATGGAAGCCTTGTGCTAACTGGCAAATTGGGGGATGTAATGCAGGAATCTGCAAAAGCCGCTCTTAGCTATATAAGATCAAGAACCAAAGAATTATCGCTTATAGACATTCCAAGTGAATTTTATTCCAAGCATGATATTCACGTTCATATACCAGAAGGCGCTGTGCCTAAAGATGGTCCGTCTGCCGGGATCACTGTTGCAACAGCTATGGTTTCTGCTTTCACAGGTTTACCTGTGAGAAAAGATATAGCAATGACTGGCGAAATAACTCTTAGAGGGCGTGTTCTTCCGATTGGCGGACTAAAGGAGAAAGTCCTTGCGGCACTCAGGGCTGATATTACAAATATTATTATTCCAAGAGAAAATGAGAAGGACTTGAGCGAGATTCCATTAGAAATAAGAAAGAAATTGTCCTTCCATCTTGTTGATAACATGGACAAAGTAATTGAGTTGGCATTAAAACGGTGATAAATAATGTATAGTCAAATAATCAAAGCCAAAATAGAAGAATTACCTGAAGATTTAGAAAAAGAATTACTTGATTACATAGAGTTTCTATTACATAAATATGGTAATAAAGCAGAAAGAAAAGGATTTAGGTTTGATTGGGAAGGCGGATTATCAGACTTGAAAGATAAATATACTTCAGTTGAACTCCAACATAAAGCTTTGGAATGGAGATAATGTACTTAATTGACACAAGCGTTTTCCTTGAAGTGCTGTTAATACAAGAGAAGCGAAAAATCTGTAAGGATTTTTTGGATTTGAATGTTGGTAACCTTTATATTTCTGATTTCTCTTTACATTCGATTGGTGTAATCTTGCTCAGAAATAAGAAGGAAGATATATTCCAAAAGTTTACAACTGATGTAATTCCAAATATAGATATTATTACACTGCCAAAAGATTCTTATAAACGCTTGGTTGAGACTAAAATAAAGTTTGGGCTGGATTTCGACGATACTTATCAATATATGGTTGCCAAAGAATATGGTCTAGAAATAGTAACAAATGATAACCATTTCAAAAAAGTTAGTGGTTATATAAGTGTTCGGTTCTTGTAGTTTGTTATTTGGATGAAGTGTATTTGTGTTGTGTTAATAGAACTGGCAATACTATTCAAAAAAATGGGGGTTGTACAATGAGATTTACTATTATTTTTACTATCGTAGTTTCTATTTTACTAATAGGCGGAATATCAATTGCTCAGAATGATTCAAAACAACTTTCTGAAAAACCTAAAGAGATTATTGGTAAAGACGGTGCACCAATGGTCTTGATACCTGCTGGTGAGTTCCAGATGGGCAGTAATGATGTTAGTGGTGATGAAAAACCAGTGCATATGTCTATCTTGATGCGTTCTATATGGACGTTTACGAGGTAACAAACGCACAATATAAGAAGTTCATGGATACGACAGGATACAAAGCACCTGCTTACTGGAACGACTCAGATTATAATGCACCGAACTATCCAGTAGTTGGAGTAAGCTGGAATGATGCGAAGGTTTATGCATATTTTGCAGGAAAGCGATTGCCGACAGAGGCAGAATGGGAAAAATCTGCAAGAGGTGGACTTGTGGGTAAAAAGTATCCTTGGGGAGATACTCTAACTTATGATGATGCAAATTGTTCTGGAACAGGTGGCAAAGATATATGGTCATATACATCTCCTGTGGGCAGTTTCAAGCCTAATGGTTATGGTTTATATGACATGACGGGCAACGTATGGGAATGGTGCGATGATTGGTATGACAGTAAATATTATGCCAATTCGCCAAAATCAAACCCAATGGGACCGGCTTCGGGATCAAATCGTGTTTTGCGTGGCGGGTCGTGGTACTACGACCCTGACGGCAACCTGCGAGTAGCGGACCGCAACGACTCCGCTCCGGCGAATGTCATCACCGGTATCGGTTTTCGTTGTGCGGGGCTTAAAGTTACCCCTTGATCCTTATAATTAGAAATCGAAAATCTTTGTGTTCTTAGTGTCCTTCGTGTCTTAGTGTTTAGATTTTTTACAGTGCCAATTGGAAATCTGGTGAAGTAAAAATGATTTACAAAGTGAATCTGGAAAAAACGGAAGAAGGCTATGCTGTTTGGGTTCCTGGTTTACCGGGATGTTGGTCACAGGGGGAAACAGAGGAAGAAGCTTTGGAGAATATAAAAGACGCTATTGTTGATTATTTAGAAACTGTCGAAGAATTAACCAGGAATAAGGAATCTCGTTATGTGGAAATAACAAGTCATGCCTAAGCTATCAGGTATAAATCATACACGAGCGGTGAAGGCTTTTAAGAAAGCAGGTTTTTGGATCACAAGGCAGAGAAAACATATAACAATGACTGACGGAGAAAGAATTATCACTATCCCAAGAGAAAATCCAATTAATTCCTTCACGATGGCTGGAATTATAAGAGATGCTGGTCTGAGCATTGAAGAGTTTAGGAAACTTCTATGAGAATCAACGTAATCAAGATTACTGATCCTATTTCTTATGTAAGAGAAGAACAATGATAACTGATACCGAAATTAGAATTAAAGGATTTGAAGCTCTTATACCTATTTTAGTTAGAAATGATACTTATTCTTTTTGACATATAGACTGAACTGATATATAATGGCTAACCGTAGCTATAAAAACCAAAGAAAGAAAGGTGATTACTACGGCTAAACCATT
>Ga0315282_10000792_pt1 | contig 61780 bp, 37 predicted proteins | sample YL17G07_20_MG_FD_203693 | JGI IMG/M metagenome (GOLD analysis project Ga0315282, IMG submission 203693) | Sediment microbial communities from Yellowstone Lake, YNP, Wyoming, USA - YL17G07_20 | ecosystem: Environmental > Aquatic > Freshwater > Lake > Sediment | place: USA: Wyoming | collected...
TCGTACGGTACCGGCGAGTCGAGAATGGACCAGTCCGCCGTTTCCTTCAAGTATGCGGCGACGGCGATGATCAACCATAGCGGGTCATCGTTGAAGTTACTGCCGATCTCATCGTTGCCGCGTTTCGTGAGTGGTTGGTATTGATGATACGCACCGCCGGTCTCGAGCTGCGTGGCCGCCAGATCGAGAATGCGCTCGCGGGCGCGCTCCGGTACCATGTGGACGAAGCCCAGGAGATCCTGGTTCGAATCGCGGAATCCGAGACCTCGTCCGATCCCCGATTCAAAGAACGACGCCGATCTCGATATGTTGAACGTGACCATGCACTGATAGGCGTTCCAGATGTTGATCATCCGGTTCGCATGCGGATCCGGGGTCTTGGCCTGATATAGGCCCAGCAATCGTTCCCAGTACTTGCGAAGGGCCTCGAAGGCCGCCTCCACTTCGGCCGGCTTGAGATACTTGGCGATCGTCGGCGTGACCGTTTGCTTGTTGATGGTCTGAGAGGATGGAGAACCCGCTCGGGCGGGGCGTTTGGCAATTTCGAATTTCTGACCATCAGGATTCTCATGATAACCCAGAACGAAGATCACCCGCCGTGTCTCGCCGGCCTTCAGGCTGAGTTTGATGTGATGCGATCCGATGGGTGCCCAGCCGTGGGCCACGGAATTGAACGAGCGTCCCCGCTCCACAGCGAACGGCTTATCCCAGCCTCGGTAGGGGCCCAAGAAAACATCACGCTGTGTGTCAAAGCCTGCCGGTTTTTCCGAGCAGGCAAAATAGGCAAAATGATCGCGCCGCTCGCGGTATCCCGTCTTGTGATAGATGACGCCCTCCTCGATTTCCACCTCACCGGTGTTGAAGTTGCGCTGGAAGTTCGTCGCGTCATCCTGGGCATCCCAGAGACAGAACTCGATACTGGAGAAGACGGACAACCGCGCAGGCTTCTTCCGGAGATTCGTAACGCTCAACCGCCAGATCTCCAGGTTTTCGCCAAGCGGGACGAAGTAGAGCGTTTCGGCCTTGATCCGCTTGAAGGTTGAACCGATGATGCTGTATCCCAAGCCATGTCGGCAGGAGTAATTTTCGGCCTCGTGCCGCGTCGGCTGCCACGAAGGAGACCAGAATTGACCGTCCTCGTTGTCGCGTAGGTAGATGTAGCGTCCGCCAAGATCAAAGGGAGCATTGTTGTAGCGATAGCGCGTCAGGCGGCGCAGACGTGCATCGCGATAGAAGGAGTATCCTCCGGCCGTGTTCGAAATGATTCCAAAATATGCCTCGCAACCCAGGTAGTTGATCCAGGGGAGCGGCGTCTCCGGCCTGGTGATGACATACTCACGCCTCTTGTCGTCGAAGTGTCCGTACCGCATGATCTCAACCTTGTTTGATTATTTGGCGAGAATCATCTTCTTACTCAAAGCGACACCACTCGCAGTCAACCTGTAGATGTAGACCCCGCTTGGCAGATCCGACGTTCGAAAACTGATCCTATGTTGTCCCGGACTTGCCCATCCCTGGCAGAGGGTCCGTACTTCTTGCCCGAGCAGATTGTAGACCTTCAACACTGCCAGGCTCTCACGCGGGATAACATATTCGATTGTCGTCGTCGGGTTGAAAGGATTTGGATAGTTCTGCATGAGCCCATAGTGCCCGGGAGCGGTGTGCATCCCATGGTCGTTACGCAGCCCGGTCGGCAGCCCATCCGGCGACGTGAGCGCCTCAAGCCCGACGGCGAGAAATACAAGCGGGGCATTCCAATTGATACAAATCTCATTCGAGGCGTATGAAGAGTCGTTGTCGGTATATGACAAGGCCGGCAAGCTCGATGGATAACTCTTAACGCCATCCTGCTGGTGCGGATTGGGACCCCCGGCCAATAAGCCGGGAACAGGAGGCACGATATTATCAGCTTTCGATGGGCGATGGTGAATGTGCATCGGCGACAGCGAACCGAACCCTGTGACAAAGCAGTAAGTCGTTCCGTTGCGTCCCAGCAGGTAATCCAGATTCGCAACGGCTGCTCGAAGATAGGAGCTGTCGCCAGTAAGCTGATACGCGCACAGCAACGCCATGCCCTGATTGGCTGCTATTCCGTTGCTTCCCCAGACAAAATCAGAACTCTGCGCGCCCATGACAACTCGGTAGGCCGAGGCATCCATGGAGGAGCGGAGAGTATTGGCCAACGCGACGAGTTTGTTCTTGACGGCCAAGGTATCGACTCTGTTGCCAATGACCGATCGGTATTGAGCGAAGGTGTACAGCCCTAGCGTGCGAACGTCCGGCCAGCTCGGAACGGTCGCCGGGGACGAATTAAGCGGACTGGCGAAGGTAAGAAAGCTGTCGCTCTTCGTTGTCACGGTGAGTTCAGCAGCGGCCCAGTCAAACTCATCCTGAAAGTAACCGTCGCCGTACTCGCCCGTGTTGATGGCAGGTGAGAACTGTTGATTCATCAGTCCCTGATTGTAGGCGATCGCAGGATGTTGCCGGGCCCAGTTCCAGGCTTTGAAGGACGCCTCCAAGCATGAATCCGAGAACCCGGGGAGGGCAGAGGCATAGCTGGCGAAGATGCGAGCCGCCTGTGCCATCACGGCTGCGAAATCCAACGTCGCTCCCGTTGATTTCATCACCACATACCGGGGTGTCGTTGCCTGGGCCGGCATGACCCAACCGTCGAAATTCGCGTTCGTCAATTTGTGATAGATACCTCCGTCATTGGGATCCTGCATCGCCAGCATCCAGCGGAGGTTCCATAGTGCTTCATCGAGGAGATCGGGAATTGAGTTTGTGCTTTCCGGAATCCCCGTGTCGAGCCCGGCACAGTACGCCGGAAAGTGTTCGTAGGTAGCCAGGATCGTATAGGTCGAGATCCCGGAATTGACGATGTACTTGTTGTAGTCGCCCGCATCATACCACCCCCTGGGAGCGGAGATTGTGCTGTTCGCCGGCCGTTGGGCCGTCGCTGCCGACGGGTGAATCAGAACGCTCGTGTCGGGGTGCCCGAGTGCCCTTGCCCAGATTCCTGCGTACTCGGATGTCAGTTCAAGGGACGTGCGCTGATAGTAGTACCCCTTCAGCACGCCGACTGCCAGGGCCTGGTGGACCCGGGGCTTGATCTCAAACGTAGAGGAGGACCCGACGCCGGGCGCTGCGAGTACATAGCTGCCGACGGAGCTGAGATCCGAAAAATCCGCTCGACTGACAGTCTCTCCGGAATAAGGCCACTGCTGCTGTTGAGTCAACGTTCCTCGAAAGACCGTATCTTGCGAGGAGGCATCGATGATGGAGAATGGGACCGATCCGATGTTCCGAACGATCGCCACCTTCGGCATCGTCGGATAGAAGCCGATTTGATTCAGTCTGATGTCGCTCGATTGCTGCGCGCGCACATCAGCGACCATGAGTGCGGCAACTGCCGCCGCGAAGAAGCGTCCATTGTTTTTCATCGGGGATTCCATTTGATTGCGAGGAACATATCCTAACCGTCTTTCGTGGGTGGAAAGACCCCTCATGAACTTTACCGAATCATTGGCAAGGAATCAAAGGTCACGTGGGCTGGAGTACCGTGGATGATTTCTCCTCTTCCCGGCCAGGGTTCCAACCAAGTCATTTGACGATTTTCCCCTGCATGGCCTCCTTGAAGAACTCGCCGGCCCCTGTAAGCTTGTACGTGTCCCACGATTCGAACATTCTGGGATACCATTCCGGATCGAACACCCAGGCAATCCAGCTGATCCCTTTTGCTTCGAGATAATTGATAATGGCCTTGCCGTACTCACCATTCTCCGCCATTCCCTCTTTGCCCAGTGTGAATCCAAATTCCGTCGCAAAGACCGGATAGCGGTTTGCCGCAAAGCCGAAATCTTCTTCCCATTTCGGTTCGTACGGCTTGCCACGCTTATGCGGATATGGATGTGTAACGTAGCCGATGCCTTCCGCTTCGATTGGCTCGATCTGAAGCGGCGTCAGATCATACGCCCAATCGAATCCGGCGACGAGGGGGATCGTTTGTTCGTCATACGCACGGATGAGGCTAATGATGTCCTCGTTGATGTTCTTCCATTCGCTCCACGACATGCTGCCCAGTTGACCGTGGTAGAGGGTCGGTTCGTTGAAGAGTTCGTAGAACGCAACGGTGTTGTTCCCCCTGAAATGCCTCGCGATCGTGCGCCAGAATGCATAGGTCTCTTTTGGGCTTGTGTCGTACATCGGGTCCTGGAAGAGCTCCATTTTCAGGTTGCCGATCGTGTGCCAGTCGATCATGACATACATACCGAGTTCGGTGCACCACTCAACAGCCTGATCGAGCAGCTGAAGGTACCTCGCCGGTGTGCGCTCACGCCAGGCAACAGGATGGACGGGAATGCGAACGATCATCGTTCCCAGTTCCTTCACTCTCACGAAATGATTCTTGCTCCAATGGCCCTGATGTTCGATCTTGTCCGGATCGGAAATCGCGAGCCCCCGGAACAGCACGGTATCGCCGCGGTCATTGACGAACTTGTTCCCCCGCACGTGAATGAGAGGGAGGTTTTTCGCGTTCGGACTGTTGAGGGCTGCGCCGATGTTCTGATCGTTCCACCAGTCGTGGTACTTCTTTGCCTCTTGCTGGGCGTTGATGGTCTGCTGGCGGGAGGCTCCGAGAAGGAGCGCCACGATAAGGAGAACTGTCCTTTTCATGTTTTCTCCGGTATGCTTTCTGATCGTGAGAGAAATCGGGAACATGTCATCCAGGTCAACCATTTTCTCAATCGGAGCATCAGTGCGTCGCGCGCCGATAATTCGACGCCGAACCTCCGTTTTGTGCCGGCGGAACCTCCTTTTTCGTCTCTCGATATATCACCTGCGTCCTGCATCTCGATCTGAAAGTTTCGTGCCGAGACAGATCTCCGAACGATTCACAAGGCCCTCTCAGACTACAAACTTCCACTCTTTCAGTGATCGGAGAGGCAGTTCAGAGGCAGCGTGGGCGGGACTAACTTACTCGAGCCGGGAGTCGACGATCGATTTTGCCTTCTCATCGGCAGCACATTTCAAATGCTTCCAGTGTCCGACGAAGTTCTCCATCTCGCACGTTCGCTTGTGAATTCCGGTTTTTCCCTGCGTCTCCTTGCTCAAGAGGGCGATGCAGTTCATGAGAGCCCTTGCGGTGTGATAGGTAGCCTTCCACATGTGGCCCTTGGGACCGGTCGCGCAGGATGGTTCCTTGTCGAGGCCGCCTTCGTACCAATTGCCGTTTCGGTGATCGAGGACGTACGTGTCCACATAGTTCCATTGCTTCTCAAAAAACTCCAGATAGCGTGTGTCCTCGGGGAATATGCGGGAGAATACGAGCAGGGAATCGAGCGCTTCCGCCTGCGACCACCACGTTTTCGTGCTCTTGACAATGGTGCACCGGTCGGATCCTTCGAGGTAATAGCCCCAGTCGAAGAAGCCGCCGAGATCGCTGTCCCAGCCGTTCTCCATTGCGTGGTCGAGCAGATGCTTCGCGACCGCCAACGTTCGCGTATCGTTCTCGATTCCGAGGGCATAGGATGCTTCGAGCAGAAGGAATGCCGCCTCATAATCGTGTCCGAAGGAGACATGATCAAGAGCATAATTGAGCGAGCGCGTTGCCTCCGAAGTCATCCGAAAGCTCACGGGCGTCCAATCGCGTGTGAAGAAGAGCTGAAGGTACCCGTTCTTGGTGACCATGGTGTCGCGGATCAATTCGAGCAAGGACGCGAGCCGGGTCCTCAGTGTGCTGTCGCGCCAGACGCGGTACAATTCGGTGTAAGCCTGCAACAGATGGATGGAGGAGTTCTGATCCTTGAAGCCGACTTCACGGATGTCGGAGGCAACGGATCGATACAGGCTGTTTTCGTCGAACGGCTCGCCCTGGCGAGTCAGGAACTGGAAGTAGCCCTTGAATTCCGGATCATAGGCATGCGCTTCCAACCATTCGAAGGTCTCCTTGGCAAGATCAAACACACCCGGATCACGCGTGAGGCCGTAGAGAGCCGCAAGGGCATAGAGTCCGAAGGCGTTTCCGTAGGTGCGCTTTTCCTCTCCCCAGCCTCTGCATTCCGAGTAACTGCCCTCCCGGTTGCGGATCTGGTAGAAGCCTCCGTACCTTTGGTCCCACATGAAGTCTCTCAGGAAATAGAAGCCGTGCCGGGCGAGCGCTTCGTACCGAGGAGCGTCTGAGACAAACGCCGCGGCTTTCGACGTTGCCCACACGTGGCGGGCCTGTGTGACGATCATCTTCTCCTGTTCGGTCGCGAGATGCCAATCGTGCGAAACATTCGTGAAGTACCCGCCACATTTCTTGTCGATAACCAGTGGATACCACTTCCGCAGCAAATTCTCGTCGAGGTGTTTGTACAGAGTTTCGGAAAGTCCGCGTGACTGAGATGTAAAGGATAGCATAGCCGTCGAATGGCACTGTACTCATCCTGGCACTCAACAAAAAACGTACTACGAAGGAATACTCGTTCGAAGGCCACAAAGCATGGGCCGCAGCCATGGGTTTTATCATTTTGATCAATCCTTATCATATTAATATTGAAAACTTCTCTCCTGGCCTGTCCACAGTGCCGTGCAGACGTGTTTTCCGCACATTTCCGATGGCATGGGCGTTGCTCGTTGTCTGAGCGCTGGCATCGAGATTGAGACTTTCCCTTCGGCAAGATCGCGCAACCGAGCCCGCAGGTAACCCATTATTATCCCAGAGAACCGCCCCATGCGCCGCACCCGCCATATCTCGGTTTTCCTCGCGATCGTGGTGATTCTTCTGGGCGGAGACCTGCAGGCACAATTCAAAGACTTCGTCACGCGAAGCGGTGACGCGCTGATGGATGGCGACCGTCAACTGCGGTTTATCTCCTTCAATATCCCGAATCTGCATTATGTGGAGGACTATCTTCCATTCAGCGGAACAAATCCATGGAGGCTGCCTGACGAATTTGAGATTCGGGACGCGCTGACCGCAATCAAGCAGGTTGGTGGCAAGGTGACGCGTATGTACGTGCTTTCAGTGCGAAGGCAGGATGACACACCAGACATCATCCGGCACGTGGTAGGACCGGGGGACTTCAATGAGGATGCGTTTCGCGCGCTGGATAAGGTTCTGCAAATCGCTAATGAGGTCGGCGTTCGAGTCATAATGCCCTTCGTTGACAACTGGAAGTGGTGGGGCGGCGTGCGTGAGTATGCCGCGTTCAGAGGAAAACAAAGGGAGGCGTTCTGGACCGACCCCCAACTGATTGCGGATTTCGAGAAGACAATTGGGTTTGTGATCAATCGAACGAATACGTATACTGGGGTTGCGTACAAGAACGACAAGGCGATCCTGGCCTGGGAGACAGGCAATGAACTGGTCACGCCGTTTTCGTGGACAAGAGAAATTGCCGCGTACGTCAAAAGCCTCGACACCAACCATCTCCTCATCGAGGGGACGCTCGCCAGGGAGCTCTCGCAGGACGCGATCGACGACCCGAACATTGATATCCTTTCCACCCATCATTACGGCGATCCGAACGTTTCTCTTCAGCACATCGTGAGCAACCAAAGGCTGGCGAAAGGCAAGAAACCGTACATGATCGGCGAGTATGGGATTGTCCCGACCCAGGATATTCGAGCGATCACCGATACCATCATTCGTCAGGGCCTCGTCGGAGGAATGTTGTGGAGTCTGCGCTTCAGAGAGAGGGAGGGCGGGTTCTACAATCACTATGAGTACAACAAGGTTTCTGCTTACCGGTGGCCGGGATTTCAGAACGGCGAAGTGTATGACGAACGAATGGTGCTCAGTATCATCCGAGAGAAGGCATACGAAATCGACGGCGATCTACAGCCCCGGCTCCCCATACCAGAGAAACCGACGTTGCTGACCTTCAATGACGTCTCATCCATTTCGTGGCAAGGCTCGGTGGGGGCTCAGTCGTATGTTGTTGAGCGCAAAGACGCAGACTCAACGGAGTGGAGGGTTCTCGCAGGGGACATTGACGAAAGCAGATATCAATATCAGCCGTTGTTCTGCGATACAAGTGCCGAGTTCGGGAGGAAGTATTTCTATCGGGTGGAAGCGAAGAACGAATCCGGTGCATCGGACTACTCGAATGTTGTCGGTCCGGTCCCCGTTGTGGCGAAGAAGGTCGTGGATGAAATGGAGTCGCTCGACAAGGTTTTTCAAAAGGATGGAGATCTCAGGCTGTTGACCTATCAGGACATTCGAAAAGCGAAGGAGGACAGAAGCAGACTGACCGGAGGTAAGGGCGGCTACGTCATCTACAAAGTCCCGGCCACGGTTTCGGCTATATCAGTTGACGCATTCCGAGTGTCGGAATGGAGCGATCTGCGCATCGCGGCGGATTCCAGCCTCAACAGGTTTTCCGAGCTCCCGACAAAGACTCGCGTCTTCAGGTTCGGGCCGAATGACTATGGGTTCTACGACGCCGTTTCATATATCTGCGACCAGATTCCCCCCGGGACAAAATTCATTAAGATCTTACTGAACGAAGGGATTCAAATTAGCAGGGTGGAGATCACGTGCTCGGCTCTCCAGCAACAGGGGGTGCGATGATCCGCGGTCTCCTGCAGCGTAGGAGGCAACTAAGACGCGGGCGCCACTGGGTTGCACTTGACGGTATCGATCAGATCGCGACTGCCGCCCTATTCTGGCGGCCCAAACGACAATTCTTCTCACGCAGATGTGCTCTGCAAAACATGGATTCCAGAACGTCCTTCAGTACAGAGTCTGAATAGAGAGGCATCCATGAGGAGGAAAAACATGCTCATCAATGGTTCCCGCAGAGGAGGCATACTTGCCTGCAGTCTGCTGGTAATGTCCTTCTTAGTACACCCATCACTGTTTGCCCAAGGATCTGGCTCCATCTCGGGACGGGTTCTTGACAGAGAGACTGGCAGTCCGCTCCCCTTCGCGAACGTCGTGGTTCAGAACACCAGCTTGGGGGCTGCCACAGACCTGGAGGGGAGATTTCTCATTCGCGGCGTCCCGGGGGGCACGTACACATTGAAGGTATCGTATATCGGCTACGTTGCAGTCACTCGCGAGGTGAAGGTTTCTGCCGATACGGCAATGGAAGAGGACTTTCGTTTGGTGGCGCAGGCGATAACCGGTCAGACGGTAGTCGTAACGGCCCAAGCTCGGGGCCAGATTTCAGCCGTGAACCAGCAGCTTGCATCAAATACCATTGCCAACATCGTCGCGTCAGATCGCATTAAGGAATTGCCGGATGTCAACGCCGCTGAGTCGATCGGACGACTACCGGGTGTTGCCATCAACCGATCTAATGGTGAAGCAAGCACGGTGGTTATTCGTGGCCTGTCGGCAAAATACAACGCTGTCACAGTAAACGGTGTCCCACTTCCTGCGACTGGGGGAGACGACAGGAGTGTTGATCTTTCACTTATCTCGTCGAATCTGCTTGACGCCATTGAGGTGAGGAAGGCAAATACGCCGGACATGGATGCCTCTGCTCTTGGTGGCACAGTGGATCTGAAACTAAGAGAGGCTCCGGATGAGGCACAGGTCAGTGCATCAGCCCAGAGTGGGTACAATCAACTCCAAAAGTATTACGGCAACCATAATTTCATGGGCAGTGTGAGTAATCGGTTTTTTGATGGGGACCTCGGTGTCATAGCAGGCTTCAACGCCGACCGTTATAACCGGGCTGCAGACAAATTCCAAGGAGACTACATTACAAGAAGGATAGGAGATGTTGTCAGTGTGGGAATTCAAGACGTTCAGTTGAGAGACGAAAAAGTGCTACGAGAGCGAGCCGGAGGAAATCTCCTGTTAGATTATCGTATCCCGTATGGGAAGCTCTCTGCTAACGGTTTCTACAACCAGCTGGCTAGCGATAACACGTTCCGCAACAACCAGCCGGATCGCGAACACGGCTCTCATTATTACAATTTTCAACAGAACACATCGAAAACGAAGATTTTCACAGGAGCCATAGGTGCAGCGCAGGATTTCAGCTGGATCAAATACGATCTCAGCGTGGCCAGGACAGGGAGCTACACAGACGATCCTAACCGTCGGACATGGGGTTTTGCACAGGAGAATGCTGCTTTTCCGAATGCTCCTCTTGATACATATCCGTTTGATCTTCCATCGCTAGAAACCGTCGATTCAAACAGGACTGGGTTCCAGTCCGCATATATCTATTCCACAAGAAGGTGGGAGTATCAGAATTCTGCGCAGCTGAATTTCCAGATGCCAATTCCAATAGCCGATCAGGTGAGTGGCTACATAAAACTCGGCGTGTCGTATCGATGGTTGAACAGAGCGAACGATGAGACTCAGTGGGGCCGGGACGGTCTCCAATATGGCCAAACCTCTGTGAATCCACCCCTTACAGCTGCTCTGCGGAGACTAGCCGAACTGTATCCCGATGAGTTCAATTGGTCACAAGATTCCACCCTTTGCAGGCAATGGGGACAGCTACCCATTACCCGATTCCTGGATAGGGGTTACTACCGTTCGGATTTCTTGGGGGGCAGATGGCCGCAAGGCATGGTGACGGACCTTGGGCTATTGAACAAGTTTACGGATGCCCTGAGCTCGACCACCGAGTGGAAAGAATATGGTATCGGCAGTCTGGGCCGAGATTACAGTGGTGTTGAACGGTACCAGGCTGCCTATTTGATGGCTGAATTGAATATTACCCAATATGCTACACTCTTACCCGGCGTCCGGTATGAAAAGCTCTATTCCTTGTACAACGGTCAGGTCTTCAGAGATAATAAGGTTAGTAATGTTGAACAAGCTCCCGTAGACTTGAGCTACCTTCACGTAGAGCGGAAGAGCCAATTTTGGCTGCCAATGGTGCATTTGGCCGTTTCCCCCACAGATTGGCTGAGAATTCGGCTTGCCCGGACAGAGACGTTGACGCAGCCGGACTACATCATGTACGCACCAATCACGTCGATGAACTCCAACAATAACTACTGCCGCGCTGCAAACTCACTGCTGAAGCCAGCACATTCCAAGAACTGGGATGCCGCTGTCTCGGTCTATGAAAAATACGTTGGACTGCTTTCCGTTTCGGGTTTTTACAAAGATGTTCACGATCTCATTCTACAGAGCACCATATACTACCAGCAGCCTCAAGGATCAGACGATCCTGGATATCCGCTTCCTGTCGGTTTGAACATCCCGGCAAATTGGCTGCGAGATAATAGCTTTCAGATCGATACGTACACCAATAACCCTGACGTTGCCATCTATAAAGGCTACGAGCTCGAATGGCAAACGCACTTCTGGTACTTGCCGTCAATCTTTCAGGGTCTAGTACTAAACGTAAACTACACTCGAATTTACTCGCAGACAAACAAGCAACTATTCTTTGTCCAAACAGATTATTCTAAACCGATTCCTGGCCACCGCCCTCCACTCTACCAGAAGAAGCTCGTAGATTCCTCGAGAGTGGCCCGCATGCCGGACCAACCGGCTCATACAGCCAACATTACCATTGGATGGGACTACAAAGGGTTTTCCGCTCGTGTGATTTTCTTGTACCAATCCGATAGGACCAGCTTTATCGCTATCGACCCAGCGCTCGATACTTTCGTAGCAGCGTACAAGCGGTGGGATATTACGGTGCAGCAGAAACTCGGCTGGGGGATCCAGCTGTATGCCAACTTCAATAACCTGAACAACAGACACGATGAATCCTATCGTGGGTATTCATCAATCAACCCATCGTACCTCGAATACTATGGATTCACCATGGATGTAGGTATTCGATATACTTTATGAACTTCACGCAGCAAACAGATCTCCTAATTAACAAATTGTAACCAACAACATCTATTGGAGGAATCTATGAAGCCTCTATACATGTTCATGCTCTTAGGCCTTGTGGGGCTGGCCATCTTCTGGCCGGCACAACAGGCCAGATCGCAGGATACGCTTGTTGTCCCTTGGTCGAAAGATGGGATCAATCCCGTGATAGACACGCTGCGGAGTGTCGTCTTCGGGGATACAACAGCTACTGGTGCCAGGACCAACTTGAACCGCGTTTACAAGCTGCAAAAAGGCGGTCTTTACTGGTTAGCCAACCGCATAGAAAACACACAGAACGGAAGCGCGTTCCCTCTCCGTCTCGTGGGTGAAGCGGCTGGAACTGCTTACGACCAGAACCCACCTCTCATTCAGCTGTCCCACACGGCAAGTGGTGGTAATCCTGATAGCCGGATCATCACGGGTCTGACGGACGTTACGCTGAAGAACCTGTACATTACCGGCCGTGAGGATGGTGGTGCGCAGACGAATGACTATCAGCCGATTACGATGACTGCAAACAATTCGACATTCATCATCGACAACTGTATTCTCGAGCAGTCCAATTTTGCTGTCATCGCATTTACGGGCAAAGGTAATACCATCTACTATACAAACAACAAGCTCAGGAATCTCGTTGAGAGACCCATCACACAACAATGGACTGGCCGTGGCTCGTCGATCTGGGCAGACCAAGATACCGTCATCTTTGAGAACAACACCTTTTTCAATGTCGGATGTTTTGATATCCAGATCGAAGGCGGTTCTGCGAAGTACGTCCGGTTCAACCACAACACAATTGTGCTGTGCGGTCGTCAGATTGCCCAGGGTAACTGGTGGCAGAATGCGTACATTGCCAACAACCTCATCATCAACGGTTTCTGGGAAGGTGAGGGAACGGCTGACTTGACGAGCACAGGTCGTGACCCGAGACAGATCTATAATGGCCTGTTCACCGTCGGTTCGTTGCCGTCAGTTTACGGCGTTCCCAACGAAGCGCGCCGGATTGTCATAGCAAAGAACTATGCCTATCTCGATCCGAGGTTTACTACTCGCTACGCCACGGATGGTGTCCAACGAGCGTACTTTGTAGACCCGGTCACAAAACTAGATTTCACCGACATCTACACCGTCGCAGCAGGAAACCACATGTATGTCAAGGATACTGTCTGGTTGACGAGCTTCCCGGCAGGGATGACAGATCCACTCGACGATCCAGATTGGCAGAAACCACAATTCAACGTGACGGGTGCGACGATGGTCGACTCGATGTGGGCCAGCATTACGACGATCCGCGCGAACCTAACCCCCGGGGCACAGTATGTGTACAAGCAGAACTCAGCGTGGACGGACTATACATGGCCATTACCGGAGAACTTCTCGTACACTGATGCTAATCTCCTGGCAAAAGGCACGGATGGTTTGAATATTGGTGACCTAAACTGGTTCCCAACACAGAAGGCGACGTTTGAAGCGAACAAGAGCACGTACATCGCACAGACCGAGGCCTTGGCTGGCCAGGTGATAATAACCGCTCTTGATACGACCGCTGAAGCGGAAAACGCTACAGTAGCTAGCCCTGCAACCGTGCAGTCAACCCAAGGGCTCACCTATTACGAGTATAGCGGCAGCGGATCGATTACATGGACGTTCGATGTGACCAATCCCGGGGAGTATGACACGAAATGGCTGGTTCACGAGACGGGCCGCGGTATGAGTGGACCGGTTATTGCGGTCAACGGACACGAAATCCACGACAAGGCACACATGTGGGGTCAGTTTATCTTTGATAATGCTCTAGGAGTGTCTGCTAGCATGCCAAACGATGAGTGGATTTGGGTTCCCATTAGTGCGAGTGATCTCGGGGGAGCTGGAACGTGGTCTCCTGGAGATTCCGCAGCGCTTACACTAGCCGCAGGTTCGAACACCATTTCTGTGTTGGGCGGCGGCTGGGGTACAATGCGATTTTCCGAAGTAGACATCGTTAAGCATGGAACGACAGACACAATAAAGTTCAAGGCCCCTGATGCCGTTACGACCTTAGTTACGCCGGGGGCAGTAGGTGTTGTTTGGGTGGCATCCGGCTTCAAGTATGTCGACTTAGGCACCGATGGAAGCATCACATTTGCTCTGGAGGCGCCAACTGCCGGGAATTATCATCTGCGGATATTCGGCCAGAATATTACGGGGTCGGCAGTGACATTAACACTCAAGGAAGGATCGGCTACACTTGCAAGCCCGGTATTGCCATTCAAGACAAAGTCAACAGGTGGCGCTGACTCCACGGGGAATGATGTTTATTCTGCTGTATTCCCATTGACTGCGGGCAATCATACAGTCGTGTTGAGTGGTTCTAATGTGAGCATAGATTATGTCCAGTTGATTAGGGAGAGCGTCGCGACAGGAGTGGGGCAAGGTGAGGTGCCGCTGCAGTTCGCTCTCGAGCAGAACTACCCGAACCCCTTCAACCCGACAACCACAATCAACTTTACTTTGGCTAGCGCCTCCAATGTGAAGTTGATAGTCTATAATATACTGGGTCAAAAGGTGGCTACGCTCATTGACAGCCGCCTGACCGCAGGGGCTCACACCGTTCAGTTCGATGCCAGCAAGTTCTCTACCGGCGTTTACATCTACAGCATTGAAGCCGGTGATTTCAGATCGAGCAAGAAAATGTTGCTCATCAAATAGGCATCGCCCCATGGGGTGGTCTAGATTAGCACAGGGCGGCCGGCAGGTACACCAGGTTCTTGCCGGCCACCCTGTTTTTTTCTCAAGGAACGAGGAAGATTCTTGGAGACAACCATGAGGGAATTGACAAGATTCGTTCTGTGTCTTCTTCCGTGTCTCGCGTCCCCTCTTCTGGGTCAAGAAAAAACACCACAAGACTTAAAGTATATACAGATGAGGACAACGCGCGCATTCTGAAACTTTATGCAGGCCTGCGTGTCGCCGATGTTTCGGATGGCATGGATAGAGTGGGGTTGCCCGGTACCGGTCTCGTCGATCCCGCAATTCATGCGGATTGGATTGACGCAAAGGACCTCTCGCACCAGTTTAGGGGGATAGCCGTTACCGCGCGCTACGTTCCAACCCAGCGGCCGGATAGACCAAAGCCAGGAGAGAAATTTCAGGACTGGGAAGGCAACTTCTACAATGCATACTCCCATGAAGCTTTTGCGAAGCTCATTCGACCCGGCGCGGTTGTCGTGCTGGATGACGTTGAAGAGAAAGATATCGGCTCCATTGGCTCCTACAATATTCTTTACTGGAAGAGCTTGGGGGCCGTCGGAGTCGTCACAGATGCTACATCAAGGGATACTGATGAAATCGCCATTGAAAAAGTCCCCCTCTACTTGCGGAAGAAAGGACGCGGCATACGCCCCGGCAGGAACGAACTAGAATCTGTGAATCGTCCTGTCTCCATCGGGGGGGTGCTGGTCTGTCCGGGCGACGTGGTTGTCGCCGATGCGGATGGGGTGGTCGTTGTTCCTCGCGACTGCGCTGAGCAGGTGGCCAAATACGCGCGTGAGATACTGGACAAAGATAAGGACGCCCGAAAACAGTTGTATGAGAAAGTGGGAATGCCATCTGACAGGACCGTCAAGTAGAGAGAATGTGAGGGACCCTCATGAATGCCCGGCGAAGGAAAAGTGAAATCGTCTTCAGTTCAATGATCTCTCTGATCCTGCTCTCTTCTTGTTCTACAACGGAAAGTGTGAGAATGCAAAACCAGTCGAGTGCTCTCAAGATGCAAAAGCGGGCGATCTCCGCCGAGATGCAACGTGTGCTCGACCGCGAGTTTCAATTGTGGTATCCGTTATCCATTGACACGATCGACGGCGGCTTCTACAGTGACATAAACTACAAATGGCAGCTGGAGGGCACACAGAACAAAATGATCGTGACCCAGGCCCGCCATGTCTGGTCGACGGCGAACGGTGCGATGTTCTACCAGAAGGACAACGTTCTCCGTACCGTCGGCGCCCACGGAGTCAAGTTTCTCAAGGACAGGATGTGGGATAAAGAATTCGGGGGGTTCTACGATCTGGTCGACAGACGGGGAGAGCCCATCAGAGAGAACGGGCAGATCATCAAACGAGCATACGGGAATGCCTTTGCCATCTATGGATTAGCTGCGTACTACAAGGCCTCTGGTGATACCGCAGCTCTGGCATTGGCTCAAGAGACCTTCCGCTGGCTCGAACAGCACAGTTATGATGCCGAATATGGCGGCTATTTTCAATTCTTATCAAGAGAAGGTGTTCCGTTCACCGAAGGATATAGAGGTACGCCTCCGAAGGATCAGAATTCCACGATCCACTTGTTGGAGGCTTTTACCGAGCTCTACAAGGTCTGGCCGGATCAAGAGCTCAAAGAACGTCTTCAGTCGTTATTGCAGATCGTTCGAGATACCATTACGACAGGCAAAGGCTCCATGGTGCTGTTTTTCAAACGCGATTGGACTCCAATCTCCTACAGGGATTCGAATCCCGATGTGAGAGAGAAGAACTATGAATTCAACCACGTTTCCTTCGGCCACGATGTGGAAACGGCGTACCTGATGTTGGAGGCATCAGAAGCACTCGGGATGAAGCATGATACGACGACGCTGAGAACTGCAAAGAGGATGGTCGATCACACGCTGGCGTACGGTTGGGATCAGGAGCGCGGAGGAATTTTTGATGGAGGCTACTATTTCCGCGGGGAAGACCGACCGACGATCGTACGGAGGACAAAAGAGTGGTGGTCGCAGATCGAAGCCTTCAACTCTCTCTTGATGATGTCGGAACTGTTTCCTGAGGAGGAGCGGCCCTACTTCGATGCATTCTGCGCCCAGTGGGAGTACTGCAAGAAGTATCTCATTGACGACGAACATGGAGGCTGGTATTGGGGCGGTGTGGACATCGTGCCAACCAATCGAACGTTCCCCAAAGGAACGATCTGGAAGGGGAATTACCATACCTCGAGGGGCCTCATCAACTGCATCAAAAGACTGGGAAGAGAGAAACGCTGACTTATGAACACGAGCAGTGCAGGCCGGTGAGTCCGGATGCGGCGCCGGAAGCAAGCGGGCTGCTGGAGCACCTCTGTTCCACCGGTGGGAGGCGGATTCTTCCAGGTCATCAAAACTATGTGGGGAAGACCACGCCACGATCCCCCCTACCGGCTGATGTTCGGCCGGTTCGTCGAATAGCAAACGGAACAATCTGAGCTAGAGAGATGCGCCCGCTCTCATCACGAAATGCCGACGATGGAAGCAGCGAACTGCACCGACTCTCCGACCTCATCTGAACTTCACTCCACAGTGGCGGCAAACAATCCTGTATTCTCCCGGTGGCTCACATTTCTGTTCGTCGCCCTCACGGCTGTTCCCAGCGCACCAGCACAGTTTCTCGACAGTTTTGACGGTATCTCGCTTTCGCGTGATCCCAGCGGGGCGAGCGGCTGGACGTCTTACACGGGCGATGGGTCGGCGGTTATGGATTTCTCTCTGTCGGGCAAAGGGTATGCGACCATCAACGTCGACGCTACCAGTGACAAGAGGGGCATCTGGTGGGCATTGATACGCCGGCGTGTTTCGGAGAACATGGATTTAACGCTCCTCAGCAAACCCGCGTATGCCCTGCGTATCGAGGCCCGCATCAAGGTAAGCCACGCCCCTCGACGTGTGAATCTTCATCTCAATACCCAGAGAACGACGGACTTCCACACGCATCTTATGGAATTCGACCTCCCCGATACTTCGGATTGGCATACCATCAGCATGACGACGCATCAGTTTGATGCGGTCCCGGGAGACACCGTCTACGGACAACTCGCCCTCATGGACTGGGGATTGCGGAGGTACCATGTCGATCTTGATTACTTCAAGGTTGACATTGTGAATGTCGATTCTGTCGGGCCCGACAAAGGCGTGCAAGTTCCGTATCACCCACCGGTCCCGGCCCCCCGGACATTCGCTCATCACGTTGCAGTCGCGCAGGACGCCATGATCGATCGTGAGTATCCCGATGTGAATTTCAACAGCTGGTCCGGCAGGGATGAAACAGGGAGGACAATTCTCCTGACGGTCAGCGGCACTCAAATCGTGATCCTGCGTTGGGATCTCAGCGCGTTTGCCGGAAAGAAGGTGATCGGGTCCGGAGCGCTCGAGCTGACAACGTATGCCATCCAGCGCTCGCCGGAGTACGTGAAGGATTTTGGGATGGTGAGGATCACGGAGATCATCGGCGGAGATCCAGAGTGGAATCAGAAGGAGGTCACCTACAACAGACTTTGTCGGCGACGGCCCCTGACCAGCGTGCTCAATGTCTGGCAATTAGACCTTTGGGGGCGGTGGCAGCCACTTTCTATGCTATGGAGAATCAGCGAGGCTGGTTCAGCGCTAAGCTGCACCTACACCTCGTTCCCGATTTTCCGGCGCCGATTCATTGAAACGACTCGATACACCTGAACTGCACTCTTGAGATTCAGATTCTCAACCGTGCGAAGTTCCATCCTGATGCCCTTCTAACCTATTCTCCTCATTTGCGTTAAGAATGTCGCAGAAGTCGGGGAGAAGCTGAGCAATTCTTGACCCTCTCGGGAGCTTTTTCTACATTGTGGCTGCCAGGGCGGCTCACCTTCTCTCTCAGGCAAGCAGGAGATCCCACTGCATCCCCATAGTATGTGAGTTTCAATATCTAGTGATGAGGCTACGGTGCGAAAAGGATCGTTACTGATCTGCATGATGCGTTGGGCGGCAGGGTGATGGTCGGAAGGGTCTGAGTGTAAAGCCTCTTCAGTCTCCGGTTTCCCTTGCGGTAGCTTACGATCGACACAACGGACTGCTCAGCCAGAAGCCGATCAGCGTTTGGCTGAGTCTCCGGTGGAGATGTGACGCTGGCGTAAAAGAAAGGACTCGCGAAGCATATGATGAGTGTCATTCGTCAACACTGGGGTGTCCTGTTTCTCTCTCTTGTCGCTCTCACATTCCTTGCGGTGCAAGGCTTCCTGTCAACACATCGCAAGAAGGCCGTGACCGAACTCTATTTTGCTGATCGGCTGACGGAAGCCCATCGTGTGCTCATCGATGAATACAATCGGATGCATCAAGGGGAAGTCAAGGTGGTTCCGATTGACTTTCCCAACGCCGACTTCACAACGAATGAGCGAAAGGAGGTTCTCGCGAGGTCCTTGAGAGGTGAAGGAGACGGCATTGATATCTTTGCCGTGGATCCTATCTGGGTTCAGCGATTTGAACGCTGGAGCGAGCCTCTTGACCAATATTTCGACAAAACCGAGCTGGAAGCCATCACTGACGAGGCGCTGCAGTCGTGCTACAAGGACGGAAAGCTCGTCGCCATTCCTTTCGGCGTTGTCCGAGGCGTCTTGTTGTACAGAGAAGATCTCTTGCGTTCCCTGCCGGGCGGAAGAAGGATCATTGATGAGGTGAATCGGGGAATCACGTGGGATAGGTTTGTGAAGTATGGTGAGACTGTCCGCGGCTCGAATCCCTATTACATCTTCCCCGCCGCAGAATACGAAGGGTTGCTCTGCGTCTTCACAGAGTTGCTCCTGGGTCTGGAGAAAGACTATTTCAGAGTTCACGGATTCAATTTCGAGACTCCGCAAGCGAAGAAAGCGCTTCAGCTTCTTGTCGATCTGGTGCAGAAGTACAAGGCGACCCCCGCGGCGGTCACGTCGATGACAGAGGTGTCCAGCTATGGATATTTCACGCAGAACAACGGCCTCTTCCTCAGAGGATGGACAAGTTATGACGAAGACTTTCTGATGACGTCGGATCAAAAGCGACTCCTGCGGATGGCGCCGCTCCCGCATTTCAGAGATGGCAAGCCGGCTACCACTGTTGGCGGGTGGGATCTCATGGTATCGAAATTTAGTCCGAAAAAGGCGCAGGCGATTTCCTTTATCAAGTTCCTACTTCGCAAGGAATCCCAGGAGATCATTTTTACAAAAGGGGGATTTTTCCCGGTGGTTCGTGCACTCTATGAGGAGGAATCGTACAAGAAGAGATTTCCCGAGCTTATCGAAACGAATCGGATGTTGTCCAGCGGTGTCCATCGACCGTCACACGAGAACTACACGAGGTACTCGGAGATCCTCGCCCATTATGTATGCTTGGCCATTCGGAACCAGATTGCCGCAGAGGATGCACTCGTCCAAGCAACGAGAGCCATTGAATCTGAGAAGATTTCCCTGACGCGAGGGAAGTAGTAAAGGGATGCTGACGCTATGACTCTTGCCAAGCTCAGAACCAAGATTTCGCAATACCGATTCGAGATCAATCACATGATTGTTTTCTTCGTTGTATTGATCTTGTTTCAGGTGTTACTGGCATTCTTTCAGAAATCCTTGCTGACGGACTTTCTGAATGATGCGCAGCGATGGTTTCAGAAATACCATGCTGAGCGCGTCGCGATCGTTACTTCCGCAAGCCTTGAGAACCTGTTCGAGAATCAGCAGCGGATGAGATCAGAGGGAAGGATTGAAGAGGCGCAGATGATCTATTCCGTGAATGTGATTTTCAAGCAGCTCGTGCTGCAGCGAAGCATAGAGGAGATTTCGCTCATACTGCTGAAGGACGGGAAAACGTATCTTGTGAGTAACGGCCAGCAGATGAATGATTTCTTCAAGGGGACGCTCAGGCCGTATGAGAATGAGCGTTCGGATGACCCGAGCCCCGGCGTGACGTATTTCACTTCGGTGAAAGAGGAAATGCTCCGAAGCGAAAGAATTCTCAGTGAGGTTGTCGACCAAAAAACCTTCAACGTCCTTGTGCCGTTTGTGCCGTACGGAGAGTACGTCGGGGTCCTCTATATTCGTATCTCCCCCGATTTCACTTTGTTGACAGATGAGGTGCAGTCGAACTTCGACAGAGTCTCGTTCGCTTTTTCCGCCCTTGTGTTCATCGGCCTGATCGTCATGTACGTCGTCTCGTCGGGCGCGGTGAGGGAACGAAACGAAGCGCAGAAACGATTGTTTGACGAGCACCAGGCAAATTTGGAGAAACAGATTCGCCTCGAGAAGGAGTCGATCTTCACCAAGCGCATCTACCATACGCACCATAAGGCGGAGAAAATCATGGGGTTCATCAAAAGCGACGTGCGTATGATGAATCCGGCTAATTTGGAACAATCCAAGCACAGGGTGATCGCGTACTCCAACTTCATCTCGCGGATCATCTACGACATGAAGTGGTACGACCAAGATATCAATACCATCATCAATCCGGTGTTTCGTTCGAACATCAACGCCATCATTCAGTTTGTTGTGCAGAATGTGTTCTTACGAATCTCGAGTCGAAATGATATGTTTGCGTTCACGTTTGATCTCGATCCACAGATGGCGGCCGTTCCTGTCAACGAGTTCATTATCTGGGAGATTTTCGAGCCCCTCATTCAGAATAGCATTGACCACGGCCATAAGGTCCCTTTGACAATAGCATTGTCCACGAGCTATGATGCGACCGCGAAGACGTCAACCATCCGCATCTCTGACAACGGAGTCGGGATCCCTGAGGAACTACTGAAGCCGGATCTCAGGGGTGTCCAACGCATATTTGCGGAAAAGGAAGCGACGGACGAGATTGTTGGCTCTCATTCAGGGTATGGGTGTTATATTGCGTATCAGATGGCGGTGGGGAAGTGCGGCTGGCAGCTTGACGCCGAAAATCTCAAAGGCGGCGGCTGCTGTTACACGATCACGATTCACCACGGGGACAGACGATGAATATCACGAATCCTATTCAAATCCTCCTGGTCGAGGATGAGGATTTTGACGTTGCGCGGGTGAAAAACACCGTCAAACTTTTCGCCTCGCGGATCCGCATTACCGAGGTTGTCTCGAACGGGAAGGCTGCGCTGGATTTCATGAAGGCCAAGCCGGACAAATACGACGTCGTGATTCTTGATTTCCAGATCTCCGGCGGCTTGAGGGGGGAGGAGCTAATCCTGAAAATGAAGGAACTCGACCCTTTTGTCCAGATTATCGTTATCACGAAAATGACCATCAACATGACGGATCTGGATTTCGCCAGTAGTCTGCTGAAGGCTGGCGCATTCTGGTACTGCACGAAGTATCCGGGCAACATCGAGGAGTATATCTATCAGCCGACAGACTTCATTCTGAGTATTTTCAACGCGTACGAGAAGAGACGACTCGAAAAACACCGGCTGCGTTCGGACAAGCGTCTGATGAAGAATGTCGAAACGCTCCTTGACTCAAAAAAGATCCTCGGCGAGTCGAAACCGATGCTGCAACTGAAAGAGGCGATCGAGAAATGCGCCCGCATCGACGCCAATGTGCTCATTTCCGGTGCGTCAGGGACAGGAAAGGAGCTCGTGGCATGGAACATACATCTGAAAAGCAAGCGGAGATTCGAATCATTCGTGCCCATCAATTGCGGCGGTATCCCGCAGGGGTTGATTGAGAGCGAGCTTTTTGGGTACGAAAAAGGCTCCTTCACGGGCGCCAGCGCGCCGAAACCCGGTTTGTTCGAAGTGGCGCACAACGGAACAATCTTCCTGGATGAAGTATCCGAGCTTCCTCCTTCAGCACAAGTGAAACTTCTCCGCGTCATGCAAGAAGGTGAGATTGAGAAAATTGGCCGAACAAGCAGCATGTCCGTGAACGTACGTGTTATCGCAGCGACGAATACGGACCTTTCTAAGGAAGTGAACGAGGGGAGATTCAGAGAGGACTTGTACTACCGGTTAAGTGTCGTTCCGATCGACATTGCTCCATTGAGACAACGAGGCAACGACATCCTCCTCCTCTTCGATCATTTCTTGGAGTTCTTCCGCGCGGACCTCGACGTGCCGATTGCCGAGGTCGACCCGAAGGCAAAGGAGATCCTCCTCCACTACAAATGGCCTGGCAACGTGCGTGAGCTCAGAAATGTCGTGCAGCGGCTCGTCCTGAATTGCGAAGGGAAGATCACGGCAAAGGATTTGAGCCATCCGATGATTCTCAGGAGTCCGCTTTACAAGGAAGACCTTGCCAGCCTCAGGGAAGTCAGCAATGGTCAAGTTCTGCCTCTGAGGGAAATGGAGCGGATCTTCCGCACCAATTACTTTCGGTATGTCCGGAGCATCTCAAGCTCCGACTCGAACGCTGCGGAAAAACTAGGTCTTGCGCCATCGAACTTTTTCCGTATGTGCAAGGAGCTCGGGCTCAAGTGACGGCGCGTCATCCGACAGCTGGTTGCGAAGCAGACGCGCAATGCCGCACACAGGATTGACCCCCTGAACAAACGGCTCGCCATCGCTGACAATCGAAATCCCGGCCACGCGGCCAGGCTTTCTGCTGTGTGTAACACAGGGGAGAATCAGATCAAGGATGAGGAACCTGAAAATTCTGATGCACGATCTTCGCCCCGTCGAAACCGTTGAACTTCGTCGACGAGGCCGTGCTGTAAGCACCAATGTTCTGGGTAAGCAGGAAGTCACCAACCTCTAGATCGCCCGGAAGCTCGACGGAAAGAGAAATCTTGTCGAAGCTGTCGCACGTCGGCCCGACGACCGCACAGATTTCAGTCTCCCCCTGTTTGAATGCGCTGAAGTTGGGAATCCAGTGATCGTACACGACGCCGGAAAAAGTCTGGTACACACCGTCGTTGAGGTGATAGAACACTTTGCCGTCCCTCCGGGCCTTGCCGATGATTTCCGTGAGCAACGTGGCGGCGGTGGCGACGATAAACCGGCCGGGCTCGGCGAGGATTTCAATGTCGTCCGGAAAGAGCCGTTCGATTTCTGAATTTAGGATCGAGGCCAGTTTTTCAAACTGTGGGACCCGCGCGTCGTATGGGACTGGAAATCCGCCGCCGATATCGACCAGGTTTAACCCGTAACCCTTTCTGCGTGCCTCGTGGAATATTTCCGACGTGATGGCCAGCGCCGACGTATAGTTGTCGAAGTTGGTGCACTGGCTCCCCACGTGAAAGCTGATGCCTTCCACTTTCAAACCCATGTCGAACGCCTGCTCTATCAGGTTCTGAGCATCGCCAAGTTCTGCACCGAATTTCGTGCTCATCTCTACCTGCGAGCCGGTATCCGGAACCTTCACCCTCAACACGAGTCCGGCTGTGTCGCAATACTGCTTTATTTTTCTCAGCTCGGCGCTGTTGTCGTAAGTCACCAGAGGCTTGTATTGCTTTGTCTTGATCAGCGCAGCCCCCTCCTTGATGGTGTTGGAGAAAATGATCTTGTCCCAGACAAAGTACTTCTTTTCTTTCTTCTCGAAATGCTTGATGTACTGGTACACCTGCATGAATTCGTTGTACGAGGCGACATCAAAACTTGACCCCTCCTTGAACAACGTCTCGATGATCTGCTGCGTGGGATTTGCCTTGACCGCGTAATAGCATTGAACCCGCGGGAGGTGCTTCTTGAAGATCCGGTAGTTCTCCCGGATCTTGTCGTGATCGAGCACGAACAAGGGGGTGCCGTGCTGCTCCACCAATTGCAGGAGCTCATCCTTGCGGTCTAACGTTTTGTTCATTGATGCGATCATGGTAATAGCGATTCCGGCAAGTCAGAGTGGGTGGTAAATCCGAAATCTTATTAGAAGGTCGAATTTGCTCGGTATTTTGGTATTCGAGTTTCGGTTTCTTCCGTCAGGCCGGGAGCTTCTTCATGAGGCTTTTGAGCTCCTGGACCTCTTTGTTGTTCTCGAGGTATGATTTGATGAGCTTTTCGCGCAGCTCCTCTCCGCGATCGTACAACCGCTTCAACTTCTTGGGCTTGGTCGTTTGCAGCACGTATGCAGCCAGGAGAGGGAACGCCACCGTGACGTCGATGTAGGCCGTGACGGTTTCATCCAGCTTGGTAGGATCGATCTTCCCCCAGCTGGCCGCTTCGCTTGGCGGCGCGCCGGAGAGTCCGCCGGTGTCCGGACGGGCGTCGGTAATGTTGATGTCGTAGTCCTGACCGGCTTCGGGAATCATCAGTACTTCTTGTATTTGCGGCTCGGTTTGAAGCAAGAAGTTCTTAGGGCTGCCGCCGCCGATGAGGAGGACGCCGGTTTTCCCGTTTTCATATTTCTTGGCGTTGAGAATGATGGCGGTCGAGTCGTTGACATCGATACTAGAGTTGATCTTGAGCTTAAAGTAATCCCTCAGGCCTGCTGCTTCGGCGAGAAGCTCCAGTCCCGCCACGTTCATGCCAATCGTGGAGTCGCCGGGCGACGAAGTGAAAACCGGGATGCCGTTGCGATAGGCGGCCGCGAGAACACTGACTTCGCCGAGGTTATTCTTCTGTTCGTATTCGTTGGTCACTCTTCCTAAGTGATGATAGTACTCCCGGGTTCCCATCTCTTTCTGGAATTCTGGCTGCAGCATAATCCTTCGAAGGATGCGGTCTGTTGCCATCAGGACGTCTTCATAGTCGAAGAGAATATCATAGATCCTGGTGACACCTTTGTCTCGCAAATCCGCGTCGTCAACGGTGTGGCTGCCGCGGAAGAGCGGCATGTCGAAAGCAAAGTGCAAATCATGGTACATGTTGGCGCCGGTGGAGACCAACCAGTCAATGTACCCATGGTTCATCAGCGGAATGATGGTTGATCGTCCCAGACCGGCCGGGATCAGGGCGCCGGCGATGCTGACTCCGATCGTCACGTCCTCCGGCGAGTACTTCTCTCGCATCAATTGGCATGCGGCTCTCAGCCTTCCGCCGTTGTAGGCATCCATATTGTCAATGACGGATGCTATGTCGCTCTGCTTGGAAATGGGTTGTGGAAGAACGCGCTTTCCGGATAGATACTGATGCTTGGCCGGATGTTCTTTCTTCATATGTTCCATGATCTATCCTTTGCTTTTCAACGTGTTATTCTGAGAGTGGATTGCTCATGAACAACGTGGGAGGTTTCATAGGGCTGTTAATTCGTGCCAATTTAGGGCAGAAAGAGGTCAGACGCAAGAAACGACATCCTCAAAAGCAACGATGGGTCACCGTAGACATGGCTTTCCGCGGAGCAAGATGCCGACGGGCGGGATGTCCCCCTCGGTGGACCTCTCTTCATATGTCTGTGAGGGTAGCCCGCCGCCCTCGTAGGTCAGTAGCGCCCGACAAGGGGTCCAAGGTCTTTTCGAGGTGGAGTTCCTGTTTCCGTCCCCCAAAAGAATTCGTCCTCCAACGGAATTCCCAGGTCCGGAAGGCAAGCCGGGCATACCGCTGACGAGAAGCGCGCGTCGGGGCGACAAGCCTATGGATTCTGTTCTGACCTTGAGCCGTTCAGGCACCCGGCACTTCACTCTTCCTAACGATCGCAGTTGATTTTGAGTCAAGAGGGCGGTAGCTTGCCCCAGACCGAACGAGTACCTCATTCGATTTCGCTACGGCCACCCCTACGCCACTCCATGCGCCGATGATGCGCGCCGAAAGGACTGAGCATGCGAACGTGTATGAAATTCTCAATTACATCCTTTCTCATAGTCCTTTCTGTCCTCTTCTTTTTCCCAGGACGGCTCCATTCGCAGGACACGAACCTGTTGAGCGGATCCTTCACGCTGGAACAACTGGGGACGATTCTCCTGCCCGCGGAAAAATGGCATCCGTATCCAAAATGGTCTGAACGGTCCTCTTGGTCTCGCATACCGGACATTGTGAGAAGCGCCCACGTGGCTCGAGCTGAGAGATTCCTACACGAGACCGGAATGTTGATTGCCTGGACATACTACCTCGTTGGAGACCAACTGAGCAAAATCTCCCCCCTCGATTGTCTCGACCTTCTCCAGAGCGCCTCCAGGAATAGCATCAATGTTTTTGGATCGCCCCTGATCCAAGAAATCGGCAGGTGTATCTGCCGAGCCCATATTCACGATCAGTATTTCATCAATCACGCTCAGCGAGCAGTAGGAGAGCTTGCGCGTGGCCGGTGTTGGTGGAAATTCTTCCCTTACGTGCGTGGAATCAAGGACCTGGTGGTCACCATGAGTACTTCAGTGGGCGAATTCAGATGGGCATTTGGGAAGGAGAGGGATGGTTTTGTACCGAGGAAGTAGTCCGTCCATGATTGAAGTTCTTTGCACGATCTAGAAATCGAACAAACCCTCCCCGGAAGCTTGGTTCGTTTGGAGGAGACTGGGCGAGGATCTCATCAGAATAGCCTCATTCTGCAGAAGAAGAACAATGGAGTGAAAACTATGGGCGATCACTTTGGCGTCACCGGCTTCATCTTCAATAACGATCACGCTTGGGAACAAGTCACCGAAGGTGTGAGAAGGAAAATCCTAGGCTACGAGAAGGATCTCATGCTTGTCCTCTTTGAGTTCAAGAAAGGTTCGGTCGGTTCTCTTCATAAGCACCCTCACAAACAAGTCGGCTATTTGGCCAGTGGTTCTTTCGAGGTGACCATACAAGGTGAACGGAAGCTTCTCAAAGCAGAGGATGCCTACCTAGTCCTGCCAAACGTTGAACATGGCGTGGTCGCTCTGGAGGACAGCGTTCTCATCGATGTGTTCACACCGTATCGTGAGGATTTCGTGAGAAAGTAACCGACAATCCTGGATTCACGCCGCGGGATGATGACCGACGTTTGTTGATGGATCTCTTCAGCTGACTATTTCTTCTGTGCGAGTTGTTTCATGAGAGACAACATCGCCAATCGATACTCCGCGTAGTCGTCCGATGGTTTCCAATTCTTGCTCTCCAGGTATCTGCGAATGAACTTCGGGTGATCGATTTCAACTGCGCCGTTCTCAAAGATATTGGTGAGCAGAGTTCCGGTCGGACCTCTCGGCTCGACAGTCACGGCCAGATCTGTGTGTCCCTTGAGCGGCGTGAGCTTCAGAAGGTAATCGATCAAGACTGCGATGTCGGGCGTCTCCGCATACGGAATAGCCTTCCCCTTCTTAATCCCCGGCCCGTAGAAATTCATATAGGGTTTCCAGGAAGAAAGAACCGACGGGGGGTGATCGCTCTGCCTCGTCATCCCCATTCCGTGATCCGACGAGACGATCACGTATGTACTGTCCCATACGCTCTCAGCCTTCAAGGCATTGAGGAGTTTACCGAGGAGATGGTCAATGTACAATAGATAGTGTTGGTAGTCGGATTCGGGTCGCAGCTTCTCATCCGGACCGTTCCAATACCGCCGAGCTTCTTGTACGTGCAGCGACAGGAGTCGTACGCCGTCCTTCTTAAGATGATCGATGGCAAAATCCACGACAATCGAGTCAGTGTTGCTGACGGCATAGCAATAATCGGCGGTGTTGATCACCGTGTAGTTCTCTGCGCTACCGGCGAAAACGGACTTGATGTTTGCTCTTCTTGCCGCCAGGAATACATCATCCATCTGGCGGGATTCAAAAACATGTGTGCCCGTGTGCATTGCGATGTTTGGCGGGGCCGCAGATCCCCATGGCCGTGAGCCGTCCGGCAAGTACACACACGCCGTAGGGCTTGTACAATAAGCCTCCTCGACCCAGACTCCGTTGTCAAAGAGGAACTTCATGTTGACCGCACCGTTCGCGATAGCAACTCTGGCGGCATCGCTCTGCAGACCGTCAACGATGAAGAGCAAAACGGCCCGTCCGGGCGAGGACGAGTAACTCAGAGACGTGATTGTGAAAAGGAGAGCTATTGTTGCTAGCCGAGGGCCTGTGGTTCGGCAAGTTCTCCTCAAGAGGCCAGTAAAGAGTCTTTTTGACATTTCCACCTTCCTTCTTCTGACCGATCAATAGTACTAGTTAGATCCGTCACCTTCAACCCAAGATTGAAAACGTTTCGAAATGAGATCTCAAGAGCATTCGAGTCACTCCTGGCTACGGTCCCGATGCCCTGCCGTCTGCTTCGCATTTCGTGGCTATCGCTTGACTGATGAAGGAGCAGGCAGCCCGCTCAGGGAACAGAGGATCGTCCGCGTTCCGTGCTAACTCCGGACGTCGTTTGCTCTCGATAGTGAGGTTCCACCCGACCTCGCGGTCTTCTTCGAATCCGCAGTCATCTGCTAACCACCGGGGATTCTCGAGCATCGCGAGGGATCGTCGCGTGCGCGGGCTCTGATCGCTTGTCAGAAATCAGAATCCGATCAACGTCGTTCGAAAGAAATCTCTTGACAATAACGGATGAAAGGCGTACCCTTGTCATACCTAGTATACCAGGTGCTCCCTCCATGCCGATCAACTTGCACGACGCAACTCCTCTCTATCTGCAGATCGTCGACGACATCAAGTCGAAGATCAATGATAAGAGACTGAAAGCCGGCGATCAGCTCGGATCTCAAGCCGAGTTGGCATCGCTCTACGGCGTGAGCTTGATCACGGTGAAAAAGGCGGTGGCAACGATGATCCATGAGGGGATCGTCTTCAGCCGGGTGGGAAAAGGGACGTATGTCGCGCAATTGTCGCTCGATCTCCAGGAGCGTGAGGACCGGACGCTCGGACTCGTACTTCGCGACTTTCGCAGCCCCTTCTTCTCGCGTATCATGCACAGTGTCGAGGATGCGGCGTACAAGCTCGGCTACAATGTGCTGATCTCGAACTCATCGGGCGAAGCGGAGAAAGAGGAAGCTCAGATCGCACGGTTTCGGAAGTCCGGCGTCCGCGGGATGATCATCGCATCGATGACACATCGGTACCACGCGACGCCAACCATCCGGCGGCTGCTCTATGCAGGCTATCCGTTTGTCATGGTCTCCTACAATGCCGATGAAGACATTCCGTTCGTCGGCAGCGACCATGAGCTGGGGGGGTATATGGCTACAGAGTATCTCATCAAGCTGGGATATCAGCGGATCGGCTACATCAATGGCGAAAAAGGAAACCTGGTAGGTGAATTGCGTCGCAGAGGATACGAGCGGGCACACAAAGAATACGGTCGCCGGGTAGACAGGCGTCTGATGTTCCAGTTGCGGCGGAGAGGAGAGAAGTACGATTATCAATCAGGCTATGAGATTGGCAAGCGATTCCGGCGACTCGAGGTGAAGCCCGACGCGTTCTTTGTGTACAACGATCTCTCGGCACTTGGCTTTGAGGACGCAATACTGGATCAGGGACTGAGAATTCCTGAGGATGTCGCCATCGTTGGCTTCGATGACATTGAGCGAGGTGAGCATGCCGCTGTGCCGCTCACGACGATTCGCCAGCCGACAGACGCCATCGGGCGTCGGGCGGTGGAATTGCTCGCGAGGCTGACGGGAGGGAAGGATTGCCCTTCTCGCATCATTCTGAAGCCCGAGTTGATTGTTCGTGAATCTTGTGTCGCGCGGATAAAACGTCGCGCGTAACAACTCTGCCGTTGCCTTGAGAACTGTGGAGTGAAGCTCGATGCTGGAAGTGTTTATGCCATGGTAAACGATCAACGAAGCAAATTCAGTTGGAAGTTACAACCCAGAGGTTCTAATCGCCGGGGACAATCGTGGAACCGGCGTCACCTTTGGATCGACAGTTACCCTTCGCGCCGCAGAGCCGGATAGCTATCGCGGATTGAGATCTCGCGCCGCGACCGGCTTAGCATTCGCATATTCTTGATAATTGTTGGAAGATTGTAGAGTCGTTGTTTTTTCCTTCGTAGGACAAGCTTAGGAGTGATGCGCTCATGAAAAAGCTATCTACGCTACTCATCTCTACGATCGTCATCCTCTTCCTTCCCGCCATTGCCTTCGGACAAGGTACGTTGTCGGGTGCTGTGGTTGACTCCGTGACGAATGATGCTCTCGTCGGGGCCAATGTCCAGCTGCGCGGCACCGGCCTGGGGGCCGCAAGCGACCTCGAGGGTAATTATAGGATCACGAATGTCCCGGCAGGTGCGTACACGGTCCGGATATCCTACATAGGATACAAGGCGAAGGAAATGAAGGTGAACGTCACGAACAAAGAAATCACGCTCAATGCCCACTTGATTCCGGATGTGGTACAAGGCGCCGAGTTTGTGGTGACTGCTCAGATGCGCGGTCAAGTGGCGGCCATCAACCAGCAGCTCACCTCGAATACCATCGTGAATGTGGTTTCCGAGGAAAAGATTCGGGAATTGCCGGATGCGAATGCGGCGGAGGCCATTGGGAGGCTCTCGGGCGTTTCAATCCTGCGGAGCGGCGGCGAAGCGAGCAGGGTACTGTTGCGTGGCTTGAGCGACAAATACTCGGTGGTGACAATCGATGGTGTCAGGATGGCCCCAACCGACGATAACGACCGGGGTATGGATCTGAGCACGATCTCCCAGGGATCATTGGCAGGCATTGAGCTCTTCAAGGCACTGACATCCGACAAGGATGGTGATGCGATCGCCGGGAGTGTGAATCTCGTGACGAAAAAAGCGCCTTCCGAGCGTCTCGTCCGCATCGAGCCCCGCGGTGGGTATAACGGGCTCGACAAATCCGCGAAGCAGTATAATGTCACGGGCAGATATGGAGAACGATTTCTCGACGATCGTCTGGGAATTCAGGTCTTTGGGAACGTGGAAAGAACGATTCGAAGCAGCGAGACACTAGACTACAATTATGACTTTACGAATCTGGCGGGCGGCGCGGACTATCAGATTTCGAACTTTCAAATAACCTACGCCAATGAAATGCGCAAACGAGGAGGCGGGAGTCTCTTGCTGGATTTCGACACGCCCGACGGAGGATCCATCAGAATGGATGGTGTCTACAACGAAACGTCGCGGGATTACCTGACTTCCTATAGAACGTATCCCTGGATCGGCGACGTACATTATGACTATAGGGACAGAGAAACAAGAATCACCACGTTTAATTCATCGCTCAGAGGGGACAATTACTTCTTTGGTATGGAGGCCGACTGGAACGTTTCGTTTTCTCAGGCGAAAAGGGTCGACCCGTTTGATTACGAGATGGATTTCGTAGAGTCTTCCTCCACGAACCCCCCCGCGGGGATGAACAATCTTCCCACGGATCTCTTGAAAGGCCCGATAGACAAATGGCCAGCCTACGCCATCAACAATTTTCACGAAGCATTCATCAATTGGGTCTACGACCGCGGCCAGACAAACTACGACAAGGAGCGGGGCGGCGCGCTTGATCTCAAGAGGAGTTACCGAGTCACTGATCTCATATCGGGCGACTTTAAGTTCGGTGGGAAATACAGGGCCAAAGCGAGATATGCCGTCTTCTCTGATATGAGGTCGCCTTCTTACCTCTATCCGTTTTCTCCGTACACACGATTGGCGAATGGGTCAATAGGACTGAAGGACGTGTCTGGAACACGGTTTGCGAATCTGCTCGTGAACGGAAGCAACAGACCCTCGTTTGCGAATTTCCTTGATCTGAATCCTCCGGACAGGGCGATCTACGGCGAGTATGCCCTGAATCCCCTGATCAACAGGGATGCGCTCAAGCTATGGCGGCAGCTCAACATAAACGGCTATGTCGATGCAGGCGGAAGCAAGGCCGAATATGACCCCGACAAGCGAGTTGATGGCAATTACTATGACATCACGGAAAGGACCCTTGCCGGCTATGTCATGAATACTCTCAATATCGGGCGCGAGATCACCGTGATCGCGGGAATACGTATTGAACGGGACAACAATGACTACAACTCAAAAATCACCACACAAACATTAAGCGGATTCCCCGTTCCGCTTGGTGCGTTCAAGGATACGTCGGCCACTCATGAAGAAGAGGTCGTGTTGCCGAACCTCCAGATCATTCTCAGACCGGTGGAATTTATGAACCTGCGCTTGGCAGCCTACAAGGCGCTGGCGAGGCCCGATTTCAACCAACGACTCGTGAAATTCGTCTCGACAGAAACCAGCGGAGCGAACAGTCTCAATATTGGAAACCCGAATCTGAGGAACGCGGTTGCATGGAATTATGAGGTCCAAACCCAGTTCTTTGGAAATGAAATCGGTCTTTTCTCCGTTTCCGCGTTCTACAAGCGGATCAAGGACATGCAGCATTTCGTAGATGCCATTCTCATTACAGGTCAGGCCAATCTTGATAAGCTTGGAATTCCCTGGAAGCACCCCTATCCGACCGATGCGAGTCAATATCGACTCACCTATCCCTACAACGAATCCATCGCGACCTTCTCGCAGTTTGAGTACACTTATCCCGTTTTGGCGGAAGCGCGCAAGGCCAGAATCGCTGCGGGCGATTACTCGACGCGGGTCTGGGGTCTTGAAGTCGAGCATCAGACGGATCTCAAGTTCCTGCCGGGATTTCTCAAGAACATCGTCCTCAACTACAATTTCACGCTCGTCCGTTCCGAGACGTGGATCGCAACCTCGACCGTTGTTCCCGATTCTGTCTACAACGCGATCCTGAGAGTCTGGCTCCCGCAAGGACGAATCGCTCTCTATGAGAAGAAGCAAAAGCTCCAGGACCAGCCGGAATTCTTTGGGAACGTCTCTCTTGGGTATGATATCGGAGGATTTTCCTTCAGGGTCTCGCTCTTTCATCAAGGAAGCTACAACACAACATTCTCCGGCGATCAACGAACAGATGGGGCACAGGATGGCTACACACGACTGGACTTTTCGGCGAAACAGAAGCTTACAGACCACATCTCGGTGTTGTTGGATCTTCACAACATCACGAATACTCAGGAAGGTACATCGATCATCAACAGAGATGAGAGAATCTCGAGGCCTGTGGTCCCCAATGCGAGCCACCGGTATGGTATGGCCGTCGATTTTGGAGTACGAGTAGAGCTCTAGGCAACACCCATAATTCACATGTACCATTCATCAAGACGGAGGCACCAATGAGAACCTTCGTAACAGTTCTCGCCATGATGCTCTTTGTGCCGGGCATCTTCTACGCGCAGAATGAAATGATCCTCGAGGACTTTGCCACCTCGGGGGGCAAGTACCTGCATGACCAGATTCGGGGTGACACCACTGCCACGGGCGCGAGAGTCAATCTCAACAGGATCTATGTGCTCAGGAGGGGAGGCACCTACCTGATTCATACGCAGATCACGAACAACGGCTGGACCCTCCGTATCAAAGCCGAAAACGGGGCAGGACCGAAGCCGGTCATCTACACGTACAAGAATCCATCGACGACTTCCTATCCCGCACGGCAGTTTGACGTACGGGGTGACTTATGGCTGAGCAATCTGACGATGATCGCCTATCAGCGGCTGTTGGACGAGGATCATCCCGAGGTCAATCTCTCCCCGGCCCCGGGGAACACCATCACGGCACAAACGGTCGGCAACAGCATCGTTGTGGACAGCTGTATTTTCATCGGAGCCCGCAACGCATGCATCCAGACGAGCTCCGCGACCCATAAGCTCGTTGTCACCAATTCTTTGTTTGGGGAAATGGGGGACATCTTCGACACGAATATCGGAAACGGGCGCCCCATCGACTTTCGCAATGTTTCGGTGGACAGTGTGATCATCCAGAACAACTCATTCATGGATATCACTGACAGGGTCGTGCGTCACTATTCGAGCGTGGGACCGATCGATTATTTCCTTTTTGATCACAACACTGTCGTTAACTCGGCGTCAATGCACGGTTGCTTGGGATTGGGATACGTGCTTCACACAGTTCAGATCACGAATAATGTGTTCGTGGATAATTTTGCCCTCGGCAACGATAGCACCGATATCACACGACTGTCGGAGTTTGGCGAACCGGGCGAAAAAACCCCCAATGGACAAGGGAGAATGACCTTCGTCGGCACGATTGCGAATGACACGACCCAATACATCGTCCGGAAGAACTTCTATTCGGTTACCCCGGCCCTCCAAACGTTCTATGATTCTCATAGCGGCTCACCGACCCCCGGGGGGATTGGCAATCTCGTTCCCTTGACATGGTATATCAACAAGAGGATCGCGGATTCTACGACTGCCTTTGTGAAGGAGACCATCACGCTGAACAAGGCAACAAGGAATCTTGTGCTTTTCGCCACCTGGTACTACAATCCGGATACAACCGTCGGGGCGAACAGAACGAAGAACAACGCCACTTATTCTCGTGCTGTCGACTTCCAACGCCCTGTGTGGCAATTCTACGCTGACACCCTGAACCTAACGTATCAGACAAGCGCAGCGGCCTACACGGGCGCGGACGCGGGCCTGCCGGCCGGAGACCTGAACTGGTACCCTGATAAGAAACTCATCTGGACCAGCGTCGACGGGGAGGCAGGGCAGCTCGTGCCTACATCCTTCTCATTAGACCAGAACTATCCGAATCCTTTCAATCCGTCGACAAAGATCCGATTTGCGCTCCCTCACACCGGAATTGTCACGCTCAAAGTCTTCAACATCCTCGGCCAAGAGGTGGCGACCGTAATAAACGGTTACATGGTCGCGGGAACACATGAGCAGGTATTTGATGCTGGGAAATTGAGCAGCGGGGTCTATGTCTACACCCTCTCCTTGGAAGGGTTCTTTGCTTCAAAGAAGATGCTGCTGCTGAAATAGTATCAGGTGCTACCAAGCGGGGGCGGGGCAGCTTTGCCCGGCCCCCGTTCTTTACGTGTGAGTGCATCGGCGTCTCACGGTCTGTCAATCGCGCTCTTGCGGGGCGGAGGGGAGGTACACCGACAGGTTCCTCGAACCTGGCCGGCAAGCACCGACCGAAGCTTGCGGGCCACGCTGTGGGATCTCATGAATGCCTGCAGGACACAGCAAAGGAGGGACGGCCCTTTCAAGGGGCCCCGTCGACGTAACGATGTCCATTTTCTTGCCCTGCAAATTCCGCGCGGAGGGCGCAACGTGACCATTCCTCCGACGAGCCGCCCGGTGCTCGCCGCGTGACGTCCAATGCTGATCTGCTGAACGACTCCCCCGGCGCCTGTCGTGGCATTGCTGCAACATACGGGTGTTTGAGGTCCGTCCTCCCCTGAGTCGACAAACCACCAAGGAGCTGCCTGAAGGATCATGAATACATTAGAGCCGAATTCCGAACCGCCTGCCGGGACAGAAGCGGGCGACACACCTCGCCGCAGGCTGTCTGCACGATTCATTTTCCTCGCAGCCGGGCTGCTTTCAACCCTCTGGTTTCTGATCCGGGTCATCCCGAAACCAAGTCGTGCAACATACCCCTGCATGCGTGCCGCAGCGCCCTTCATGTCCAGCTTCATCGTTTATCTTCTAGGCGTTGGTGCAACCGCGTTTGCGTTCAAGAAGGCAAAGAAGAGTTTCGTCAAGGCGAGATACCTGGCGGCATGTGTGTTCATCCTCATTGGAATGGCCGCCGCCATATTCACATTGACAAGCGATGAGCGCCCGGTCTATGCGAATTCGAAACTCCTCCTCGCTTCCAATCAACCGGTTGGCATCCCGGGAGGCCTGTTCCCTGGAAGGGTCGTCTGGGTGTGGGATCCCGCCGCGACGAATCAGAATTGCACCAACACGTTCGGCGACGGCTGGTTTCTTCCGAAAAATACAGATCTCGACGTCGTACAGACCATGGTGGACGATGCTGTCAAGCAGCTCTCCGGCAAGGCCACCATCAGTGAATCGTGGGATGCCCTCTTCCGGCATTTCAACGAGCATCACGGGAAAGGGGACGTTGGCTATACGGACGGCGAAAAGATCTTCATTCGAACAAATCAAGTGAGCGCCAGCGGCGGGACATATGATGCTGCTACGTTTGAGATCAAGTATCAGGGCCGCTATGGAATGGCAGAGACATCGCCTCAGGTGGTCTTGGCGATCCTCCGGCAACTCGTGAATGAATGCGGGGTGAGACAGGAGAATATCTCGGTCGGCGATCCGATGAAGCACATGTATAAGCATGTCTTCGACACGTGGCACAACGAATTTCCGAATGTCCTCTACATCGACACTGATGCGCGGCTGGGAAGAACGAAACCGGTGGCGAGCAAGCAACAGCTTGTCTACTATTCTGATCGTGGGACGATCTTGAAAGTAAATGGGACAACGGGGAGTCCCTTTACTGCAGACTCTCTGCCGACCGTTATTACGGAAGCGAATTACCTGATAGCAATCCCCGCGTTGAAGGCGCACGCAAGAGGCGGCGTCACTTTGTGCGGTAAACTCCATTTCGGCTCCAATTTGTATGGGAGTGCGACACATTTGCACGGAGGGTTAGTGGCTCCCAACAAAGTCACTGATACGACCACGATGCGCCGTGGATACGGATTGTATCGTGTTCAGGTTGATTTGATGGGCCACAAAGACCTGGGGGGCAAAACGGTTCTGTTCCTCGTCGACGCTCTCTGGGGCGGTTCCGAAGCGAACGATCCTCCGCGCAAGTTTTCGATGACGCCCTTTAACAACGATTGGACCTCTTCCATTTTTGTCTCGGAGGATCAAGTCGCGTTGGAATCGGTCTGCTTCGATTTTCTGAAAGCGGAGTATACCTCCTCCAATCCCTATGGTTCGTATCCCCAGGTGGAAGGTGCCGACGACCATATCGTGCAAGCAGCGGATTCGTCCAACTGGCCAAGGGAGATACGATACGATCCCGAGAACGACGGGACAACGATCGCAAGTCTGGGTGTTTGTGAACATTGGAACAATCCGATCGACAAACAGTATTCGCGAAATCTGAAGACCGGAGACGGCATCGAGCTCGTCTTTCTCAACCGGACAATCACCGCGGCTCACGAAAAGGTTGCCAGCAGCATTCGATCATTTGCGCTTTTGCAGAACTATCCCAATCCATTCAATCCTGCAACGCACATCCGGTACGCTTTGCGGCAGCGAGCGCCCGTCTCCCTTAAGGTCTATGACCTTGCGGGGCGAGAGGTGGCGACTCTCGTGGAGGGGACACAAGATGAGGGCTCGTACACGGTCGAGTGGAACGCGCGCACGTTCCCGAGCGGCGCATATTTCTACCGTTTGTCCGCGGGCAACTATTCAGATACGAAAAAATTGATTCTGGAAAAATAGGCGCAGTTCTTCGCTGGTCAGCCGCTGAAGCCAGTCATCTAAGCGGGTGCTGTCCTATCTACTCTCCGGATGCTTGCATCAGGAACAACTCCAATGCTCAAGAAGCACAAGCCGCAAAGAACAGAATCGGGAGGAGCGTGATGCACAAAACAGCCTTTGTTTGTTGTGTAGTGCTGCTGAATGGTTACGCTTTCAATCAGACTCCAGCTCAGCCGCGCGACACTATAGGTGCCTACAATGTCAAGAGTTACGGGGCAGTCGGCGACGGGAAAACCCTTGACAGCCCTGCCATCGACAGGGCGATCGAGGCGTGCGCGAAGGCTGGGGGCGGTACGGTGTATATTCCCGCCGGAACGTATCTGTCTGGCAGCATCCACCTCAAGAGCAACATCAACTTGTACCTCGACGCAGGGGCAACGGTCCTCGGCGCTCCCCAGGAGATGAATGCCTACGATCCTCCGGAGCCATTCGAGGGCAAGGCGTACCAGGATGGAGGGCACACCTACTTCCATAACAGTCTGATCTGGGGTGAGAACCTCTCGCATGTCTCGATCACTGGTCTTGGCATGATCAATGGCGGAGGCATCACCCGAAGAGACAAGGACGTCGGGCAGGGGTCGATCGGGTTGGGAGACAAGAGCATCGCACTGAAGCGCTGCAGCCACGTCAGGATACATGATATCACGATCTTCCACGGCGGCCACTTCGCGATCATCCTGACCGGTTGCGATGACGTCGGTGTCGATAACGTCACGATCGACACGGACCGTGACGGCATCAACCTCGATTGCTGCAGGAGCGTCACGGTTTCCAATTGCCGCATCAATGCGCCCAACGACGATGCCCTTTGTCCAAAAAGCTCCTTCGCGCTGGGGGAGGCGGTGATCACGGAGAATGTCACGATCACCAATTGCCAGCTTTCCGGCTACGAGGAAGGGACGCTCCTCGACGGCACGATGAAGCCGAGCCGCGTGAAGAACGGTCGGATCAAGTTCGGCACCGAGTCCAACGGCGGTTTCCGGAACATCACCATTTCCAACTGCACGTTTCGGGAATGCCGCGGTCTGGCGCTCGAAGAGGTCGACGGTGGACTTCTGGAGAATATCAGCATCTCGAACCTCACGATGATGAACGTCGACGACTATCCTATCTACATTACGCTCGGCAGGCGGAACCGGGGGCCGGATAGCGTCACTGTCGGCAAAGTCCGGAACATCATCATCATGAACGTGATCGCTACGGACATCGACTCGATGAGCGGCGTTCACATCACCGGTCTGCCCGGCTACCCCGTAGAGAACGTCCGCCTGCAGAACATCTGGCTCTCGTTCAGGGGCGGAGGCACGAAGCAGGATGCCGAGCGCGTTCCACCTGAGCTCGACAGAGGTTACCCGGAGCCGCGGAGGATCGGCGTCACGCCCGCGTACGGGGTCTTCGCCCGTCACGTGAAGGGCCTAGAGCTCGCCGACATCCGTCTGGAATTCGAAAAGGAAGACCTGCGGCCGGCGATGGTTTGCATCGATGTCGATGGCCTGGAGATCGACAATTTCAAGGCGCACGTTGCAGGCGGCGTCCGCCCAGCGAGGTTTGAGGAAGTCAAGGGATTGGTGATTCGGAATTCGCCGGTGCTCGAGTGATGCTTTGCCTTGAGAAGGACTCTCGTGCCCAATTGGAGTGGAGGATGAACATGAACACCCATCGATTCACATTGTTGGTTCTCGCACTGACTCCTTTTCTCCTCTCATCACTCATTGCTCAGAGATTGCCGAGAGAAGAGTGGGGAGCACCTCTCGTCAGCGTGACGCATGCGGAGGGGAAATGGATCATTGCAGGCAAGAGGAACAAGGTGACGCTCGACGAATCCGATCTCACGATGATTGTGGAAGCTGGTCCGGTCCGGTGGATGATGGTCGCGTCCCAGGATAGCGATATGATCGTCAGGTCGAAGGGGGAGGAATTTCCTCTCCGCCTTGCCGATGCCGGAAAGATCGCCATCAAGCCGTATGACACCGGTTTCAAGACGGGAGTGAAGATTAGACTGGAACGATATCGCAATAACGGTCTTCTGAACGCCGGTCCGGAATTAGATCTGGCGTTGTGCCTGACAGTGTGTCTCGAAAGCAAGGATGAGGATTTGGTTTGCGAGGCCGTCGCGATCGAGCACGAGGCGACGGTCCGGCAGCTAGACTGGCCGAAGGAGCTCGATGCGCGTGACGTAGAGTACACGGCACTGAGTAACGGGAGGGGCAACCTGCTGCCCCGCAACTGGCCCGAGGCCTACGACCCGATCAACCACGGCGGAACCGACAAGAGCTTCGTCGAAAGCAATCTCATCGAGTGCTGGTCGATGTCGTGGTGGGGATTTCAAAAAGGGAAGTCGGCCATGGTCGTCATTGTGGAAACGCCTGACGATGCAGCATACAAATTCAAGCATCCCGTCGGCGGCCCGACGGTCATCGGACCTCGATGGCGGGCTTCACTCGGCAAGCTCGGCTATTTGCGATCGGTTCGAATGTGTTTCATCCCCGACGGGAACTACGTCGATATGGCCAAGCGGTATCGACGGTACGTGATCGACATCGGTCGGTTCGTTTCACTGAAAGAGAAGATTGCACGTGATCCTCTTGTTGCACAGCTCATTGGGACGCCCCATCTTCGGCAGTCGATCAAGAGGAACTACAAGCCGGGGAGTTTTCGGTACGATGCGAAAAATCCGGAGAAGAATTACAGTGTGACAACGTTCAACGAGCGCGTACGCCAACTTCGTGAGCTGAAGGCTAAGGGGATCCACCGGCTGTACGTCACGCTATCTGCCTGGCCGTACCAAGGTTACGACCGCCAGCATCCGGACGCCCTGCCTCCGGCGCCGGAAGCCGGCGGGTGGGACGGGATGAAGCGGTGGGCCGATGCGTGCAAGGAGCTCGGCTATCTCTACAACCTGCACGACCAGTATCGTGACTACTATATCGACGCTCCCTCCTACGATCCTCAATTCGCAGTTCATGAAGGGGATGCCATCAGTCAGGCGACGGCATTTCCCGGGACCCGATTCGGGTTCTGGAAGGAGGGGTATTTGCCCTTCATGGATCACTGGGATGGGGGTGCAATGACGTATCTTGATGCCCGTTTTGCCGCGGGGCATTTGATCAAGAACTATCAATTGATGTTCGATCACGGCATCAAAATGCAGGGGAGCTACCTGGACGTCTTCGGATACATCCCGCCGACCGAGGACTTCAATCCGGAGCACCCGTTGACCCGCGCCGAGTGCATGAAATTCCAGGCTGAGTGTTTCACCTGGGTGCGGAATAACCTGGGAATTGTCGGCACGGAAGATGGGGCGGATTGGGTCATTCCGTATGTCGACTACGCGAACGAGGCGAGCCCGGGCAGATGTGTTTCGGTGCCGCTCTATGAGTTGGTCTATCACGATGCGGTGTTGACTCCGGAAGGTGAGTTGCGCGATCCTCTCCGCTGCCTGCTGAATGGCGGCTATCCAACGCTGCCGAGGGATCTCGACAGCAAGAAGGAAATGGATTTCCTGCATGCGATCTGCGCGTTGCATGAAAGGGTTGCGCTGCTGGAGATGACGAATCACGAGTTTCTCGACAAAGACCACAAGAAGGAGCGATCGACGTTTTCGGATGGCACAACGGTGACGATCGACCGGGTGGCCGGTACCTTCGATATCAAACCGGAACTCAAGATCCCTCAATAGAAACCGCCGGAATCCTGCTTTCTGATGTGCGGACAAAATGCAAGAGAGAAAGAGCTCAAGAGAATGAAGGAAAGAACAATGTCCTGCAAAATCCTCGTCGGTTTATTCCTTCCCCTCGTCTTGATTGCTCCCGCAAACGCGTCCGACAAAGGCTGGTACACGGAAGGGAATTTCGCTCCGTCAAAGCGTCTCGCGATCACCGTGATCAACACGTTGGACGTTGATCGAAAAGACTGCCCGGTGGTGATTACGCGCGACCAATTCCCCATAAAGAAATTACACGAGATGTGGGTGACAGTCGTCGACCCTTCGCTGCCCCCAAGACCGGAACCGACCAAAGAAGAATTCTCATTTGCCGGGGGGCACGGCATTCGTCAGGAGACCAATGGCCATCAAATCTTCTATCAATTGGACGATCTCGACAAGGACGGCATCTGGGACGAGCTGTACTTCCAGACCGATCTCAAGGCGCGTGAAACGAAGACGCTCTACATCTATTTTGGGTTTTCCGGACGAGGCTGGAATCCGCACGCGACGCATGCCACGATCGGCAGCTACATGCGCCACATCATCCCCTGGTGGGAGTCGGCGAACATCGGATGGAAGCTCTGGTTCCCCACGAGTGCGGACATGTACGGCAAACGTAAACCGTTACTGATGTCCCATGAGATGTGCATCCACAACTATTGCGGCTACTATGGCGTTCCGAGAGTGAATTTCAACTACGGTTCCGACATCATGGGGGTCGGCAGCTCTTTCGGGGCAGGGGGAATCGGTCTCTATGAGTTCCCGGGCAAACCGGATTCCATTTCTCGGCCACGGTTCACTCCCATTCAGGGTGAAAAGATTTCAGAACGGAACTTCAACGAAGATCAGATCACCGATACTCGTTATTCCTTCGACGTTGTGGTCAACGGGCCGATGAGGAGCATCATTCGTGTGAGAACGATGAATTGGAAGACCGGCAACGGATATTATGAACTGATTCAAGATTACACAGCATATACCAATCAGAGCTATTCGACCTGCAAGGTCGCGTTCACGAAGTTCTTGCCCTCCACGAACGGCGTGAGCTTCGCGTGCGGCATCAGAGCGAATGCGGATGAATCGGGGAACGTTATCGAACAAGGGATCGCGATACGGATCGGAAGTGAGCTGGTTGCCGATCCTGATGATGATACGGGGCAGAAAGCTCACAAAGTGGATTTTATTGGCTCGGCGCTCGTCGTGAAGGAGAAGTACAACCCGGCCTACCAGCACGTCAGGTGGTTTGGTCCAAATCATACGTTCCGGATAACGGTCACGAAGGATCTGGTGTTCGAATACTTGATCGCCGGGGCGTGGAATGAAGGCGTGGTCCATAACACCCCCGAGCTCTTCAAATCCTATGTCCGGAAGACCGCGATCGAATACAACAACCCGGCGCAAGTGGAATTTGGAATGCTCGAACAGAAATAGGCTCTGAAATCAACACGCTTAGTGGGAGATGCGATGATGACGATCATAACATTGATGCCATGGATCATTTCCTCCTTGTGTTCCGGGCCTGCGGCTCCGGCCGGGAGCACCCTCACGGTGGACTACAGGAAGCTTGTTTCACGGGCAGACCTCACGTACGAGACGCCCGCGAGCCGAAGTGAGGAGGGGCTGCCGATCGGCAACGGTCGGACGGGAAGCCTGGTATGGACCTCGCCATCAGCAATCAAGTTTCAGATCAACCGGGTCGACGTGTTCGCCTGCGACGCATCGTCGGTGAGCTTTCCGAGGGCGGACAGCGACTACGGAAGCAGCTGCGGGTATGTCGACATCAACCTGGTGGACGCGGGGGATGACGTCTTCGCGGGGAAAAACTTCCGGCAGCATCTTTCGGTCTATGATGGATTGATGACCCTTCAGGGAAACGGCGTGACGGCCAAGGCATTTGTGTGGCATGGGAAGGATGTCTTTGCCATCGAGATTGACGATCAGAGGAAGAATCCCTCCGCCATCAACATCGACCTAAGGATGTTGCGCTATGCAATTCAATGCATTTACAACGTGAGTTACGAGCTTGCAAAAACTCACACCGTCATGATCCAGACGGCCGAGCACACTGCGATGTCGCAACTGCAGATTCAGAGCGGACGGATCATTCTGACACAGGAGTATCGAGAGCACGAGTACTATGATGCTTCGGCGGTCGCGATTCAAGTTGTCGGCAGGAACTCGAGGGCGAGATATTTGAATGAATCGACGGCGCAGCTTTCCGCCGCGCCAGGGCAGGGGAGGTTCACCATCCTCATCTCAAGCGCAGCAAGCTTTGATCAGAAGCAGAACATTGCCGAGCTCGCGTTGAGGGAGCTGGATGCCGCTGCAGGTAGGAGTTTCGCGCAGCTTGAAAAAGAGAACACGGCGTGGTGGAGTTATTTCTGGTCGAAGGGGTTTGTCCATCTGCACAGCAGCGACGGACAAGCGGACTTTGTCGAACGGAACTACACCTATTTTCTCTACTTGATGGGATCCACGTCCCTCGGTAACTATCCACCCCGATTCGGCGGATTGCTCTTCAATACCGAAGGGGACATGAGAAGATGGGGGTCCCAGTATTGGTGGGCGAACACCAACGCTTACTACAGTAATCTCATGCCTTCCAACCGGATGGACCTGATGGATCCGATGTTTTCGATGTACAGCAGGATGTTTGAATCGTGCGCAACGGCCGCCCGCCAGCAGTGGGGCTCACAGGGAATCTGGATACCGGAGATCGTGGCCTTCAACGGCCTGGAGAAACTTCCCGACGACATTGCCGCGGAGCTGCAAGATCTGGTGCTCGTACGAAAACCGTATGAAGAGCGCTCCGCCAAATTCCAGTGGTTCATCGAAACGAAGAACCGCCACCACGCGCGATGGAATTTCGAGGCGGACGGCCATTGGGATCACGGCCACTTGGTCGTGCCGACGAAGGCGTCGATCCAGCCGGAACGCTTCGCATCGGCGGAGGGGGTGGATGGCATCTTCGGGCACTGCACACACATTCTCGGCTCCGGCGCCAGGATCGCCAACCTGTTCTGGCAGCGGTATGAATTCACGTTGGATAAAGAGTGGTTGCGTGAGCGCGCGTACCCCATGATCAAAGGATCTGCAGAATTCTACCGAAACCTCCCAAACCTCAAGAAAGAAGCAGATGGCAAATATCATATCCATCATGTCAACAACGGCGAAGGAAGCTGGAACTCATCCGATTCTCCGTACGAGATTTCCTGCATGAACGTGATCTTCCCTCTGGCAATTCGCGCCTCGGAAATTCTCGGTGTCGATGCCGATCTGCGCCCCCTCTGGAAGGAAATCAAAGACAACCTTGTTCAACTTCCGGAGCGTCCTCGCCGCCAAGGAGCAAGTCGCGGAGGTTACGGGGCGTTCGTCTATGGCGGGCCGGGTGCAATCGAGCCCCTTGGTTCGGAGCCGGAGCTCAAAAGCATGTTCCTCAACTTCAACAGGACCGGTGGTTTCATCGACAGCGCCGGGATCGGCGGCGGACAGATCTTCAGGAACCGCTTGCGACTGCGTGAAGGTCCGGGCGCGATCGATGCCGAACATATCGGCGGTTTAAGCTCGGGGATTCATTCATCGCTGCTGGCCAACGCAACGAAGGTCCCGGGCGAAGATCCGATCATCCAGGTGTTTGCCTCGTGGCCGAAAGATTGGGATGCGGAATTCTCTCTTCTTGCCCGAGGGGGATTCCTGGTGAGCTCTTCCCAGAAGAAGGGTCAGATCGAGTTTGCAGAACTGAAATCTGAGCTCGGTCAGAAATGCCGTCTGCAGAATCCCTGGAATGAGAGCGAGGTGACATTGTACAGAAATGGCAAGAAAGCGGAAAATCTGAGCGGTTCGTTGCTTACGTTTCCCACCCGCAAGGGGGAAACCATCGTTATTGTTCGTGTGGGGACTGTTCCAACCCAATTCAAAGGCAGCGTGCTGTAACTGAAGGCGGGGAGAACGAACAGATTGTGTGGGAACCGGTGCCAGGTAAACGGATCATCATTCTTCATATCATAACGAACGGCATACAACCATGGGGCGGTTGACGTTGCACAGGATAATGATATGGGTAACGATCATCGGCGTGACCACACTCTGCGTGAGCTGCGCGCACCTGGGATCACGGAAAGCGTCAGGAGGAGATATCGGGCCGTGGCCGCCGGGTACTTCGCCGCAGGAGATCGGCAGGCGTGTTGCCGAACACTATGTCGCGAGCCCATATGGCAATTTCGGAAGGTCCACTCCACCAAAGTCGATCACCTATCCGGAGACATGCACATGGTACGGAGCGCTCACGTTTGCGAGGCTGAGTGGTGACACGGCCTTGCAGATGAAGCTCATCCGCCGTTTTGAGCCGCTGCTGGATGAGAGGAAAGACCTCATCCCCGTCCCCGACCATGTCGATCTGACCGTGTTTGCAGTGGTGCCTCTCGAGCTGTACATTCAGACAAGGGACCAGCGATACCTCGACGTAGGCAAGGAGATGGCAGAGAAACAGTGGGGGGAACCGTTCGGTCCGCGGGCGAATGAGGAATCCTGGGAGTACTACAAGAAAGGTCTCTCCTGGCAGACGCGGATGTGGATCGACGACATGTTCATGATCACGGCCGCACAGGCCCAGGCCTATTGCGCCACCGGCGATCGCACCTACATCGATCGTGCTGCAAAGGAGATGGTCGTCTATCTGGACGAACTGCAGCAGCCGAACGGCCTCTTCTACCATGCGCCCGACGTTCCCTTCTTCTGGGGGCGCGGCAACGGCTGGGTGGCTGCCGGCATGAGCGAGCTGCTCCGCTCGCTGCCCGAAGATAGTCCTGATCGGACCCGGATCATGGAAGGGTACAAGACCATGATGGCCTCGCTGCTGAAGTATCAAGGCGAGGATGGAATGTGGCGCCAGCTTATCGACCATCCGGAATCGTGGCAGGAGACCTCCTGCACGGGCATGTTCACTTTTGCCATAATCACCGGCGTCAAGAATGGCTGGCTTGATGAAAGCACTTACGGTCCCGCGGCTCGCAAGGGCTGGCTTGGCTTGATCAAATACATTGACCAGAACGCGGATATCCACGAGGTGTGCGAGGGGACGAATAAGAAGAACGATTTCCAGTACTATCTGGACCGGAAGCGCAACGTCGGCGACTTTCACGGCCAGGCGCCGATCCTCTGGTGTGCGTCAGCCCTGCTGCGATAGGGGGGACAAGCTTGGATGTCGGGGAAAAGAAACAGCACCATAAGACTCCATCACCGCTCGGAGACGCGGGTGGTCCGGTTTATTGCACACTGTATTGCTCTGGCAAGTGAATCTCTGCCCGAGGGAGGATATACATGAGCATCAACATTGATTGGAGAAAACTGAGGGGAATCGGTGCAGCCATCCTGTTGTCGGGCCTTTCTCTTCCTTCTCATTCGTCTTCTCAGGTATTCATGGATGCGGATAGTGCTGTTGATCCCTACACCCGGATTCTATCAAAAGGGTATGGCATCGAGGAGACGAGTTTGCATCCGGGATTCAAGCATATAACGCAGGTGTGGGATTATGACCTCAGAAAGTTTGTTTTTGTTTTCACGATGCACAAGGATATCGATGGTGATGGCGCTGAAAGGATCGATCGGCAGCGTCTCGAAATAAAGACGTACGGTCCTTCCCCGGAGAACATGAAAGCCTCGTACGGAGAGACCCATACCTACCGCTGGAAATTCAAACTCGATGCCGGATTTCAACCATCCCCCAACTTCTGCCATATTCATCAGCTCAAAGCGGGTGACGGCCCCGATGCCGATTTGCCGCTGATGACGATCACTCCTCGCACTGGCACGCCGAACAAACTTCAGCTCATTTTCACGGCTCCGGTGGAAGATGGCGGAGGCACCACGACCCTCACGCAGGTTGACCTTGCACCATTCCTGGGAACCTGGGTGGAAGTTTACGAGAAAGTGAAATATGATTTCAATAGTACCTATGAGATCGTCATCAAAAGGGTAAGCGATGAAGCAGTGCTCTTGAGCTATAGCAATACCAACATCAACATGTGGAGAACCGGAACAACGTTTGTCAGGCCGAAGTACGGAATCTATCGCAGCCTGAACAGCATATCGTATCTTCGGGATGAATCGGTTTTCTTCGCCGATTTTTCGCTCGCCGAAGGGGCGGCGGTCATCCTCCCTGTGGCACCGGGCAATCTCAGCGCGATGGTAACAGCCGGCGATAAAATCAACCTGGCATGGACCGACAACTCCAACGACGAAGATCAATTCAGAATCGATCGTTCGACCGACAGTCTCGATTGGTCATATCTGGCGACGGTGAAGATGAACGGCGCGACGTATGCGGATACCGGCCTGATCGCTTCAACACCCTTCTATTACCGGGTGCGGGCTGAGAACACGTTCGGCAACTCAGATTACGCTGCGGCGCCACCGGCGATCTTGCCTGGCGTACCACCGGCCGCACCGGGAAATCTGGCTGCCGCATGTGTCTCCAGGAGCCAGATCAACTTGACGTGGACCGACAACTCCGACAATGAATCTGCATTCCGCCTCGAGCGTTCAACAGACGCGGGTGCAACGTGGTCAGTGGTGGCCGCCATTGGTGCCAACAACTCCAGCTACTCGGATTCGGGCCTTTCAGACTCGACGATGTACTACTACAGAGTACGTGCGGAGAACGCCTACGGCAATTCAGATTATTCCAACACGGCGAATGCGACGACCCAGGAGGTAGGAAAAGAAAACCTTGCTTTGAACAAGCCGGTGACGGCTTCGAGTGAGCCGCAGCCGGAGAATCCGGCCTCCTCCGCGGTGGATGGGAATACCGACACCCGATGGTCGGCGAGCGAGTTCCCCCAATGGCTTGAAGTGGATTTAGGATCACTGTGCACCATCAACAAGACGGAAGTGGTTGCGTACAGCGATCGCGCCTATCAGTATATCGTGGAAGCGAAGACGACTGCCGACGGCTCCTACACTAAGGTGGTCGACCGGAGCGCAAACATCACACCGGGCACTGTCGCCTCACCGATATCGGATGTGTTCGCTGCAACTGACGCGAGGTATGTCAGGATCACCATCTCGGGAGCCTCTGGATACACCGGAGTGTGGGCAAGCCTGCTGGAGTTCAGAGTGTTCGGCGCGGTCCCGACGGGAGTGAGTGCCGACGCAGCCATCCCTCTGGATTTCACGCTGCAGAATTATCCCAACCCGTTCAATCCAACGACAGCTCTTCGCTATCAGTTGCCAGCGAACAGCTTCGTGACGCTCAAAGTGTATGATGGTCTTGGGAGAGAGATCGCGACCTTGGTAAACCAAACGGAGGGGAAGGGAATGCACACGCTTGTCTGGAATGCGGACGGGTATGCCAGCGGTACGTATCTCGCCCGATTGACAGCGGGGAACGTCACAAGAAGCGTCAAAATGATCTTGGTGAAATGAGTGTTCGTTATCGTCGATCCTAGGACCTCGTAAGGAAGGGAGGTAACTCGACCATGGAGCATCATCATGTTCATCCATTGTTCCGTCTGCTTTCTGTATCGCTTACCAGTATTGCCGTCGTTGTCATCATCTCCGGTACGGCGTTTTCGCAGACGATGTTGCAGGACGCAAAAATGAAGTGGTTTCGTGAGGCGAAGTTCGGCTTGTTCATCCACTGGGGACTGTACGCCATTCCGGCCGGCGAATGGAAAGGTCAGCCGATCGCCGGCATTGGCGAATGGATCATGAATCGCGCCAAGATTCCGGTGAAGGAGTACGAGCAACTTGCCCATCAATTCAATCCGGTGAAATTCAACGCGGATGAATGGGTGAAGCTGGCCGTGGATGCCGGCATGAAGTACGTCGTCATCACCAGCAAACACCACGACGGCTTCGCGATGTTTCATTCGAAGGTCAGTAAGTACAATATCATGGATGCTACGCCATTCAAGCGAGACCCACTCAAGGAGCTCGCCGAAGCGTGCGCGAAGCAGGGCATCAGATTCGGCTTCTACTATTCGCAGGCGCAGGACTGGCACGAGCCGAACGGCGCCGGAAACACTTGGGACTTCGGAGCCGACTCTCTCAAGAACTTCGATCAGTATCTGAGAGAGAAGGCAGAGCCACAGGTCAAGGAGCTGCTGACCGGATACGGTCCCGTCTGCCTGATCTGGTTCGACACGCCGCGGATGATGACCCGGGAGCGAGGCCAAAGGTTTGTCGACATCGTTCATTCCCTGCAGCCCGCGTGTTTGATTGACGGTCGGCTCGGGATAGCAGGCGACTACCGCTCGATGGGCGACAACCGAATTCCCAACGAAGTCGTTTCGGGCGACTGGGAAGTACCTGCCACCCTGAACCACACGTGGGGTTACAAGAAAGACGACAACGACTGGAAGACACCCGAGGATCTGACCTTCAAGCTCGTGGACATCGTCAGCAAGGGAGGCAACTACCTGCTCAACGTGGGGCCTACCGCCGAAGGTGTCATCCCTCAGCCAAGCCAGGACAACCTGTGCGCTGTGGGTTGGTGGCTCAAGGTGAACGGCGAGTCGATCTACGACGCCGGTCCCTCTCCCTTCGGTGCCGAGTTTGGATCCTACGATCCCGATACCACGAAGAAGGACGCTCGCGGGAACCGGTTGTTTGATGCGACAACGGACTGGCGCTGCACGACAAAGCCCGGGAAACTCTTCATTCACTTGTTCAAGTGGCCCTCCGGTTCGTTCGAGTTGTCGGGTGTCAAAGAGGAGGTCAGCAAGGCCTATCTGCTGGCAGATCCGACACACAAATCTCTGGATGTCCGTCAAGAGAATGACCGCGTCACGGTCTCGCTTCCACAGGATCCGCCGGACAAGATGGACTCTGTGCTTGTGCTGGAACTGACGGCTCATTAGGGCAGCAGCAGACCACTGCGCATTTGACGAACGACTTTCTGTAGGAGGTAAACTGATGCAGAGAAGAAACAATGTCGCTGCGATCCTCATCGGATGCGTCCTCATCCTCAGCTGCGCGGAGACAAGCTTCGCGCAAGCTCAGCGGCAGGAGCAGAGGACAAGACGGCTCATCCGAGTAGTACCGATGCAAGAGATCCAGGTGGCAAGCCCGGACGGCAAGGTCAAGTTCACCCTCCTACCCAATGCAGAGCGGCTCACTCTTACGGTGTCGCTCGGCGAAACAAAGGTTCTCGATCCGTCTCCGATCGTTATGAAGGTAGACGACTATGACCTCTCGTCCGGAGTCGTCTTCAAAAAGCTGGAACGATACGAGATCAACGAAACCTATCCCTGGTACGGCGCCCACAGCATTGCGATCAACCAGTGCAACGGTGTCCGAATAACGTTGCAGCAGGATTTGTCGTTTGTGGAGTACGTTTTGGAGGTTCGGGCCTTCAACGACGGGGTTGCTTTCCGGCACGTTGTTCCCGGGGGTCAAGATACCTCTCGCGTGCCGGACGAGTACACGACCTTCGTCGTTCCGACGGGGTCCACAGTCTGGTTTGCCGATATGGATGGACATTACGAAGCGGAATATCGAAAGAAGGACATTTCCGACGTTCAACCCGGGGAATGGGCCGGGCCTCCTGTCACGATCAAGCTTCCTGGCGACGCCGGCTACGCGTCGATCACCGAGGCCGACCTGGTGAACTATAGCGGCGTGGGCTTGGAGGCCGACGGGCGCCGCGGCTGGATCGTAGGACTGGGACACCGGCAGCCGCTCAACTATCCCTTCGAGCTGCGATATGGAAGGGAGGAAGCCAAACGGCTGGGCAAGCCCGCCTCAGTGAGCGGACCAATCACGACGCCGTGGCGCGTCGTGATGGTAGGTCGAGACCTGAATACCTTGGTCAACAGCACTATCCTGCCGAATCTCTGCCCGCCTCCGGATGCAACGCTCTTCCCCGACGGAATGAAGACCTCCTGGATCAGGCCCGGCCGCGCGGTCTGGCGCTACGTCGACGGTGGCGATGGCTCATTTGAGGGTCTGAAGGAATTCTCCCGAATGGCCGGGGAGCTCGGCTTCGAGCATCACGTGATCGAGGGTGTGTGGAGCAGGTGGACTGTGGAACAGAGAGAAGAGATGGTGGACTATTCCAAAAAACAGGGCGTGGGGGTCTGGTTCTGGAAGCACAGCAGAGATCTTCGAACCCCCCAGGCACAGGAGGAGTTCTTCAAGATGCTGCACGACCTTGGCGTTGTCGGCGCGAAGATCGATTTCTTCGACCACGAAGCTAAGGAGGTCGTCGACGTCTACGAGGCTCTGCTTCGGAAGGCCGCGGGGTACCACATCATGCTTGTTTTCCATGGCGCCAACAAGGCGACCGGCCGCGAGCGGACATGGCCGAACGAGATGGTCCGCGAGGGAATCCGGGGGATGGAATCCAGAGGGCTGCAGGATCGTGCCCGGCACCAGACGATCCTGCCTTTTACGCGCTACCTGGCCGGAGCGGCTGACTACACGACGATGATCTTCAGCGAGCGCCGGCGTAACTCGACCTGGGCGCATCAGATAGCAAGCATGGCCGTCTTCGCGAGTCCTTTGCTGACCATTGCCGCGAACCCGCAGAGCATCCTGGAGAATCCTGCCGTTGATGTGATCAAGTGTATTCCGGCCTTCTGGGATGAAACGATCGTCCTGTCGGACTCCAGGATCGGCGAGCTCGCGGCCTACGCTCGTCGCACCAGCACAACGTGGTTCCTGGCCGTCATGTGCGGACCGCAGGCAAAGACGATCGAGGTGCCGTTGACCTTCCTCGGAGAGGGCAACTACAAGGCGACGCTTGTACGTGACAATAAAGAAGATGCCGCGGCCGTAGTTCTGGAGAACAAGACTGCACGTCGCGACGACACGATGACGATCGAGATGATCAATGGTGGCGGCTTCGTCGCCCGTTTTTCGAAGAACTAGAAGAGAGTTCGATCAGTTTTCTGAAAAGAAAAGGGTCAAGAAGGCATGAAGTCTGTATCGAAGTCGTTTAGTTTTGTCATCTTTCTTGGGCTGCTTGCAGGTCTCTCGGTGCAAGCTCAGACAAAGTTGCCCGATCTCTTTCTCATCGACGCGTCGACGCTCGTTGCCGCACACAAAGCATACCTCGCCGGCGGCGGAGAGTTCAAAGAGGCTATCGATGGTTTGCTCAGAGACGCAGCGAGAGCTCTGAAGGCTCAACCTGGGTCGGTGATGCAGAAGCCTGAAGCTCCGCCCAGCGGCGACAAGCATGACTACATGAGCGTGGCCCCGTATTGGTGGCCCGATACGACGAAGCCGCCCGGGGCGCCATACATTCGACGCGATGGGGAAGTCAATCCGGAACATAACATCATCGGCGACCGCGTTCGGCTGGGCTGGATGATGGGCAACATCCGGACGCTGGCGCTCGCGTACTTCATCACCGGCAATGAGGATTTTGGGGAAGGAGCGGTCACTCGCCTCCGGGTCTGGTTTCTCGACACAGCCACCCGGATGAATCCAAACCTCAAGTACGCCCAGTCCATCAAGGGGATCGTCGAGGGACGGAGAATTGGAATCATCGATTCGTATGGCTTCAGGGATCTCATCGACGCGATTCAATTACTGAAGCAGTCGAAGACTTGGACCGAAGCGATGGAACGCGGGATGAGGGATTGGTTCACGGCGTACCTGCAGTGGTTGTTGGAAAGTCCGAATTTAGTGCTGTCAAGTATCGGCCAGCCTGTGAAGCGTTGTTTAGCCCGAGGATTCAGGCTTCGCGGAATTACCTGCTGTTTCCACTCGGCGGAAAAAACAAGACGGGAAAATAGACAACCCTCGCAACATTCAAATTCCTGCATAGAGTCGCTGCCGTCGCTATCTCGGTGACCTCGCGGCCCACCGAGGAGATCTGCTGCATGAAGGAAATCAGGAGTCTGCGCCGCCGGTAGCTCCATGCCGGGCGATTCTGCGAAGGATCGCCGAATGCAATGGTTCCGCGACGCGAAGTTCGGCCTCTTTATCCACTGGGGCGTCTACGCTCTGCCGGCAGGGGAATGGAAGGGGAGGATTTATCCGGGAGCATCCGAACGGCTGATGTACCGAGCTGAGATCCCTGTGCAGGAGTATGAGCCGCTCACAAAACAATTCAACTATTCTCAAACGCAGGACTGGCACGAGCCAAATGGAGTCGGTAACTACTGGGAGTGATGAATACCTCGTGGGGATTCAAGAGGAGCGACGAGAACTGGAAATCGAGGAAGCAGCTCATTCGAGCGCTCGTTGAGATCGCGGCGAAGGGTGGCAACTACCTGTTGAATGTTGGCCCAACGGCAGAGGGGACGATCCCAACGCCCAGCGTCGAACGCTTGGAGCAGGTGAGTCAATGGATGAAAGCCAACGGTGAGTCCGTCTATGGCACTCGGATGAGCCCATGGATCATAGCTCCGGAGTGGGGCGTGATCACCACGAAACCGGGAAGAGTGTACTTGCACGTCTTCGACTGGCCCACGGGTGGGAAGCTCGAGCTCGCCGGTCTTCGCAATCGGGTCCTGAGTGCCACGTTGCTCACCGATCGTTCGAGCCTCCGGTTCCAGCAGAGCACCGGGAAGGCCCTTGGACTCTCGCAGTTGACGATTGAGGTTCCAGCTCGCCCGCCTCAGGTGGGGAATGACATCCTGGGGTTTTTCAGCATCGTGCTAAACGCCATGATCAAACAGATTCATCATCATTCACGACCGTGATCATGAGAACATACGCTTATCGCTCCGGGATCTTCGTGCTCCTTTTCCTGGCCTGCGGGCTGTCTCGTGTATCCGCGCAGAGCCTGGATTCGCTTGTCACGCACGCGATGCATTTTGCTGACCAACAGCTGAGACAGACGGTCGCGGAGATCGGTGATAGTACTCGTTTTCCGCGCAGCACGTTGCCGGATGGCAGCTGGAAGACCACACCGGCGCGCGAATGGACCAGCGGCTTCTTCGCGGGCTGTCTCTGGTATCTGAACGAGTTCACGAAAGATCCCTTCTTCAAGCAGACCGCGGAGCGGTGGACGGCGGGTATGGCCGATCAACAGTTCGATACCGGCACGCACGACGTCGGCTTCAAGATCTTCGACAGCTATGGGAACGGATATCGCCTGTACCCATCGGACGAGTACAGGAAAGTCATCCTGCAAGCCGCTCAGACGCTCACAACACGGTTCAATCCAACCGTCGGCTGCATCAAATCGTGGGACAACCGCAAGTGGCAATATCCTGTCATCGTCGACAACATGATGAATCTGGAATTGCTCTTCTGGTCGGCTGAGCATGGGGGCACGAAGAGGATGCGCGAGATCGCCATCAGTCACGCGGACAAAACGATGCGCAATCATTTCCGTCCGGATGGCGGGACCTATCACGTCCTCGATTACGATACCACCAACGGATCGGTGATCGCACGGAACACGCATCAGGGATACGCAGACGAGTCCGTCTGGTCGCGCGGACAGGCGTGGGCCATCTACGGGTTCACGATGACCTATCGGTTCACGAAGGATAGTCGATTTCTGCAGACGGCTCAGCGGGCCGCCGATTATTTCATCAATCATCTTCCGCCGGATGATGTTCCCTACTGGGATTTCCAGGCCCCCGACATTCCGAATGAGCCGCCGGATGTGTCAGCGGCAGCCATCACAGCCTCGGCGTTGTTCGAACTCTCGCAGTACCCGGGGAGCAAAGCTCAGCGAACCCGCTGTCTGAACTCAGCAAAGAAGATCCTTCGGTCGCTCTGCTCGGCTCCGTATCTTGCAGAGGGGACGAATTCGCATGCCATCTTGAACCATGCGGTCGGCAGCAAGCCGGGGAATTCCGAAGTCGATGTCTCAATCATTTATGCCGATTACTACTTCATTGAAGCGATGATGCGGTACTTACAGTTGAGGAAATAGATGCCGGGCGCGTCCAAAGGATCGATCAGAATCATCGCAGGCCTTGCCCTTCTCTGCTTCAGCGGACTCAACCACGTTCCGACTTCGATCGCTCGATGGCAGCAGAAGCTCAAGGTTGATGTAGCCGCCATTGACCGCACCCGCATTCTGACCGCAGCCGAGCGCTGGCTGAACGAGCCTCCGCTGACAATTACTGCTTTTCGGTCCCCTCGAAGCGCCGGAGGGGTGCACGAGTACTTCTCAGAAGGGGATTACTGGTGGCCCGATCCGAACAATCCCGATGGGCCGTACATTCAGAGAGATGGGATGACAAACCCGGACAATTTCGTCAAGCATCGGGAGGTCGTGCAGCGTTTCAGCCAGGCGGTGTCGACGCTCGTCGCAGCGTACAAAGTTACGCACGACGAGAGGTACGCCGCCCAGGCCGTCGGGCATTTGAAGGCGTGGCTTGTCGATGGTTCGACAAAAATGTTTCCCAATCTCAACCATGCACAGGCAATCAAAGGCCGTGTGACAGGAAGGGGCATCGGGATCATCGACACGATTCATCTTATCGAGGTTGCCCGGGCGGTCGAGGCTCTCCACAGCTCAAAATCCTTGAGCAAGGGTGACGAGGCTGCTATCAAGAGGTGGTTCGCAGAGTATCTCGCGTGGATGACGACGCACCAGTACGGGATCGACGAGCGTGAGACAAAGAACAACCATGCCACGTGGTGGGTTGCGCAGGTCGCCGCGTTCGCGCACCTCGTTGGAGATTCCAAACAACTCGCATACTGTCGCAGCCGATTCAAGACCGTCATCGTCCCCAACCAGATGGCCGAAGACGGGAGTTTTCCGCTCGAGCTCCGGCGGACGAAACCGTATAACTACTCGATTTTCAATCTCGAAGGCATGACCACCATCTGCCAGATTCTCTCGACGCCCCGCGACAATCTGTGGACGTTCGAATTGCCGGATGGGCGGGGCGTTCGCAAGGCGATGGAGTTTCTCTACCCTTACCTCAATGATAAGTCGAAATGGCCATTCCCGAAGGATGTGATGTACTATGAATTCTATCCGGCTCGTCACTCGTGTTTGCTGTTTGCCGGAATCGCTTTCGACGAGACAAAATACATAGAGCTCTGGAAGAGGCTCGACGCCGATCCAAGCAATCCGGAGGTCCAACGGAGTATGCCGATCCGCCAGCCGCTCTTGTGGGTTAACTGAGTCGCCTGAGACTCGTTTTGATTCGAATTGGTTTACCGTTATCGAGAACCATATGAGGCTTCTATGAAAAGGTCATTCGGCACGATTCCTCTGTTGCTTTGTTTCATGTGGCTTTCCTCCATCCCTGAAGGATTCGCTCGTCAGTCGGACGCCATCATTCAGGTCAGGAACCCGCTGAAGATGGATCGCATGAAAGAGATGGTCGTTGTACGCTGGAATGATGTCAGGAAGGTCCTGCCCCGGGCAAATCCGGCAACGATCGGCCTCCGCAACGGAGTGACGGGCAAGGAGGTGGCGGCTCAGACGATCGACACAAATCAAGATGGTGAGGTGGATGAGTTGATTTGTCTCGCTGATCTCAAGGCAGGGGAGACAGAGTCGTTTGTTCTTCAAGATGGGACGCGGCCGCGGACTCCGTTTGCCTCCATGACGGACGCGCGGTTCGTTCCTCCGCGGGAGGACCTCGCCTGGGAGAATGACCGGATCGCTTTTCGGATGTACGGTCCCCCTCTGGCGGAGGAGGGAAGCAACAACGGCATCGACGTCTGGACGAAACGCGTCTGCTATCTGATCGTCGAGAAGTGGTATCGAGGCGAGGAACAGAACCCGGTCATCTCGTATCACGAAGATCACGGCGAAGGGGCGGACTATTTCACAGTCGGCAGCTCGCTCGGCGCGGGAGCGTGCGCTCTCCTGAAGAATGATTCTTTGTATCAACCCGGGGTCTTTGAGAAGCACAGAGTCATCGCCACAGGCCCCCTGCAGGCCATGTTTGAATTGACCTATAAACCCGTCGTCTACGAGGGAAAGAAGATAACCGAGATTATGCGCATTACCCTCAACGCTGGCTCCAATCTCAACAAAATTGAAGTCACGTTCCTGAGCGGGTCGCGAAAAGGCGCGGTGACTTTTGCCGCGGGCCTCGTGAAGCGAAAAGGGACGACGATTTACGGTGATAGGAAGAACGGTTGGGCGAGCCTCTGGGGATTGACGACAGAGGACAAGGAAGTCGGATATCTCGGCACGGGGATCGTCATGCCGCAGGCAGCCATGAAGGAGATGAAGGAAGACAGCGTTCACGTGCTCATCATCGGAAAGGCGGAGCTCGGAAAGACGTTCACGTACTACGCGGGAGCCGGGTGGACGCGCAGCGGAGACTTTGCCACGGCGGAGGATTGGAACAACTATCTGTCTGAGTTTGCACAAAAGATCCGTTCTCCCTTTATCGTTCGGATCTCGAAGAAGTAGGTAGAGAGTATGAAAAGGAAATTCAGCTCCGTCAACGTGCTGTTGAGGTCAGCGATTCTGATGCTGGTTCCCCTCTTCTGGGCATCCTCGCAAGCGAGTCGCGACGTGGAAGGGCGACAGGTTTTCAACCTTGATCGCAGATGGGCCTATCTGGAGGATGACCTCTCGGACGTCGCGCAGTTGGGAGGATCGAAGAAACAGTGGGAGCAGATCGACTTGCCGCATACGTGGAACAGGTTTGACACGGTGGATCCGATTCCTGGCTACCGCCGATCGGCGAGCTGGTACAAGAAGGAGCTCTTCATTCCTGCCGCCAGGAACGACTTGCGATACATTCTGGAGTTTGAGGGGGTGAATATCAAAAGCGATGTCTATGTGAACGGCTCTCGCGCCGGCGGGCACGTCGGGGGGTATGTGGGCTTTGAGGTGGACCTGACACCGTTCGTGAAGAAGGGGGAGAAGAACACGATTCTCGTGAGGGCGGACAACTCATACGATCCAAACGTCATACCCTCGCAGAAGGCCGACTTCTGCATCTACGGCGGGATCACGAGAGACGTCTGGCTGAAGGTCGTGCCGTCGCGCTCCATCGGGCGGGTACTGATCAAGACTCCCAGCGTAAGCAAAAAGGTCGCAGAAACGATGCTGGATGTCACACTCATCAATGCGCGCAACGCGGAGGTCGCGGGAGAGGTGGAGGCGGTCCTCAACGATCGTTCCGGGAAGGAAGTCGCACGCAAGGCCGCGAAGGTGACGCTTGCCAAGGGTATGACGCGATGCTCTCTCACGATGCCAATCGTCAAGAATCCGACGCTCTGGTCCCCTGCAGATCCCGCTCTCTACACCGCTTCGGTCGCACTCAAAGAAGCGGGGAAAACCATTGATAACGTTGCGGAGCGCTATGGGTACCGGTGGTTCGAATTCAAAGACCATGGCCCGTTTTTCCTCAATGGCGAGCGGCTATTGCTGCGCGGCACACACCGTCACGAGGACTATGCCGGCTACGCGAATGCGATGCCGGGCAGACTTCACAGAAAAGACATGAAGATGATCAAGGAGATGGGGGCGAACTTCGTGCGGCTGGCTCACTACCCACAGGATCCGGAGGTCTATCGTGCGTGCGACGAGCTGGGGATCCTGGTGTGGGACGAGCTCCCCTGGTGTCGCGGCGGCATGGGTGGCGACGAATGGAAGGTGAACACGAAGCGGCTTCTCAGGGAGCAGATCACACAGAATTTCAATCATCCCTCCATCATCATCCATTCTCTCGGCAACGAGCTCTATTGGCTTCCTGACTTTCCCGGCGGAGACCAGGTCGACTCGTTGCGAGCGATGGTCAAAGAGCTGAACGCGATCGCTCACGAGCTCGATCCGTATCGCCTCACCGCGACCAGAAAGTTCACCGAGGGGGCCGATCTCGTCGATCTTGTCTCGCCCTCGATGTGGCCTGGCTGGTACAGCGGCGTCTATACGATGTTCGAGCAGGCTATCACCGATGCGCGGAAGAATTTCAAGAAATTCTTCCATGCCGAATATGGGGGCGACAGCCATGTCGGCCGGCACACGGAAAATCCCATCACTGGCGAAGGCCTAACGATCTCCGACGGCTGGGAGGAAAATATCAAGCCGCAGAAGGCGAAGAATGTCTCACAGGTCGGCGACTGGAGCGAGAATTATATCGCCAACCTCTTTGACTGGCATCTCCACATCTCTGAACGGACGGAATGGTTCACGGGAAATGCCCAGTGGGCTTTCAAAGATTTCCCGACACCCCTTCGACCAGAGAATCCTATGCCCTACGTCAATCAAAAGGGATTGGTCGATCGGGCGGGGAATCCCAAGGACGCCTACTATGTGTTCAAGAGTTACTGGACAACATCGCCCGCTTTCTGCTATATCGAGTCGCACACGTGGACGGAGCGGAGCGGACCGCCTCATCTCAAGCGGCAGGTGAAAGTGTTCAGCAATTGCGCTGAGGTGGAACTCTACCTCGACGGCCAGAGCCAGGGGAGAAGGACGAGGGACATCAGCTCCTTTCCGGCGTGCGGGCTGCGGTGGGATGTGGAGTTCAAAGAGGGGACGAATCGCGTCGCTGCAGTCGGATACAACAAAGGTGCGAAGGTGGCGACCGATTCGATCACGGTGCACTACACGCACAGGAAGAATGGAGTGGCGGATCACATCGAGCTTTCTTCCGAGCCAACGGCCGAGGGCACGATTCTGATCACGGCCCTTGCCGTCGACCAGAACGGGCAGCGGTGCCTTGACTACAACAAGCGGATCTACTTCGCGTTCGACGGCGCCGGAGAATTGTTGGTGAATGAGGGCACGCCCACGAGAAGCTCGGTCATCGAGATGGCAAACGGAAAAGCGCAGATCGAATTCAAGCCTGCTCCGGGAAGGGCAGTCATCGAAGCCCGGAACCAGGATTTCAAGGGCAGTTACCTGATAGTAAGCAGATAGAATTCTCACAAGAACATTTCGACAAGGAGAGAAAGAATGGACGTACGATTTTCAACCGACCCCAAGGGCTTTCGTGCGATGACGACCGAGGAGCTTCAGAAAGCGTTCTTGATCAGCAATCTTTTTGTCCCTGACGACATTCCGATGGTCTACTCCGATATCGATCGCTCGATCACAGGCTCTGCGGTTCCTGTCAAAGGAACGCTCAAGCTTCTCGCCACCAAGAAGGAAATGGCCGCCGAGCACTTTGCCGATCGTCGCGAGATTGGTGTCATCAACATCGGTATGGACGGGATCATCAGGATCGACGGCAGGCAATACGCGATGGCGCACAAGGACGCGCTTTATATCGGCCGGGGAGTCCGGGAGATTGAGTTCGCCAGCAAGAGCGCCGACAAGCCCGCGATGTTCTACTTCGTGAGCTATCCGGCCCATCAGGAGTATCCCACCACGCATTCGAAGTTTACGGATGCCGAGCCGGCGAAGCTGGGGAGTCAGAAGGACGCCAACAAGCGGACGATCTACAAATACATCCATCCGAACGGTGTCAGGAGCTGCCAGCTGGTGATGGGTTTGACGGAGTTGGATGAGGGGAGTGTCTGGAACACGATGCCGCCGCATACCCACCAGCGGCGATCAGAGGTCTACATGTACTTCAACATCGATCCCAATGGGATGGTTGTTCATCTCATGGGCCAGCCCAACGAGACGAGTCATCTCGTGATCCGAAACCGGCAAGCTGTTCTCAATCCAAGCTGGTCGATCCATGCCGGCGTCGGTACGCAGAATTATGCCTTCATCTGGGCGATGGGTGGTGAGAACCAGGTCTTCGATGACATGGATGGGGTGAAGGTGAACGATTTGACCTGACGTGGCACCACATCTGAGTTCTGAAGTCTTCGCTCCTCACTTGATAAAACAACCCGCCCGACCACATGGCCGGGCGGTATTGTCTCTGCTCCACAACTTCCTTCGATTTACTTCGCGGGCGGGCGTGAAGATTTTTGGCGAATGGCAATCGTTACAACCACCTGTCATGACAGAACCATTTTCATCTGGGGTGGTGAGTCCCAGATTCATGACCGCTTAGCTGAAGTTTGCCAGCCCATTAGCTATTTGCCCGACCCCTGAGCTTCAGGCTCACATCTGAAATGTCAATCCCGCATTCACGACACGTCCTTCGAGCGGTGCCCACACGTCGTTGAATTGTGGGTTCACGCTGCCGCCAGTAACAACTGGAGTATAGTTTGCCTCCTTGAAATTCAACAGGTTTTCGACTGCAACAAAAAATGTGAAATGCGAGAATTTCTTTTGAAACAAGAAATCAAGCACCCAAAAGTCAGGCGACTTCGTTCCATCATGAAGAAGCTGGCGACCAGTATAACGAAGTTCGATGCCACCCTCGCCGAACCCTTCCACGTCAACCAAAACGTCCATCACAAATTTATGAGGGGGCGTTAAGAAAAGTTCACCGTGTGAGTCGGAAAATCTTTTTTGGGCATGGGTGAATGTGTAGCCGATGAAAGCCTCCAAGTCACCGTAAGCGACTTTAATATCCGTTTCGGCTCCTCTACTGAAGAGGTATCCATTCGCATTTGCCAGAGACAAGCTGGCAGGTGTTGCTTCGGCAGTCAACAGGATGGGACTGTTAACCCGCGTGTAGAAAAATGCCTGATTGAGAATGAGGGACATTTTTCCGAAAGCTAT